>Ga0210387_10000526_pt1 | contig 27068 bp, 23 predicted proteins | sample IncBWC7OmetaG_FD_160108 | JGI IMG/M metagenome (GOLD analysis project Ga0210387, IMG submission 160108) | Forest soil microbial communities from Barre Woods Harvard Forest LTER site, Petersham, Massachusetts, United States - Inc-BW-C-7-O ...
GGTTTCCACTTCTCGGGGCTGTCGGCCATGATCTTGATCGCCGAATGCGAGACGCTGATGTTGACCTCGGCAATCTCGTCCGCGCTCTTGAAAGCCGGCCGCGCTTCGACGGCAGCCTGCGCCACCGTCTGCGAGAACTGGCCGAGCGGAAAGCGTTTTGTAAACGCGCGGCGAATGCCGTAGGGCTCGCCGAGTTGCGGCGGCTCGACCGGCTTTTTACCCATCACCTTGAAGAAGCCGTAGGTGCCTTCGAACACCTTGTTCGGACCGGTCATGCCTTCTCGCGCCAGCTCGACCGAAAAGATAGCCTTGCGGCAGGCATCGGCCGCCGCAAACGCCTTCCAGTTCGACAGCGCATCCGAGCGGCCCTGCCGCGTTGCGGTGTCGCCGCCGACGGTGATGCCGATCGCCTGCACCATCTGCTCCGGCGATAGCCCCATCAGCTTGCCGGCGCCGACGACGGCGGCCATGCCGGTGATGGTGGAATGATCGATGCCGCCTCCGAGATAGTCGAAGACATCAGCAATCTTGCAGAACACCTCATAGCAAAGCACGGTCGCGGTGATGAGGTCGCGGCCGCCGCGTCCCGCGATCTCGGCCGAGGACAGCAACGCGGCGATGGTGTCGCTCGGATGTCCCGCGCCATGGGTCAGGCTGACAAAGGCATCGTTGAAATCGAGATAGCGGATCATCACGCCATTGGCGAAGACGGCGAGATCGGGTGCGGTCTTGGTGCCGCTGATTAGGACGGTCGCCGGCTGCCTGGCGCTGACGTCGCCGGCGAGCTTGATCGCAATTTTGCTGGGACCGGCATCATAGCCGCCGAAGGCGCACCCGACCGTGTCCAGGATCGTGCGTTTGGAGAGGCGCACGACGTCGTCGGGAATGTCCTCGTATTTCAGGCCGGCCGCATAACGCGCGAGCGTCTCGGCCAGCACCGGCGGGCCACCCTTGTCCTGCGCGATCGCAGGACATGCCGGCAGGCCTGCCGCAAGGCCGGTTGCGGCGATAGTTTTAAGGAAATGGCGGCGTGCGACGTGGGGCGAGCGAATGTGGGCGCGGCGCTCAATCGGCATTGAGGACCCTTTTTTGCTTGTCGTCCGCCGCGAGCCTAGGCGCCCCAAATTTCGGCGGCAAGCTTGGACTGGGACGTACGCATAAACCGACCTTGATCGGTGCGGCTTGACCAATGTCCGTTGTACCCCTGATAACGATCAAATTCCGCGGCGCAGCGAAATGACGCGATGTGCCAATAGCCGAATTGGTCCGTTCACCAGCAATTAATGTTCAGTTTAAAAATAGCCTGGATAGCTCACTCATTAAGGGATCAATCGTAGGTCGTGGGATGATAGCCTGCTACTCAAACAGACAGACGGGTTTCGCGTTCCATGGAAATGGTCAGGCGCTGTACGGCTGGGACAACGGAGTTTTATGATCGTCGTACCCAGACGGGCCGATTACTCTTGGGAGTGGGAATAACGGCGCTCATTATTACGTTCGCGGTTGCATATTCCTGGAGAAATCCTGACCCATTTTTTCGGCTTTTTACTTGCCTGCTAGTCCCGGGAATTTTGCTTTCGCTTCCAGGATTTGCTCAAGGTACCTTCTTGGCATATCGGGGTGCGCCAACTCTTCGCATGAATAACGAGGGACTTTGGGCGCGTGATTGGTCTTCTCTCGGATGGATCCGTTGGCGCGATGTCGCCTTAACCGAGATCACAATCACCTACGGAAAGGCTGGCGAGTTTTACGAGCTTGCAATTCATCTTACTGATGAAGCATTTGCTCGCCTCAGCGGTCGGAATCAAGTCTCAATAATGCTCGGGCGGCTGTTCGGCTTTCTCTTTTTCTATGATGCCGGGAGAAACAGGCTGGGGCTAACAACTTCATCGGAGCTTAAAACTTCCTGGGATGATTTCATGTCGACGCTCGATCCTATCCTGCAAGCCAATGGCGTGAGAAAACTAGAAAAAGCGGGCCGCTGAAAGCTGACTACGGTCGTTCACGTCTGCAATGGGTTGGGCCGCTAGCGAGCTCGCCGATGTCCGCTGTGTCGCCGAAGTCGGAAGTAAATTGAGAGCACTCGTGGCTCTGCGGTGGACGTGAGTCCACCCTCTAATTGGCGGCCGCCAACGGTGGGGCCATCGAACTTTCGGCCGTCTGCGCGATCAACCGCTTCAGCTCGGGGATGCAGGAACCGCAATTGGTGCCGGCCTTGAGCCTGGCGCCGATCTCGGCGGCGCTGCGGGCGCCGGAGGCGATCGCATCGCAGATGGTGGCGCGGCCGACGCCGAAGCAGGCGCAGACCACCGGGCCGGTGCTTGCGACCCCTTCGGTCGAGCGGCCCGAGAGCAACAGGCGCCGCTGATCGTCGCTGAGGCTATCCGCGGCAAACAGGCTCTTCACTACGTCCCAGTCGCCGGCATCATGCGCGGGACCGACGAACAGGCAGGTCTCGATGCGCTCGCCGGCAAAGGACGCCGCGCGGTACACGCCGCCGCCAAAATCGGTGTATTCGGCGACATCATCGCCCGAACGTGTGCGCAGCCAGCTCCCCCAGCGCTTGAGATCGGCGTTGTCGGCGAACAGATAGGCGAAGCCGCCCGCGACCGCCGCCCTCGCCCACCACAGGCTCTGCGGCAGCGCGAGCTCTTTGCGTGACAGCACGAAGCCGCGGAAGACGTATTCGTACGGCGTGATCGAGGCCGGCGTCGACTTGCTCTCGGGCTGGCCGGAATAAGGATCGGTGAAGGGCGCAACAAGCGCGCCGACACGCGCGCCGGAGGCGTTGGCGTTGCTCCAATGGATCGGCGCGAACAGCATGCCGCGCTGCTGCCGCGCGCTCACGACCACTTTCAGAATGCACTGTCCGTAATCGGTGGTGACACGCGCAAAACTGTCGTCGACCACGCCATATTTGTTGGCGTCGTCGGGATGGACCTCGACAAAGGGCTCGGGCCGATGCGCGCCGAGCCGCGGCGACATGCCGCTGCGGGTCATGGTGTGCCACTGGTCGCGAATGCGGCCGGTATTGAGCCGCAGCGGCCTGCCCGCGCTGGTCTCGCTGCGCAGCGCCGGAATTTCCGGCGCGACAAACCGTGCCTTGCGGTCGTTGGAATAGAAATTTCCGCTCCCGAAGAAGCGCGCCTGCGGCTCGGCGCCCTCGCGCAAGGGCCACTGCACGGGCACCATCGCGTCGAAGGCCTCGTCCGATAGCGAGGTCAGCGCGCCGATGTCGAAATCTCGGCTGCCGTTGTTCTCAAAAGATGATAGCGCCGCGTGCTCGCGGAATATGTCGGCAGCGGATTTGTAATCGAAGGCGGCGCCGAAGCCGAGGCGTTTTGCCACCTCGCTCAAAATCCACCAATCGGGCCGGGCTTCACCCGGCGCCGGCAGGAAGGCGCGCTGACGGGTAATGCGCCGCTCCGAATTGGTGACCGTGCCTGACTTCTCGCCCCAGGCTAGCGCCGGCAGCAGCACATGCGGGCCGGATTCGACCGTGTCGTTGGAGCGGACGTTTTCCGAGACCACGAACAGCTCGAGCTTCTTCATCGCGTCGCGCACCACATCGGCATCCGGCAGCGACACCGCCGGATTGGTGCCGATCACCCACAGCGCCTTGATCTCGCCGCGCGCGATCGCCTCGAACATCTGCACCGCCTTCACCCCTTCATGGGTGGCGATGCGCGGCGCCTTCCAGAAGCGGCGGACGCGGTCGATATCGGGCGGCGTAAAGCCCATATGCGCGGCCAACTGGTTCGCAAGCCCGCCGACCTCGCGGCCGCCCATCGCATTGGGCTGGCCGGTGAGCGAGAACGGCGAAGCACCGGGCTTGCCGATGCGGCCCGTGGCGAGATGGCAATTGAGGATGGCGTTGACCTTGTCGGTGCCCTGCGCCGACTGGTTCACGCCCTGCGAATAGAGCGTGACGACACGCTCGGTCTCGCGGAACATCTGGAAGAAGGTGGCGACATCGGACTCGGTCAAACCGGTCGCAAGCGCCGTCGCCGCCACGCTGCCGGCAATCTGCCGCGCCCGTGCGAGAGCCTCGTCGAAGCCCGCGGTATATTGCGCGATGTAGTCCGGATCGAGCGCGCCGTTGTCGGCAAGATGCACCAGAAGCCCGGAGAACAGCGCGGTGTCGGTGCCCGGCTTCAATCCCAGGAACAGCTCGGAATCCTCTGCGGTGTCGGTACGGCGCGGATCGATCACGATCATGCGCGCGCCGCGCTTCTGCCGATTCGCGAGCATGCGTTGGAACAGGACGGGATGACACCAGGCCGCGTTGGAGCCGACCAGCACCAGCAGGTCCGCCTCGTCGAGGTCCTCATAGCAGCCGGGCACGGTGTCGGCGCCGAAAGCGCGGCGATGGCCAGCCACCGAAGACGCCATGCAGAGCCGCGAATTGGTGTCGACATTGGCCGAGCCGACAAAGCCCTTCATCAGCTTGTTGGCGACGTAATAATCTTCGGTCAGCATCTGGCCGGAGAGATAGAACGCGACCGCATTGGCGCCGTCGCGCGCGATGATGTGCTTCAGCCGATGGGCGACGTGATCGAGCACGTCATTCCAGGCGACCCGCTCCAGCACGCCCTTGCAGCGGATCATCGGATGAAGCAGCCGGCCCTCGAGCGCGACGGTCTCGCCGAGCGCCGATCCCTTCGAGCACAGCCTGCCGAAATTGGCGGGATGCTCGCTATCGCCCGAGATCGCTGCTCCCCCGCTACCGTCAGGCGTCGCCAGCACGCCGCAACCGACGCCGCAATAAGGGCATGCGGTGCTGACGGCGCGGAGCTTGAGATCGAGGTAAGTCATCGGCGTCTCATGCAGCTTTCGGCGCGGTCGCGAGCGAACGGCCGAACATCATCTCCTTGCGGATCGCCGCGACCGGCTTCCGATCCCGGATCATTTCCAGATACCAGAGCGCGTCCGAGGTCTCGCCGATCAGCACCGCGCCGGCGAGCTTGCCGTCCGCGATCACGAGCTTCTTGTAGGTGCCGCGCCTGACGTCAGAGAGCAGGATGCTCTCGCTGCCTTCGCTTCCCATGAAGTCACCGGCCGAGAACACGCTGACTCCCGACACCTTCAGATTGGTCGCGACCACGCTGCCTTGATAATTCGCCTCGCGCGAGGCGAGATGCCCCGCCAGCACCTTCGCCTGCTCATAGGCCGGCTCGACCAGGCCGTAGCAGATGCCGCGATGCTCGGCGCATTCGCCAAGCGCGAAGATGTTTTCCGCGGAGGTCTGCAGGTGATCATCGACCACCACGCCGCGGTTGACGGAGATGCCGGCTTCCTTGGCGAGCGCCGTGTTCGGCCGGATCCCGGCCGCAAACACCACGGCATCGGCCTCGATCCGCCGTCCGTCGGCAAGCTCGACGCCTTCGACCTGGCTTTGCCCGTGAATGTGAGCCGTGTTGGCGTTGAGCAGCACCTTGATGCCTTTGCGCTCGACCAGCGTCTTCAACAGATCAGCCGCGGGCGCATCGAGCTGGCGCTCCATCAGCCGGTCCATCAGGTGCAAGAGCATTACCGGCGTGCCGGCTTTCGCGAGCCCATAGGCTGCTTCCAGTCCCAGCAGACCGCCGCCGACCACGACGACCGGCTTCTTGCGCGCGGCGAGCGACAGCAACAGATCGACGTCGCGGCTGTCGCGGAAGGTGTGCACGCCGGCAAGATCGGACCCCGGCACGTTGAGCCGCAGCGGCGTCGAGCCGGTGGCGAGCACGAGGCGCGAGAACTCGATGCTCTCGTCGCCGGCGATCTTCAGTTCATTGCGGCCGACATCGATCTCTGTGGCGCGGCAGCCATATTTCAGAGTGACGCCGCGATCGCGCCACCAATTGGCGGGCTTGAGCTCGATATCCGGCGAAGCGATCTCGCCGGCCAGCACCGAGGACAACAGCACGCGGTTATAGGCAAGCCGCGGCTCCTCGCCGATCACGGCGATGGCGTAACGGCCGAGCGAGGTCTTGACGAGCTCGTCGACGAGGCGCGCCGCCGCCATGCCATTGCCGACGATGACCAGAGGTTCACTCAACGCTTGGTCCCCTCACTCCGCGGCCTGCGGCCGGCCATAGGCCTGCGCGATCATGAAGCCCGACAAGGTGTCATAGGCCGTGGCCCAGGCTTCGGCGACATCGTCGGTCCAGTCGGCGCCGAGGCCCTTCTCCAGCGTCCACAGCAGCGCCGAGCCGACAACGGGATAGTGCTCGGCCTTGGCACCGTAGGCGACGTGACGCGTCGCCAGCGATGCGGCGGTGGGCAGCATCAATTCGAGATTGGAAAGCCCGTTCACGACAATGACGAGCGTTGCCATCAGCTTGCGGCGTTGCTCGGTCATGTCGGAGGGAAACATCGCCCTCACGGCGGGGGCTGTCTCGAACAGGCGATCGTAGAAGATCACGGCCGCCTGCTCGGAGATCGGCGCGACCTTGGCGAAGCTTTCCTGAACGAGCTTGATCTGGTCCGGTGTCATGTTGCTCCTCTTAACTGTCGGGATGCGCGGAGATCCGCGCCTCCATCTCAAGAGTGGCTTTGCGAGTTCGGGTGATTGCCCGGTTCGACCCGGGCAATCACCCGAGCGTCAGGAGCTAGATCCGCGCTTCGGCAAGGCTCGGCGCGCCCGCGGTCTCCGGGCCCTTGCGCAGGTAGAACCACCAGGTGAAGCCGAGGCAGATCGCGTAGAAGCAGAGATAGACCACCAGCGCGAGCTGCGGCCCGCCGGTCATCGCGATCGACTTGCCAAAGCCCAGCGGGATCAGGAAGCCGCCGACCGCGCCGACTGCGCCGATGAAGCCGACCGCAGCACCGGATTCGATCGAAGCAGCCTTCAGCGCCGCCACGCGTGCCGCCTCGCCCTGGCCACGCGCCTTGCGCAGGTTCTCCTCGCGGAAGATCGAGGGGATCATGCGGTAGGTCGAGCCGTTGCCGAAGCCGGTCGAGGCGAACAGGACCAGGAAGCTCACCAGGAAGCCGGTGAAGTCCTTGATGCCGACGAAGTAGAGCACGCCGATCGTCGCCGCCGCCATGACGATGAAATTGAAGAAGGTGACGATGGCACCGCCAACCTTGTCGGCGAGCAGACCGCCGAGCGGACGCGAGAGCGAACCGACCAGCGGCCCGAGGAAGGCGATCGCGATCGTGATCGACGGAAACTGGGTCTTGATCAGCAGCGGGAACGCAGCCGAATAGCCGATGAAGGAGCCGAACGTTCCGATGTAGATCCAGGACATGATCCAGGTGTGCTTGCGCTTGACGATCGCAAGCTGGTTCGCGATCGAGGCCTTGGCGCTGGTGAGATTGTTCATGAAGAACACCGCGCCATACACCGCGATCGCGATCGGCAATACCCACATCAGGCCGGCGTTTGGAAGGTAGACGCCGCTGACCGGTGCGGCCTGGTACAGGTTGATCAGGCCGATGCCCATCAGGATGGGCGTCAACAGCTGCACGCTGGCAACACCGATATTGCCGCCGGCCGCGTTCAAACCGAGCGCCCAGCCCTTCATCCGGTCCGGATAGAAGAAGGAGATGTTGGTCATCGAGGAGGCGAAGTTGCCGCCGCCAAGGCCTGCGAAGGAAGCGACCAGCAGCATCAGCCAGAACGGCGTGTCGGGGTGGCTGACGAAATAGGCCAGCGCCAGCGTCGGGATGAACAGCACCGAGGCGGAAAAGATGGTCCAGTTGCGGCCGCCGAAGGTCGTCACCGCGAAGGTATAGGGGAAGCGCATCAGGGCGCCGATCAGGCCCGGCAGCGCCACCAGCTGGAAGAGCTGGTCGGTGGTGTAGTGGAAGCCGGCCGCAGGCAGCTTGGTCGCCACGATCGACCAGATCGCCCAGACCGAAAACCCGATGTGCTCGGCCACGATCGACCAGATCAGGTTGCGGCGGGCAACGAACTTGCCCTTGGATTCCCAGAACTTCGCGTCCTCGGGATTCCACTCCGAGATCCAGGTCTCCGAAATCGAGGTCGGGTTCTGCTCACTCATTGAGAGGTCCTTTCAATCGCAGGCATCAGAGCGCGCTCTGGGAGGCCCCAGTCGGGCGGTCACAAAAATCGGATGATGAGTTTCGAAGGACGGCGTCTGTGGCGTCAGCAAAAACCATTCAAGCTTCGTGCCAAGCCGCGCCAACGCGAAATCGCAGTTAATATAATGGGTTGCAGCGACCTGCTCGAAATGTCTGCAGGGCGGATTCGCATTCAAAATTTGCGATTCGCTCATTTCTTGTGCGCCGCACAACAAATGAGCGGTGTGATTAAAAGATGATCGGCACGAAAGCGCGCTAACGTTTGGGATTGATCGCCAGAGGCGCGATCGCGATCAGCGCTGCGACAGCGCCTAGCGCAAACGGCCCGGCATCCGAGGCGCCGGCAACAAGCCCTCCCAGCGGGCCGCCGATAGCCGTGCCCAGGTCCCACGCGGACGTCACGGCGCCCAGGGCTGCGGTACGTTCGCGCGGATCGGCCGCTTCCGTGACGAGGCTCGTGACGCTCGGAATCAGCAGGGAAAGCCCCGCGCCTGCGAGTGCTGTCGCGACGAAAGCGAGCCACTCCACATGTGCGAGAAACAAGCCGGCAAGCCCGACTGACTCGATCAGGAAGGCAAATAGAAGCACCCGCCTCCCGCCCAAACGATCCGCATATCCGCTACCGAGAAAGCGGGTAATCATGAACGAGATGCCGAACACGGTGAGTGCGAAGTTCTGGCCTGCAAAGCCGAGAGCCGCAAAGCGCGGCACCAGAAATGCAGCGATGATCCCGTATCCAATGCTGGCGAATACGCCTGAGGCGCCGGGTACCCAAGCTGCCCTTGGAAACAAGGCGCGACGGAGTTTCCCAAGGCCCGACGAGACACGCCCCTCGGGCCGCGTCGATGCCACCAGCACCCAGGAGAGCATCGGAATGATGCTCGCGGCAATCCAGACATTGCGATAGCTGCCGATCGCCATCAGTGCGGTTGCGAGCATCGGGCCGGACGCCAGCCCCATCCACATCGCCAGGCCAAAATGTCCTGCGACCTTACCCCGCTGTGATTGCGCTGTGTGCGCCAGGATCCAGCCGACCGAACCGGTGAACAGCGCGCCTTCGCCTGCGCCGAGAAAGAGGCGGGCAAGAACCAGAACGGGCAGGTTTGTCGCCACCACATGGCCGATGCCGCCGATCAGACCGAGGATGACTCCGGCCATCGCCACGCGACGTCCGCCGCTTTGATCCGCAATCCGTCCCGAGATTGGGCGCGAGAACATGGTGGCCAGAGATCCGATCGTCACCGCCAGGCCGGCGGTGATCGCGTTGGCTCCCAACCGCTCGTGCGCATAGGCCGGCATGACCTGGATCGTCATGCCAATCGCACCGAAACCGAGGAAGCAGGCCGACCAGAGCCGCCAGTAAGGAACTGCTTCATCGCTCTGGACGTGTCGATCAGGATCGCGCTGTAACATATCATCAAACCCGCATATTGTTTGATGACGTGATACGCTTTTGGTTATATGAGACAATTCAGTTATTATCATTAAGATTATACGAAACTCGCATGAACACACGAGACCTCGAGGCCTTTCTGGCGGTGGTGGAGACGGGCTCGATCGTTGGCGCTTCAGCGCGGCTTCATCTCACGCAGCCCGGCGTGAGCCGCCGCATCCAGAGCCTGGAAGAACGGCTTGGCGTCGCCCTGCTTGACAGGCAGTCGAAGCCCTTGAAGCCGACTGCGGCGGGCCGCGAAACCTATGCGCATGGGCGGCGGATGCTGGGCGTGCTGGATGATCTCAAGACGGGATTATCGCCCACGGGCGTCGTCAGCGGAGAATTCCGCCTCGGCATTTCGCCTTATTTGTCGGAGGTCGGGATTACGACACTCGCCAACAGGCTCCGTGACAGCTTTCCGGATCTCATGCTGCGCATCACGACAGGGTGGCCCGAACAGCTTCTGGAGCAGCTCCGCCGCAGCGAGATCGACGTCGCCGCGTTTTGCCTTCCCGATGGATTGAATCCGCCGACCGAAATCGAGGCAGACGCCCTCGACATCCAGCCGCTGCTTGTTGCGGCCTCTCAGTCGCTGGCTCTGCCTTCTTCCGCGACGCTGCAAGACCTCTCGCCGTTTCCCTGGATCATCAACCAGGATGGCTGCGGCTTCCGAAGTGTGATCCAGCGCCGCTTCGAGCAGGAGAATCTCCCGCTGCGAATAGGCATCGAGGCACTGAGCTCGGACCTTCGCCTGTCGCTCGTCGCGCGCGGGCTCGGAATCACGCTGGCGACAAGAGCCGCCATTGAAAACAGCCCGCTGCGCGACGCGCTGCGGATCATTCCCGTGCAAGGCTTCGAACCAAGAGTCCGAGCCTGGATCGTTCGTCGGCCGCCGGTGGGTAGACTTATGAGACCTATCGCGTGTCTCACGGCCGCCCTCGAAGCAGCACTTGATGAACACGTCCCCAGCACGTAGAGCTTCAGCGTTTCCATTCGATGCCGCCCAGCCCAGGGATATCGGAGGTTTGATTGATGGTCGTTTGGTCTCCCTTTCGGTTCAACAGCGGACAAGAGATAGCAAATCGGTTTGTGATTGCTCCGCTAACAACCGATGCGTCCCATGAAGATGGAACGGCGACCGAAAGCGAACTGGAATTTGTCCGACGACGTTCCGCCAACGGATTCGGAGCTACTATTTCTTCCGCCGCTTACGTTGAACAAGACGGACGCTCCTGGCAGGGAATCGGTGCGGCACATGATGGACATCTGTCCAGTCTCCAACGGCTCGCTGAAGCGATGCGCGCTGTGGGAGGTCTTGCGATCCTCCAGATCTATGATGGCGGCCGCATCGCAAAGCCCGAGTTGATCGGTGAGCAAGGTCTGCGCGCGCCTTCTGCGGTCGCATCGTTGCGTCCTGGAGCAAAGACGCCAAGGGCCATGACGGCCGATGAGATTGCAAACCTGATTGCAAGCTTTCGAGGAGCAGCTTCGCTTGCTCGACAAGCAGGATTCGACGGCGTCGAGATTCACGGAGCAAACCACTACGCGGTTCATCAGTTTTTTTCGCCTCGGGCCAATCAACGCGTCGATCATTGGGGAGGCTCGCTCTCAAAGCGCATGAACTTCCCTCTCGCTGTTGCGCAGGCCGTTCGCGACGCGCTTGGTCCAAAGCTGATCGCGGGGTTTCGCGTGACGCCGTTTGAGGCCGAAGCGGACGGTTATACGCTTGAGGACGCCAAGCTGCTTTGCAACGAACTCGCCAGGTTGAATCTCGACTACATCTCCGTTTCGCTCGATGATTATCGGAAGAGCCGACCTACGGGAGAGGCCCGTGTCTATAATCGTCCGGTCGAGAAGAGTTACGACCCGGCAGAGAGTCCCATCACGGAATTGGCCCGCGTGATCGCAGGCCGCACCGCGGTCATGGCAAGCGGTGGAATCAAAACGTGCATGGACGCCGAAGGGGCGATCAAATTGGGAGCTGATCTGGTCGCGGTCGGACGCGCCGTGGTGGTTGATCCGGAATGGCTTTCCAAAGTCCGAAGCAAGAGTGAGGCATCGATCCTTGCGGGACTGCCGAAGGACGAACGCGAGATAGCCCAGGCTTTGAGCATTCCGCCGCGAATGGTCGAATACCTGTTGAGCCGTCCAGGCTGGATCCCTCGCCTTTAGACTTCGGAATTGCGGTGATGGTGCATTTTCAGACCTTCCCGCTCAGCAGCTTTCCATAGCCCTCAAATCCCCGATTGACGCCGGCCGTGCGTAACGCATTCCACATCATTGCTGACGCCGCCGAGATCACGGGTTTGCCGGTGTCCTCTTCCAGCGGCTGCAGGGCATCAAGCGTCGGCATGCCGACACCGCTTAGAAAAATCGCTTCGGCCTCGGGATGATCGACCTGCCGGCCGATCGCGTAGGCACGTTCACTGTTTTCCTCGTAGATATTCCGAACGTTGGCAAGATGCCCGGAGCTCACGACGGATATGCCGCATGTTTCGAGATGCCGCTTTCCCTGAGCGGTCATGTCCGCCGAGTAAGGCGTGGCATAGGCGATGCGCCGAACGCCCAGCGCGCTGAAAGCCGCCATCGCACTGCCGAAAGCGGTGATGAACCGCGCGTTGCTGATCGCTTCCATTTCCGCAACCAGTGCCGCTACGCGAGCCTCGCCGAGGGTATAATTCGTCGCCGTATGCGCCATGACGATCACGCTGGGAGAGACCATCGCAAGCAGCCGAACACAAGCCGGGATGCTCTCGACCTGGCTCAGATTTCGCTGCTCCTGGCCGGCATGCGTGCCGGCCGGACCTTCGGCATGCATGCGCGTGAAGTGCACGGAGACCCCCGGCGGCGTCAATTCGGCCATTTCCGGCTCGACCGTCGGATTGCCGGGTGGCACCAGAAACCCGATCCGCGTACGCCATCCCTTCATAGTGTCGCCCTCATCATGCTTGCAGTTACGTCAGTTCCCGCCATTCAACCATGTCAATGATCGAGTTCCGAAGCCATTCCCTCAAGATTTCAAATCGCCAATGTGTAGGGCGGATTAGCGAAGCGTAATCCGCCGTCTACTACGACGCAACGCTCGGACTACGCAGCGCCGGGGCGCGGCCGCCATCGATCGGGAGCTAAACCATGGCCAAGGCCAAACGAAAGACGTTACCCAAGGATTTTGAGGATTTGCTGGTGAAGGACGATATCGAAGCGCTCAAGACCGTCTTCGACAACTGCGACGTCGACGCGCGGGGCGGAACGTTCAAGCAGACCGCATTGGCTTTCAACGATTGTCCGGATGAGCTTGTGCGCTGGCTGGTCGAACGAGGGGCCGATCTGTCGGCCGCCGACAGCTATGGTGAGACGCCGCTGCATTCGCGCGCCGGCCATTGGAAAGGCCGTATCGACCTGCTGATCGAGTTGGGCGCGGACGTCAACCATGACGCAGGTGGGCGGGGTACACCGCTCCACCGTGCCGCCATCACCGGCAATCTTCGGACGGCACAGATCCTCCTCGGTCATGGTGCTCGTGCCGACGCCGTCAACCGCAACGGACAGACCCCTCTCGTTGCCGCGCTCCAGCGCTGCAGCAATGCGACGCTCGAGCGCATCGCACCCATCGCCGAACTTCTGCTCGGCGCCATGGCGGACCAGTCAGAGAAGCCGAAGTCATTCGTGAGCCGCCTGTTCGGTGTTGGCGTCGAGCGGGTTTTGCCGGTCACGCCGGACATGCAGGCGCTGGTCCCGCAAATCGGGACGAATTTCGAGTTTCATCGCGCGGGCTTCGCTCCCGGGAAAGTCGATGCCGCCAGCGAAGCGCTCGACAAGCTCTATGCCCTGTTTGGCGTGCCTCCCGTCCCACGTCGAGCCGTTCACGACGGCCAATCGCCGATCGCCGCCAAGGCCGTTCGATGGGAAGAGCGGTATCAAGAGCTTTGGCAACTGCTCGTTCCTTCCAGCGGTGCCGCGGCAACGGTCCAGGGGGAAGTGATCCGCATTTCAGGCCGCATCAGCGACGAACTCGAACGCAACGGCGGAGCGAACTGGGACGGCGACTACAGGAAAATGGCCGACGCCTTCCTGGAACATGTCGGCTCGGCGCGGCCGCTGCCCGCTCCGGAACTGGATGAAGCCCGCGATCTCATATCCGCCGTGAAGCAGCAGCGCGGCGATCCCACCCGGATGTATAAGCTCGCAGTGGATTGGGTCGCGCTCAACCCGGAGCCCATCGAGCTTCCGGCACCCGCTTACAAGCGGTGATCTCGCGCGGCCCCATCGAGGACGGCCGACAGGCAAGCCATAAGAATTACGCAAAAGAACTACGGTGACAGCAAGCGGATGGGTTGAGCGCAGCGAAACCCATCTTACAAACAACAAACCCGCCTTCGCCGGAATTACGGCGACGGTGCAGTCACTGTCACCGTAATTCCAGTTCAGCACTTCTCACCGCAACTAGCGGATTACGCTTCGCTAATCCCCCTATGTGCTATCCTAGGCCGCCGCGCCTCCCGAAGAACCTCATAAAGTTGATTGCGAAGCCGACAGGCACACCAAGGAGCAGCCCGGCTGTGCCCTGCCACGCGGCGGCCAAGACCATCCAGAATGTGCCCGTGGTCGTCGCGATGCCATGAACGACGCCCAGAAGTGTGAGCGACACCGTCGTGATGATCAAAACGTTGTCGTTCGTTTCCTCTCGCGCATGCCGTCTTTTATGAAACCCGAAATATTCCTTTGAACCGCACTTTGGACAGCTGCTTGCCGTTAACGCGACGGGCTCGCTGCATTGGCTACAATGCACGAGGCCATTGCCAGCCGGCCTAACATGGCTCGTTTCCCAATATTTGAGCTTCTTTTGTTGTTTCATCTGCTCCCCCTGGCCCGCCTCCGATGTTTCACTCAAACCTCGGTGACACTCAGCGCGGGATTTCAGTCAGATCGCGCCATATCGGTCGGCCGGTTGCCCTAGTGAAGCGCGACGCGATCTCATTCAAATTCTCATCGTCATCGGTCAAGATAAGAACGCCATCAATCCCATCTTCAATCATGCTCGCCACTGCCCCAGGAACATAGCCGAACGGGCCAACTGTAATTTCATGACCACGCTCCATCAGCGTGGCCGCATACCAACCGGAAACATCTGCGGCAGATAGGATCGCGATCTTCATTTTAGGGCTGATCGTTGCCGGGCTTGTCTTTAGGGAGGAGAAACCGCTTGTCGACGTGCGTCCAGTAGCCGAAAGCAGCAACGGCTACAATTCCGGCCGCAGCAATGAGGATCGTGTTCCGAAGTTCGGCAGGTAGAGCAATCAGTACGATCACCACCCCTGCGGCTAGACAAACAGTGGCGAGAACCGACAAGACGAGAATGACCCGGCCGAAATTGGCGAAAACAAAAATCAGGATGACGACTGCGAGCAGGATACCGCCGGCAATTTCCAGCATTGGGCGCCCCTCTAAAAATAACCCCCTTGCTTCAGTACATCGCCTGGTGGCCAGGTCCAATCGTAGCAACCGCGATGGCCGGCGGAAAGGAATTACGGGACAGTGCAGTCCAGCACTTTCACCGTAACTCCCTAAGCAAACCGGTCAATAAGCGATCCGGCGTCTTTTTGGGTCACTTTCATCCTCAACGAACATCCCTTCCCCTAACGCCCCAAGCTCGGGACGAACCGGCGCGAGAGGAATGCCGGGAGTTTTTTCAAGAATCTGCCAAGCAGCCTCACTCGGCTTAAGTTCTCGGCCGTCTTCCAATAGAATCCAGATCACCGTTTTTTCGCCCACGTATGGATTATTTTGTGCGGCCAACTTTGCCTGGTAGACCCAGGTCAAGCACTCCGGCAGCGTCTGCACTTCTTCTTCGATTTGTGAAAAGACGGCCATTGCGAGAGGCTGACCGCTTCCAATCGAAACGTATTCGCCGTCCTCAATGAACACGTGCCCGCTTTGCTCGATCTTGATAAAGATCGGCTCCTGATCGTCGATATAGGCAATGAGAAATTCCGCGCCGAGATCGACGGACTTAATCGTGTTCAGGATGTCGGGATCGCGTTTCGCGATATCAAAAGCGTAAAAGTCCTTCAGAGTTATTCCGAAGCGATTTTGGATCGCAAATTCGATTCTCTCTTGTTTGAACTGGATAGACAGTTCGCGAACCATCGAAAGATATCTGCCGATCCGAAGGTCCATATCTCCATCGTCCTTGGCCTTTTCTACCTCATGAAGCCGCTTCGCCACCTCCGTAAATCGCGCGGCAAATTCTGTTCCACACGAAACGTCGCCCGCGAAACCTATCGCTCCATGACCGTGGTGAAAGTGCCAGAACTTGTAAGTATCGTCCGCTTTGATGAAGTCGCCGCGCGTACCTTGATAGTCGGCGCATAGAACGATGGCATGCTTGCCCTCATGCTGGCAGCTCGCGACGATGCAAATGGTCATAGGGCCCTGTCTCCGGCTGGAATGCTCAGCATCCCATTTCCGCCGAAAGCGGTCCCAAAGCTCGGGTGCTTTTGGAATGCGGCGGGGAGTTCACAATCCGTCCCCTCAACCCGGAGTATATCCCCGTGGGTTTACGAAGGACAATATCGCCCAATACTGACTTTGTTAAATCAGCTATCACGGTGACAGTGCACTCAATTACGGCACCCGACGGGCAAATCACTTCGATTAATCAGAAATAATGTCAAGTCCCGTCACGAAAAATATTCTACTTCCGTTTTCGGAAAATCATGATTATCCTCCCACCATCCCGCCTCCACATGAGGGGCGTATCGCGATCGTCACGGACGTAGGGAGCGGGATGCGGTGGACGCAAGGAGGCTCAGCGTGCTGGTCGCGCCGACGAAAGCATTCTCGCGGACGGCCAAGTCATGTGGTCCTGATCTCCCGACGCTGGGATCAAGTCTTGGGTGATGATCCCAAGGCGATGGAGGCTATCAAGCCCGGCACTCCAGGGAGAGCGCGAAGCAGCCGTTAAAACCATTGCGCGGGGAATGCCGGTTGTTCCGGCTGAACCTGTGGTGACTGCCGCCTGCTATTTTTGTTGCAGGCGGGCCATGGGTGCGGCCTGCATCCGGCATTCCCTGCGCCCTCTTTCTTCGAGGGCGACGTGCGATGCATCACTCGGGCACGAATGTGCCGCGGGCATGCTGAGGTGTGGCTGCAATCGTTGCGCGGCCATCCTTCGAGACGCCGCTTCGCGGCTCCTCAGGATGAGGACCGAACAAGCGGCGCGATGCCCAATCCCTCATGGTGAGGAGCCGCGAAGCGGCGTCTCGAACCATGAGGCCCCAGTGCGCGAAGCGAAACCCCTCAACGGTGCGGCGACAAAGATGGTGGGTTTCGCTTCGCTCGCAATGACGAAGGATAGCTGTTTGACAATTGAATCGGACGCCCCGTCTCGCCCGCTCAGGCCGGCTCGCTCGCCCTCGCCGCCATCGGCTTCGGCGCGGCGCCGCCACCCGGCTTCATGCGGAAATCATAGGTCATGAGATGCCAGGGCGTCGGCGCTTCCTTGCCGTCGGGCATCTTCGGATCGTTGCGCTTTTCGATTTTGGCAATGAGATCGTCCTTCACGCCGAACACGACGTCGGAGTCGAGATATTTGTCGCCGTCGATGAAGACATGGGTGATCAGCGGCTCGTGGCCCTTCGCATTGACCAGGAAATGCACATGCGCGGGGCGCATCGGATGGCGCTTGGTCTGCATGATCATCTCGCCGACCGGGCCATCGGTCGGGATCGGATAGCTGCACGGCAAAATGGTGCGGAAGAAGAAGCGGCCGTCGGCATCGGTGATGAAGCGCGCACGCGAGGACGGGCCCTGTGTCGCATAGGTCGGCTTCTGCGAGTCGTAGAAGCCGTCATCATCGGCATGCCAGATGTCGACGGGAACGCCGGCGAGCGGCTTGCCGTCGAGATCGGTGACGCGGCTTTGCACGAACATCTTCTCGCCGGTGGTGTTCTGCGGCGTGACGTCGGTGCCATGCGCCATGACCTTGTGGTCGCCGACATAGAACGGCCCGAGCACGGTGGTCTGGGTCGCGCCCTCGCGCTCGCGATGGTTCACCGCGTCGACCAGCATCGATACCCCGAGCACATCGGACAGCAGGATGAACTCCTGCCGGATCGGCGTGCATTTCTGCCCCGTGCGGGTCAGGAAATCGATCGCATATTCCCATTCCTCGAAGGTGAGATCGGTCTTCTCCACATAGTCGTGAAGCGACTTCACCAATTCCTGCAGCAGGAATTTCGCCCGCGGATCTGGCGTGTTCTCAAAGCTCTTGACGACGGCGGCGGTGAGATCGGCTTCGTTGAATTGCGGCATTGTGACGTTTCCCTCACGGGCTCCCCGGTAAGCGCGGAGCCTTCTATATCAGCGCAGGTATATCAGCGCAGGCCACCTTGGGTAAGGCTGGCCGATTGGAAGCCAAGCACGTTTCAGCTATCTATGCTCGCCCCGAAAGATTCAAGGGATCATCCCATGCTCGCCCCCACCCCCGCCTCGCCCGAATCCGCCGGCATGTCCAAGGCTGGCCTCGACCGCACCGAGGCCCATCTGAAGAGCCGCTATATCGACGCCGGGCGGTTTCCGGGAACCCAGCTTCTGGTCTATCGCCGCGGCAAGGTGGTGCACAGCGCGGTCCAGGGCTTTGCCGACGTCGAGCGCAAGGCGCCGGTCAAGGACGACACCATCTTCCGCATCTATTCCATGACCAAGCCGCTGACGACGGTGGCCTTCATGATGCTGGTCGAGGAAGGCAAGGTCGCGCTCGACGAGCCCGTCGTCAAATACATCCCGGAATGGAAGAATCTCGGCGTGTTCGTTGCCGGCACCGCGCCCAACTTCATGACCCGGCCGCTGTCGCGCCCGATGCTGATCGTCGACCTTCTGCGCCACACCTCGGGGCTCACCTACGGCTTCCAGCAGCGCTCCAATGTCGATGCGGCCTACCGCGAAGCCAGGATCGGCGAGGTCGAAAAGGCCGGCACGCTGGAGGGCATGATCGAGGCGCTGGCGAAAATCCCGCTGGAGTTTTCGCCCGGCGAGGCCTGGAACTACTCGGTCGCCACCGACGTGATCGGCTATCTCGTCGGCAAGATTTCAGGGATGCCGTTCGAGCAATTCCTTAAAGCACGCATCCTCGAGCCACTCGGCATGAGCGACACCGATTTCCACGTGCCCGCGGACAAGGCGCACCGCTTCGCCGCCTGCTATAACGCCGATGTGAAGACCAACAGCTTCACCTTGCAGGATGATCCGAAAACCAGCTCCTTCCTGACGCCGCCCTCGCTGATCTCGGGTGGCGGCGGACTATGCTCGACCGCAGCCGACTACCTCACCTTCTGCCGCGCGCTGATCAATGGCGGCGAGGTCGGCGGCATCAGGCTGATCGGTCCGAAGACGCTGCAGCTGATGACCTCCAACCATCTGCCCGGCGGCGTCGACCTGCCGGCGCTGTCGCGCTCGCTGTTCTCGGAGGCCGCCTATCACGGCATCGGCTTCGGGCTCGGCTTCTCCGTCACCATGGATCCGGCCAGGACGCTGATCCCCGGCAGTCGCGGCGAATATGCCTGGGGGGGTGCTGCAACGACCTCGTTCTGGATCGATCCGGCCGAGGAGCTGATTGCGATCTTCATGACCCAGGTGCTGCCGTCGAGCGCCTATCCACTGCGGCGTGAATTGCGCACGCTGGTTTATTCCGCCATTACCGAAAGCAATCTATGAAAATTGCATCTGAAACGGTTCCGCATTTCGACGCGGAATTCGGTGAAATCTTTGGCGGATGACCCGCTCTTCTCCTATGTTTGACGCCATCAGGGGTTGATCGGGTAACCGCGTGCCCAAACCGTCATTGTCAGTGCGTCTCGTCCTGCTGGTCGCAGGCACCACATTGCCGCTGATCGTGTTCGCGGTGGGCATCATCTTTCACAATTACCTGCAGGACCGGCAGGAAGCCACCGAACGCGTGTTGCAGAGCGTGCGCAGCATCCGCCTGACGCTCGATTCCGAGATGCAGCGCGTGACCGGCGGGCTGCAGGTGCTGGCGATGACGGACATGCTCAGGAACGGCGACTTCGAGGGCTTCCGCCGCATCGCGCTAGGCTTCATCGAGCAATACAGCAAAGGCGGCGTCTTGCTGGTCGCCGACCGCGACGGCCACATGCTGTTCTCCTCGACCACATCAGATACCGCGAGCCTGCCGCTGCGCAACAACCGCGACATCGTCGCGCAGGTGTTCCGCACCGGGCGGCCGCAATACTCCAACCTGTTCGTTGGCGCTGCAAAACAGACACTGCTCGTCACCGTGGAAGTGCCGGTGTTTCGCGACAATGAGGTGATCTACGACATCTCCTTCTCGCCACCGATCGAGATGTTCCAGCACCTGATCGAAGGGCAGCGGCCGACCGAGGCGTGGACGCTGTCGCTGCTCGATGGCAACGGCGTCGTGTTCGGCCGCGTGCCGAACCCGCAGGAGAGCTTTGGCAAACGCGCCACGCCCTCGATCCTGTCGGACATGCTGCATCGGGACGAGGCCGCCAAGCCGACGGTGTCGCTCGAAGGCGTCAAGCTGATGTCGGGCTTTGCGCATTCCAAGCTGACGGGCTGGATCGTGGCGGCCGGCATCTCGGAAAGCTCGCTCGCCGCCCCGCTCTGGCGCAGCCTAGCGATCGCAAGCGCGATCGGCGCGGTGCTGCTCCTGATCGGGTTCGCCTTCGCGGTCCGGATGGCGACCACGATCGCGCGCGGCGAGGCGCTGCACGACCTCTTGATCGAGGAGCTCAATCACCGCGTCAAGAACACGCTCGCGATCCTGCAATCGATCGCGGTGCAGACCTTCCGCAGCGCCACGCACACCGAACGCGAGAAATTCGAGGGCCGTCTCGGCGCGCTGGCGGAAGCACATAATCTTCTGAGCCAGGAGAGATGGCAGGGCTCCGAGCTTGCCGACGTGGTCAAGCGCGTGCTGCAGCCCTATGTGCTGAACAATCCCGAGCGGATCAAGATGTTTGGTCCCGCCGTGCCGTTGCCGCCGCGCCTTGCGGTGGTGCTGTCGATGATCGTGCACGAGATCGCAACCAACGCGGCGAAATACGGCGCGCTCTCCAACGACAGCGGCCATGTCACGCTGGACTGGGAAGTGCTCGAGAACGACGGCACGCGAAAACTGCGGCTGATCTGGACCGAGACCGGCGGCCCTCCGGTGGTAGCCCCCGTGCAGCGCGGCTTCGGCTCGCGGCTGATCGAGCGCAGCGCGCGCGACCAGCTCGGCGGCGAGGCCACGGTCGACTTTTTGCCGCGCGGCGTCGTTTACACCGTGCTGTGTTCACTGGATGAAAAGAGCTGATGCATCAATCTGTAGCCCGGGTGAGCGAAGCGATACCCGGGGAAAAGGCTCCCGCATATCGCTGCGCTCATGCGGGCTACAACCATCGCAGGCTAGCCGAAACTTTGCAGCGAGGGGAACGCATCAAGCAGCCAGATCGAGACATTGGACACCGCACCGGTCAGGAAGCCGATGCCGGTGATGATCATCAACACGCCCATCGCCCGCTCGACCGTCGCGAGATGCCGCTTCATGCGCGAGAACAGCGAGGAGAATTGCTCGACCATGAAGGCCGCGATCAGGAAGGGAATGCCGAGGCCGGCGGAATAGACCGCGAGCAGGCCCGCGCCCTTGGCGACCGTGGCTTCGGCCGCCGCGATCGAGAGGATTGCGGCAAGGATCGGCCCGATGCACGGCGTCCAGCCGAACGCAAAGGCAAGGCCCATCACATAGGCGCCCCATAGCCCGACGGGTTTTGGAATCGGCAATCGCCCTTCCCGCATCAACAGGCCGATCCGCGTCAGCCCGAGGAAATGCAGCCCCATCACGATGATGACGATGCCGGCAAGGATGGCAAGCTGCGCCGACCAGGCGCGGATGAAGGTTCCTATCAAGGAGGCGCTGGCGCCGAGCAGCACGAACACGGTGGAGAAACCGAGCACGAACAGAACTGCGGAAATCATCACCGCGCGCCGCGACGAAGCCTCGGTGTCCTCGTTGGCGACATGCTCGATGGTGGCGCCGGTCAGGTAGATCAGATAGGGCGGGACCAGGGGAAGCACGCAGGGCGACAGAAAGCTGACCAGGCCGGCGATCAACGCCGCCGGGATCGAAACGTTTTGGATCATGCCGTCATCGCCATCTCATCGCGCCGGCCCCTGGGTCTTCTCCTGGGCCTCTTGCGTACTACGCTGCATAGCCGCGCGGTGTATCGGTGGCGAGGATTTTTTGGCGATCACAAATGCGGCATCGCGGCCGTGAAATCGGGCGCGATGTTCGGGCCGAACGTCCGGCTGCTATTTCACGACACGAAGCTGCGGATGCCGCCGCCGGGCGGGCCGGTCGTCGGAGCCGCCCTGCTCCTCTGCGCGCATGATCTCGTCGCACAGGACTTTCAGCTCGGCATCACCGATCTGATTCAGCTTCATGCGCAGATCGAGAATCGCGACCGACACCAATTGGGCGGTCTCGTCGCGGCCGCTCTCGCGAAGCACCGCGCGGCACTCCTCGAGCATTTCAAGAACGGGAAGCAGATGTTCTTCTGAATTAACCACCGGCGCTCATTCCATCGGCTGCTTTGCCATGATCCAACTCGCGAGGCGCGCTTGCGAAGATGCGCTCCGCCGTCTCGCAGATTTCAGCGTAAACTCGAGAGATGTTCAAAACCGCGCGATGCATGTCCTCGGCCGGCATTTCGTCCAGGGCTTGTTCGTACAAGTCTTGTTCGTACAAGTCTTGGCTGGCAGAGGCGCTCTGTTCCAGCAAGACCGAGAACGGACTGCAAAGATAGCACGAGGGGGCGAAGTGTTCGAATATCATTTCGTTGCGAGGGCGATTGGCAGAAGAATCGACAAGTGTCGCATCGGTTCCGGACGCTGCCCCTGCGGAGCGCCGCAACCGCGGAAAATATTCCTGCCGATCAACCGGCATGGCGAAAGGCAGGCCGGTTCTGTCGGTGAAAGCACGAGGGCTGACGACTGAAGTCACCTGAATACCTTTCCTCCTTTGGAATCGCCCCAATTAAGCTCCATCATTCTCCCAATACCGTTCATAGCCAAGTATTAAGCCTCAGCGGGAAAACGGAGGATGGCCAACCCGTCGTGGTTGTAGTCCGTGCAGGATTCTGCCAAATTTAGCAGACGGAAAGGGCTTGTATGCATCTGGCAGTGGAAAGGGGCGTTCCTCAGGAGGAACGCCGTCGTGTCGCTCTCAGCAGTCTGACGGACTGGGATGCGGCACGCGTATTTCTCGAAGTCGCGCGCTGCGGAAGCTTCCGTTCAGCGGCGGAGCGGCTTGGGCTTTCCATCAATGCCGTGCGCAGGCGGGTCGGCGATTTCGAGCGCCAGACCAACGCTACCATGTTCATCCGCGACGTTCATGGCGCTCGCCTGACTGAAGAAGGTGTGCACGTGCTTGCCGCCGTCGAGCGGATGGAAGCGGCGTCGTTCGACCTGTTGCGCGCCAGCCTCTCCGCCACCAGTGCGCTGTCGGGCGAGATTCGCGTCGCGGTCACCGAAGGGCTCGGCACGTTCTGGATCGCCCCTCGCCTCGTGGAATTCCAGCGATCGTTTCCGAGCATCCTGATCGACCTGCACTGCGCGACGCGCCTTGCCGACGTATCGCGGCATGAAGCCGACATCGCCATCCAGCTCTCGCAGCCCGCCGCGCTCGACGTCAAGCAGGTGCGGCTCGGCCGCATGCATCAGATGTTCTTTGCGAGCGAGCAATATCTGGCCATCTATGGCGAGCCGAAGACGGTTGCCGAACTCGCCAAGCATCGGCTAGTGATGCAACTTGCCGACGAAGCGACCGCGGGCGATGCTTTCGCCAATCTGTTTCCCGGCTATAGCGAGCGCGAGCTCGTGGTGATGAAGACCAACGTCTCCAGCGCCAATTATTGGGCCGTCGCCAATGGCGCCGGTATCGGCGTATTTCCGACCTTCGCGCATGCGCTGGGTGGGAATGAGAAGATGATACCGCTCGACATCGACGCGCGATGGTCGCTCGACATTTGGCTTTCTTATCATCCAGGCAGTGGCCGCATCCCGCGGGTGCGGCACATGATTGACTGGTTGATAGAAGCCTTTAATCCCGCGAAATACCCGTGGTTCGGCGATGAATTCGTCCATCCACGGGAGCTTAAAGCGGTATATATGGGTGAACCCCTGACCCATTCGCTCGGGGGCATTCCGACCGTAGGACGGTGAGACGAGAATGAACAAATCAGCGGCTAAGAAAATGAAGCAACGCAGTGCCGGCAAGCCCGACATCGAGCTTGGCAAGCGGATTCGTCTGCGGCGTGTCGAGCAGAAGATCTCGCAGGCCGAGCTCGGCGACAAGCTTGGTGTGAGCTTCCAGCAGGTCCAGAAGTACGAGAAGGGCGTCAACCGTGTCGGTGCTGCGCGTTTGCAGCAGATCGCGAATGCGCTCGATGTTCCCGTCACCTTCTTCTACGATGGCGACGGCAAGGCACGCGAGGTCGAGAGCCTCTTGTTCCTCGACAGCGCATTCAGCCTTCGCCTGCTGCGCGCCTACAGCAAGATCAAGGATCAGACGGTGCAGCGTCAGCTCGTCTCCTTGATGGAATCGATCGCGGCCAACGAGGAATAAGTGCCCTCGCGCCTGGCCGCAGGCCGGCTCGGGGCAAGCTACCTCGCCGCGCCGCGGATACGATCGATCAAGGCAACCGGATCAACCGGTACGCTATCGCCGCGCCAGGCCACATGCTGGTCAGGGCGCGACAGCACCAGTCTGCCGCCATCATAGGCGGCGGCTTCAGGCTGGCTGACGTCCGAAATCCCGACGTCCAGGATCCGGAGTGGCACGCGTTTCTCGCCGGCAGCGCCGGCGAGCGCGGTCACGTCAAGCGACGGATCCAGTCGTAGCAGCGTGAACTCAGGCCCCATCGCATCGTAAAGCGAGCTGCCGTCGCCGCGGAAGAAATGCGGCGTGCGGCAGCCCGGCACGGTCGATGGCGTGTAGCTGCTCATGGTATAGGACGGCTGCGCCGTGTCGTCATAGGCGATGATCGGCGATTGATCGTAATAGGCGCCGAAATTCAAACCGGCGCAGGCATATTGCTGCACGTTGATCTCGTAGGTGAGGCGCCCGAACTCGCGCCGTGCCGCTTCGCCGCGCGGCCCCTCCTCCTCGATCTCGTCAGGCACCGCGCCGCGCCGCTTGATCTCGGTCTCCGCATGCGACATCGCAAAGCGCGAGACTTGGCTCGTGATCGGCCAGCGCTCGGCCTCGTAGGCGTTGAGGATTGCTTCCGCGGCCCAGCCGTTGAGATAAGCGGCGAGCAGCCACGACAGGTTCATCGCATCCGCGATGCCGGCATTCATGCCGAAGCCGGCATAGGGCACCCAGATGTGCGCGGCATCGCCCGCAATGAAAGCGCAGCGGTCGCGGAACTTGTTCGAGACCAGGCGGCGGCCGTACCAGTCTTCCTTCGAGATCATCTCGTATTTGAAGTCGGCATCGACGCCGAGGATGGTGCGCAAGCAACCGTCGCGATCGACCGCCTCGAAATCGTCCTCGTTGGGCCTGAGATAATTGTGCACCAGCCAGCGCTCGGTGCCGTCGATCGCATAGACCATGCCGGAGCGGCGCGGATTGATTGCGCCGGTGCCCCAGGCGCTCTGGTGCTGCTGACGATCGACCAGGCCAGGTGCGCGGATGAAGGTCGACTGCACGCGCTGGATGATGGCATCGCCGGAAAATTCGGCCCCGATCGCCTTGCGCACGATCGAGCGCGCGCCGTCGCAGCCGATCAGGAAGCGACAATTGACGCGCTTCACCACGCCACTGTCGAGATCGCGCAAGGTAACGCTGGCGCCCTTCTCCTCGATCACCACCTCCTCGGCCGAGGTGCGGTTGAGGATGGTGATGCGCGGCTGCGAGGCCGCGTGCTCGAACACGATCGGCTCGAGAAAGATCTGGTTGATCCGATGCGGCGGCTCCGGCGTCGGCCAGTTGCCGTCGGCGGCATCGATCGCGGTGAAGCGATCGCGGCGGCAGGGAATCCTGATCCGCGTCAGCTCCTGCCCGGTGAAGGAAGTGCGGTAGCTGATGTCGTGCGGATAGTCCGCCGGCAGTCCCGCGTTGCGGATCTTGTCGGCAATGCCGAGCCTTCGAAAAGTCTCCATGGTGCGCGCGGCAACATGGTTGCATTTCGGCTCCGGCGGAGCGGCGCGGGCGCGCGTCTCCACGACGGTCACATCGATGCCGCGCCAAGCGAGATCGATCGCAAGCGTGAGGCCGACCGGTCCGGCGCCGACAATCAGAACAGGAGATTCCATCATTCGGCCTCAGCGCCCGAGCTCTTGACGATCGTCGCCCAGCGATCGACTTCGGTCTTGATATAGGCGGCAAAGCTGTCCGGGGTCGATCCCGGCAGCGGCTCGATGGCAAGCGTTGCAAAGCGCCCGCTGGTGGCGGGATCGGCGAGCATCTTGGCGATCTGCGCGGCGAGCACATCGACGATATCGCGCGGCGTGCCGGCCGGCGCTACCAGCCCCTGCCAGGCGACGAGCTGATAGCCGGGAAGCCCGCTTTCGGCGATGGTCGGAATATCGGGCGCAACCGCGACGCGCTTGGGCGTGGTCACGCCCAGCACCCTCACCTTGCCTTCCTTGATCTGCGGCAGCGCCGGCTCGAGGTCGACGATCATGAAGGGAATGTGGTTGGCGATGACGTCGAGCATGGCCGGAACGCTGCCGCGATACGGCACGTGGCGGATGTCGATGCCGGCCTGCGTTTTCAGCAGTTCGGCACCGAGATGCTGCGGGCTGCCATTGCCGGCGGAGCCATAGGCCAGTCCCGGATTGGCTTTGGCATAGGCGATGAACTCCGTCAGCGTCTTGGCCGGGATCAGCGGATTGACGATCAGCGCAAACGGCACCTCCGCCACCAGCGAAATCGGCGCAAAATCCTTCACGGGATCGTAGGGCAGCTTCTTGTAGAGTGTCTTGTTGATCGCCAGCGTGGTCGATGTCGCGAGCAGCAGCGTGTAGCCGTCGGGCGAGGCATGGGCCACCAGATCGGCGCCGAGCGTGGTGCCGGCGCCGGGCTTGTTCTCGACAATGACGGTCGCGTTCAGCCCGCTCTTGACCTTGTCGGCGATCAGGCGGCCGAGCAGATCGGTGGTGCCGCCGGGTGGATAAGGCACGATCAGCTTGATGACGCGGTTCGGATAGGCCGCTTCGGCCATGGCCGGCCGGCTTGCCAGCAGCGCCAGCCCGCCGCCCACCCCACGCATCGCCTGCCGGCGCGTCCACTCCATAAGACCTCCCTAAAGCCCATCCCCGCTGCGCTTTTTCGCGAACCGGCAGCGCGGTTGCTGCGACATATCAAAGGCCGCAAGGGACTCAAAGGCGACCAAAGTCATAACTGCCCCCGCTCAATGCATTAGTGACAACAGCGACTTAATGAGAACGCAACTCTCATCGGCTATTTCCAGCCTCGCCCCGGCCTGCCGGCCCCGACCTCAGCGCGGCAAACGCGTCTTCTAGGGACAAAAATCATGCAGAGAACGACAATCCTGGCGTTTGCGCTGACATTGGCGGG
>Ga0210387_10000527_pt1 | contig 27056 bp, 27 predicted proteins | sample IncBWC7OmetaG_FD_160108 | JGI IMG/M metagenome (GOLD analysis project Ga0210387, IMG submission 160108) | Forest soil microbial communities from Barre Woods Harvard Forest LTER site, Petersham, Massachusetts, United States - Inc-BW-C-7-O ...
GGATTCAAGGAGCCAAGGAGCCAAGGAGCCAAGGAGCCAAGGAGCCAAGGAGCCAAGGAGCCAAGGAGCCAAGGAGCCAGGAGCACCCCACGGGCAAGGCGCGTGAAGATTTGGGAAGCAACCGGGGCTCGGCGGACCTCGACTTTTTCAGAAAGTCAGAAGAAAGAGACCCGTTTATTCTCTCCCCAAATTTTGCCGCTGACCTCCCGCTACTCCTGGCTCCTTGGCTGCTTGGCTGCTTGGCTCCTTGCCCCTAGCCAGCCTCGCAGAATTTCGAGGCCCGGCGGAATCATGGAGACCACGACGATCGCAAGAATGACGAGGGAGAAATTTTTTTGTACGAACGGGATATTCCCGAAAAAGTGCCCGAGTAAGACGATGCCGAAGACCCAAATGAAGGCCCCGACAACGTTGTAGGCGAAGAATTTCCGATAACTCATCGAACCCATGCCAGCCACGAATGGAGCGAAGGTGCGAATCAACGGAACGAATCGGGAAAGCATGATCGTTTTGGCCCCGTGGCGTTCGTAAAAGGCGTGCGTCTGCTCCAGATGTTTCCGATTGAAAATCCGACTTTGTGGATTGCTGAACAGCTTCTGACCGATTTTGTTCCCGATCCAGTAATTTACGGTATGGCCGAGAATGCCGGCGAGCGTGAGCAGGACAAGAATGATCAGCAGATTCAACGGACCGTTTTGGGCGGTCAAAGTTCCAACCGTAAACAAAAGCGCATCTCCAGGTAGAAACGGCATGACCACCAACCCGGTTTCGGAAAAGATGATCAGGAAGAGCAGAGCGTAGATCCAGGATCCGTACGAGTCGGCCACTTGGCCGAGATACAAATTCAAGTGCAGGATAATATTGAGAAACTTTGCTAGCCAATCCATAGGGCGAAACGGCAGATGAATCGGCCAGAGGGAGAATCTCTGCAACTGAAATCAAGAAAAGTGTTCCTAGAAATAATTTAAACGTTCTGAGGCGCAACCGAGTCTATACCTTGGAACGAACAAGTGTTTTGGGAAGAATGGCCCGTGAGGGCGGCGACTTAAGCCCTCACTGAGAGCAAGAGGGGAAATACTTGAAAGGTTTAATTTATGAAGAGACGAAAACTGGTAAATAGGCCGTTGTGCCTGGGAGATCTCATTTTAGCAGTCAGTTCCTACTCGGATTCACAGGAGGAGACTGCCGCAGCGGTGGCTGATCTTCTTGCTTCCGGGCAGGTCACACTGATGAATAACGGCCGCCAGGTCAGAGCGCGGGTTCGGTGATATTCACGCGGAAATTCGTTGAGAAAATGCTTTTCAAGCAATCCGTGCACTTTAACGTCAGTGGGTGATTTCACGATATTCCCGACCCCGGATGCGGGAGATCTGGGATGATTCCTGCAAGTTTTCGATTTGGCTGGAAATTGAGACCTTGGCGGCTGAAGCCATGGCTCAGCTTGGGCTGATCCCAGAAGCGGACGCGAAAGCGATCCGTGCTCGGGGTGAATTCTCGGTTTCCGAGATTCTCGAAATCGAGAAACGAACCAATCACGACGTGATTGCATTCCTGGAGAATGTCGCGTCTTACATCGGACCTGAAGCCAGGTGGATGCACCAGGGTCTGACATCATCGGACGTTCTGGACACAGCACTGGCCGTCCAACTTGTCCGATCGTGTGACATTCTTCTGGAAGATGTCGCCAAACTCAGGGAGGTAGTTGGCCAGACAGCGCGCCGGTATAAGGCAACGCCGATGATCGGCCGGAGCCATGGCATTCATGCGGAACCGATTACCTTCGGACTGAAGATGGCGCTGATGTACGATGAATTCGGCAGAGCCGAACGACGGCTCCGTGCCGCGCGCGAAGAAATCGCTGTTGGCAAGCTAAGTGGCGCCGTCGGGACTCACGCGCATCTCGACCCGAAAGTGGAGGCTATCGTCTGCGAGAAACTCGGGCTAAAAGCGGATCCGTTGTCGACACAGGTTGTGCAACGCGACAGGCACGCACAGTTTAGTGCCAATCTTGCGGTCATTGCGTCCAGCATCGATCGGTGGGCGACGGAGTTCAGGCATCTGCAACGCACTGAGGTGCTGGAACTGGAGGAGTATTTCAGCCCCGGGCAGAAGGGAAGTTCTGCCATGCCGCACAAGCGAAATCCCATTACCGGCGAAAGGCTGAGTGGGCTCGCACGCGTCATTCGTGGAAATGCGGTCGCGGCGTTGGAAAGCGTCGCGTTGTGGCATGAGCGGGACATCAGTCACAGCAGCGCCGAACGAATTATTTTTCCGGACAGCTGCATGCTAATGGATTACATGCTCGCGACGCTGACCGAACTGGTGGCGGGGCTTCAGGTTTACCCGCAAAGCATGCTGGAAAATCTGGGAATCACCAAAGGGCTTTATTTCAGCCAATCTATTCTGTTGGAGCTCACACGAAGGGGACTCGAACGCAAGACGGCGTACGAAGCCGTTCAGCGAGCAGCCATGGCGAGCTGGCAAAGCCAGAATGATTTTTTGACCGAACTCCGGAAGGTCTCAGAGATCACCTCGGTGATTCCGCCAGCCGAGCTGGAGAAACTTTGCTCGCTGGAACAACATTTCCGCTCCATCGATCAGACATTTCGGGATGTGGGGCTCTGAGAAAGGAGCCGAGCAGCCAAGGTGCCAAGGAGCCAAGGGAGTGTTGGAGGGATTATAATCGGGGTGGTGTCGGCCTTTTTTGCGGCGCCTCACCTCGACTCCGAGCCTCTGACTTCCTGTCTCCCATCTCCTGGCTCCTTGGCTCCTTGATTTTTGTACCACAGACTTGAGAAAAATCTCGACAGGTGTATCAACTGGGTGTCGGCAGAAGTGTCTGGATGGCGTGGGTGGCAACGTTGCTGTTTTCGAGGCTGAGGCAAGCATTCCAGGGGAAGATCGACTGGCACTGACGCTGACACTGGCAACTTCCCATGGAACGTGATAATCTGCGCGCTTATTGACCGGTATGTTTCGTCGTATTTTCCCGCTGATGCTTGTCCTGCCACTGTTAGTGGCAGGTTGTAAAAAAAGTTCGACTCTCGCAAAACTTGAGGACAAATCGTCTGGTGCGACTCCCGTTGCTTCGGTGGCGCAGGCAACGCCAACACCCACGCCGCCGCCCGCGATCGATCGCTCGGCCAAAGTGATCGTGTTTTGCTATCACAGATTCGAAGACAATCCGCGTGACGCATTGGCCATCGCGCCCGCGGAATTTCGCGCCCAGATGAAACAACTGAAGGATGACGGCATCGCGGTTGTTCCAATGAAAGATTTTCTTGCCTGGCGACGGGGAGAAAAATCGATTCCTCCGAAGAGCGCCGTGATAACCATCGATGATGGTTATGTGTCCGGATTTGCGGTCGCGTGGCCGATCTTGAAGGAGTTCGGATACCCGTTCACCATGTTTATCTACACGAATTACGTGAGTGTCGGTGGCAAATCGATCACCTGGGCGCAGCTCGAACAGATGCGTGACGCCGGGGTGGATATTGAAAGCCACACGGTTTCGCATCATGACCTTCGTCACGCCCCCAAGGGCCAGGATTATACGGCCTGGCTGCACAACGAGATATACGGTTCGAAAGATATTCTCGAGCAAAAGCTCGGGATAAATATCGTGGCGTTTGCATTCCCCTACGGAACACACAATGAAGTGGTTCGCAAAATGGCGATGGAGGCCGGGTACCAAGCGCTGTTTACGGTGTACGGCCAGCATATGGGAATCGATGCTGCTGCCGACCAGCTTGGCCGGTATGCGGTGGAGTCGATGCACCCTGATGTCTTCAAGATGGCGGTTAACTTCGGTAACAATGACGGAGTCGATCCCGGCGTGGAAGCCGCCCAATTGGCCTCTGCCGCGATGGTGACTCAGCCGATGAACGAGGAGAAGATTCCGGACACCCGACCGGTCATCAAAGCGAATCTCGCTTCGATGGGTGAGGTAGAGCCCAGCTCTGTGGAGATGCGGGTCAGCGGATTTGGCCTTGTACCGGCCAGATACGACGCGAAAACGAAGCTGGTTTCTTACGAATTCACCCAGAATCTGGTTCCGAAAACATACACTGTTATTCTATCGGCGAAGGTTAAAGGCAGGAAAGTGGAGACACGGTGGAATTTCACGGTGGATCCATCCGCACCGGCTGCCGGCAAGCAGGCCGCTGCTCGAGGGGGATAAAAGTGTTTTCACAGCTGTCGGATAAGCTCCAGGACATCTTTAAGGACCTCCGGGGTCATGGCACCATCTCGGAGGCAAACATTAACGACGCTTTGCGGCAGGTTCGTCTGGCCTTGCTGGAAGCGGACGTACATTTTCAAGTCGCCAAAGACTTCATCGCGAAAGTAAAGAGTAAGGCGTTGGGTCAGGAAGTCTTGCGGTCGGTTACCCCAGGGCAGCAAATCGTAAAGATCTTTTATGACGAGCTGACGCAACTACTGGGCGGCGATAACGAACCACTCAATCTGAACAAGCCGGCTCGGATCATGATGGTCGGGCTGCATGGCGCAGGCAAGACCACCTCGGCGGCCAAACTCGCCCTTTATTTGAAGAAGCAGGGTAAGTCGCCCTTGCTGGTGGCGTGCGATCTGCAGCGGCCCGCCGCCATTGACCAGTTGGCGACCCTTGCCAAGGAGGTTGGTGTCCCTGTCTTTCGACCGGCGCCCGGTCAGCACGACGTGGTAAAGGCTGGTAAAGACTCACTGGACTGGGCCGAGACGCAGGGCGGCAACGTCCAGATTTTCGATACCGCCGGCCGTTTGGAGATCGATGAGACCCTGGTGAATGAATTGAAAATGCTCCGCGATGTTCTGCAGCCCCAGGAGATTCTTCTCGTGTGCGACGCTGCCACCGGGCAACAGGCGGTCAACGTTGCGACGCATTTTCATGCAGCTCTCGGACTGACTGGACTCGTTCTTACCAAGCTGGATGGCGATGCGCGCGGCGGAGCGGCGCTCTCGATGCGAGAGGTGACGAAACGGGCGATCAAATTTGCGGGGGTCGGCGAAAAGATCGATCAATTCGAGCCTTTTTATCCCGACCGTCTCGCCGGGCGCATTCTGGGGATGGGCGACGTGGTCAGCCTGGTCGAGCGAGCAGCCGAATCGATTGATGAGGAAGAAGCGGCCCGGCTCGAGAAAAAGATGCGGACGGCGAGCTTCGATTTTAACGATTTCCTCTCGCAGTTTAAGATGTTGCGACGAATGGGCCCCCTGGAAAATATCCTTGGCATGTTACCAGGAATGAGTAATATGAAAGGCTTTTCGGTTGACGAAAAACAGCTGAGTCGAATCGAAGCGATCGTTCTCTCGATGACCCCGGGCGAAAGGAAAAGCCCGGATATCCTGAACGCCAGGAGGAGACAGCGTATCGCTCGCGGCAGCGGAACATCAGTCACCGAAGTGAACACGCTGCTTCAACGGTTTAGTCAAATGCGAAAACTGATGAAGAACACTGGCCAACTGAAGAAGATGCTAGCTCGGGTCCCGCGGGCTGGAGCGGGTGGAACGTAAGGGACAAGTGAGGGACATGGTTCTCAACATTGAATATGGCTGTTTCGATTAGATTAAGAAGAGAAGGAACCAAAAACCGTTCTTTCTATCGGGTGGTGGTGGCGGACAAACGCAGTCCCCGCGACGGAAAATTTATTGAAATGATCGGCAACTATGACCCACGCGTGCCCGGTGAGAATTTTCATCTGGACCTCGGGCGGGTGGACTATTGGGTGACGCATGGCGCGCAGCCCAGTTCAACCGTTGCGAGCATGATCCTGAAAGCCCGCAAAAAAGCCGCCGCGACGCCGGCACCGTGATTTCCCGTGGAGACCTTTCTCGAGTTTGTCATCAGGCAGCTGGTTGAAGCGCCTGAAGAGGTTCTCGTGACAAAGGTAGAGCAGGGCCGCAAATTGATCTTCAAGGTGGAGATGCGCAAATCCGATGTCGGCAAGGTAATCGGGCGTAACGGGCATACGATCACTGCCGTGCGCAATCTTTTGAGCGCAGCTGCCTCAAGGTCGGGACAGCAGGTGCTGTTGCAGATCGTTGAATAAGTGAATAATTGATGTGGGCGTACGCCCACATCACATTGTTTACTTTGCTGTGGAAATATCTCACAAGATTAACAAGCTCCGAACCGGGGAGGCTTGGGACAGCCTGCTCGATGCGTACTATCGCTGGCGTAAGCCGTTGAGCGCCACACAGATGGTTCGCGAACTCGAATCTAAGGGGTTCGAGCGGATCCGTTCGAAGTACGCGAATCCAGACGATAAAAAAGGCTGGCCGAAATATGTCGATGCGAAGCATCGGCTCGAACTCGCGATCAAACAGGCGAGGTCCGTGCAGCTCGACCGGCGAAAACCACTTCGCATTCTTGATATCGGAAGCGGCGCCGGGTATTTCCTCTTTGTTTGTAAGCAGCTGGGTCACAAAGTCATGGGCCTTGATCTGGACTGGCCGCCGATGTACACGGAAATGTTCGAGATGATGGAGATGCCGCGCTGCGTCTGGCGCATCGAACCTTTTCAACGGCTACCCGATCTTGGGAGCCGGTTCGATTTTTTGACCGGATTTGCCGTCTGCTTTAACTCGCACGGCTCTGACCATGTCTGGAGTATCGGAGAATGGGAATTTTTTCTCGATGATGTTGAAAAGAATGTCCTCTCCAAATCGGGCGAAATCTATTTCGAACTGAATCCCGAACCGTGGGGCTACCACACGCCGGAGTTGGGTGAATTTTTCCGCCGGCGCGGTGCACAGGTCGAAGGGAAGCAGATCGCGTTCAAAGCGTTGTAGGCAAAGCGGGGTGCGTCCGCAGCGCGTGGTCAGCGAAGTTCTGGCCGGCGCTTTGATTATTCCGAGCTGGCCAGGCAAGCTGCGATGAATCCCCGAAATAACGGATGCGGCGCATTCGGTTTCGATAAGAATTCCGGGTGATATTGGCAGGCGACAAACCAGGGGTGATCCCGCAGCTCGATTAGTTCGACCAGCCTGGCGTCGGGCGATGTCCCGGAAATCACGAACCCTTTCTCTTCCATCGCCTCTTTGTATTTTAGATTGAATTCGTATCGATGACGGTGGCGTTCAATGATTTGTTGCTTGCCGTACAATTTCGCGGCCAGAGTTCCCGGAACAATATCCGTTGGCCAGCTGCCCAAACGCATGGAGGCGCCCTTCATTCTGACTTCCTTCTGGTCCTCCAGCAAACAGATGACCGGGTGCGGACTGTGTTCTTCGAACTCGGTACTGTTGGCGCCCTTGAATCCGCAGACGTTGCGCGCGAACTCGATCGTGGCAACCTGCATTCCAAGACATAGACCGAGATAGGGCACCCGTTTCTCCCTGGCGTAGTTGCACGCCGCGATTTTGCCTTCGACACCACGATCACCGAACCCCCCGGGGACAATGATGCCGGCGACTGCACCCAGAGTCTTCGCGGGGTCGGTCCCCTCCAGATCCTCAGCATCGATCCTCACGATTTCGATTCCGCAATCATTGGCTGCGCCAGCATGCGTGAGCGATTCGTAGATGCTCTTGTAAGCGTCTTGCAAATCGATGTACTTCCCAACGACAGCGACTTTGAGGTTCTTCCTGGGAGCAATCACCCGTTGGACGAACCTGCGCCACTCGGTCATTTGTGCGGAAGGGGTATCAAGCCGGAGCAAGCGACAGATCGTATCATCCAGCTTTTCGTCCTGAAGCGTGAGTGGAAGTTCGTAGATGGTATGGTCGACGTCGCGTACTTCGACGACGGCATGAAGCGGGACATTACAAAAGAGGGCCAGCTTCTCGCGAACTTCCAGAACGAGGGGTTTTTCTGTTCGGCATAGCAGCACGTGCGGCTGGAGGCCGATCTCTCGAAGTTTCGCGACGCTTTGTTGCGAAGGCTTGGTCTTGAGTTCACCGGCCGCCTTGATAAAAGGAACCAGGGTCACATGCATGATCACCACGTTCTCGGGCCCCACCTCGAGTTGAAACTGTCGAATTGCTTCGAGAAACGGCAATCCCTCGATGTCGCCGGTGGTTCCGCCAATTTCAGTGATGATCACGTCACCGGTCTGTTCCTTGGCCAACCGTTGGATGCGGCCCTTAATTTCATCCGTGACGTGGGGAATGACCTGGACAGTTTTACCCAAATAATCGCCACGGCGTTCTTTGGCGAGAACCGTCTCATACACCTGGCCGCTCGTTACGTTGTTGGCACGGGAAAGCACGCAATTTGTAAATCGTTCGTAGTGACCGAGATCCAAATCTGTCTCCGCCCCGTCATTCAGTACGTAGACTTCGCCGTGTTGAAAAGGGCTCATCGTTCCGGGATCGACGTTGAGGTACGGATCAAACTTTTGCATGATCACCTGCAGACCACGGTGCTCGAGCAATGTCCCGAGCGCCGCGGCAGCGAGCCCTTTCCCGAGCGAACTGACCACCCCGCCCGTCACAAAGATGTATTTCATCCGGTTCTCCTGCTCAAAATAAGCCGTTCGACCTCGGTCGCATCCTCGGGCGTGTCTACCCCGATGGAATTGACTTCAGAAACAACGACGCGAATCTTCAGGCCATTTTCCAAAGCGCGCAACTGCTCGAGCTGTTCGACCTGCTCCAAAGCGCCGGGAGACATTCTGACAAAGTCCAACAGCGCCTTCCGGCGGTAACCGTAAATGCCGAGATGTTTATACGTTTTGACGTCGCCGATTCCCCGGCGGAATGGAATGCTGCTGCGGGAGAAATAAAGCGCGTCCCCTCTACGATCGAAGACCACTTTGACATGGTGTTCGCTGAATGATTCCTCGAGCGGAACGGGTGTCGCTGCGGTGACAATCGGGATGCTGAGATTGTCTTTCAATTTTCGGGTCAGCCTCCGCAACAAAGAGGGATCGACCAGTGGCTCGTCACCCTGTACATTGAAGATGATCGTGGTCTTCTTAAGTTTTCTGGCAACTTCTGCAATTCTGTCTGTCCCGCTTGCGTGATCCGCGGCAGTAACGGCAACTTCCGCACCGAAGTTAAATCCGGCTTCGGCGATTCGCATGTCATCGGTGGCAATGACAATCCGGTCGAAGCAACCTGCCTCGAGGCAGCGCTCCCAAACATGTTGGATTAACGGTTTGCCGGCGATACCGTGGAGTGGTTTGCCAGGAAATCGGGTAGATCCCCACCGAGCCGGGATGATGCCGACAACTTTGCTCATTGGCATGACGCGAGTTATCCCGGGATTGGCCTGGAATCAACCCGGATAAACTCCACGACTTCACGAAAGTCTTTGGCAACCAATGCAACGCCGGATTCCAGCGGGCCGCCCCCGGCTTGGGCACCAAATAGAATCGTCGCCCTCACTCCGGCCCGGATACCTGCCTCAGCATCAGATATTTTATCGCCCACCATATAGCTCCGCTCGAGGTCAATGCCCAATTCTTTGGCCGCTTCCAGGAGCATCCCCGGATTCGGCTTCCTTCGCTCCGATCCGTTTTGGGGGGTGTCTGCGCAGAAATAGGTGGCATCGATGACGCCCGGACCCAGCTGTCTCTCGAGTTCTTGTTGGACGGACCAAAATTCTTCTTCCGTAAAGTACCCCCGGCCGATACCGCTCTGGTTGGTGATGATGACTAGCTTAAAGCCGGCTTCTTTCAGCTTCGGAAGCAGGCGGGCAACGTCCTGCAAAAGTTCGACGTCGCCAGGGCTAGAACAATACCCGACGTCCCTCATCAGAGTTCCGTCGCGATCAAGAAAAATCGCCTTCTGTCCTTTTGAGTTGGTCCTATCCATTTCTCTGGTGGAAACTCTCCAGCAGCTCATCCGGAGTGAGGGTGGCAGTTCCCAACTTGCCGACGACCACGCTGCTCGCGTGGTTCGATATCTCCGCGGCTTCGATCGCTGAGGCGCCCGAAGCCAACGCCAGCGTGAAGAGCCCAATTGCCGTGTCGCCCGCTCCGGACAGATCGTAGACTTCACGAGCACGTGACGGCACGTGGAATGGAGGATTCCTTTGGTCAAAGAGAATCATTCCTTGTTCTCCCAGCGTTACTAACAGGAAGTCCGGATTCCAGGTTCGAAGCAACTCGGCTCCGACCAACAGGAGTTGAGGATCTTGGAGGGGATTCGGGTCCGGTTCGTGCCAGGGTTGATTGGCAGCTGCGAAGGCCTCGATGCGATTTGGTTTCACTGCGGTGACTCCGCGCCAGATTAATCGATTGTGAGGATTGGGGTCGGCGGTTACCAGTTTGCCGGCCCCTCTCGCCAGAGCCGCGACCTTATCGACAAAATTTTGCTGCAGGAGGCCTTTTCCGTAATCTTCGAAAATAACGGCATCCAGTTGTGGGAGGAGCTCACGGACCTTCTCTACGCAGCGGGCCTGAGCTTCGCCACTCAGCGGGTGCGGTCGTTCGCGATCGACGCGAACCACCTGTTGCTGCCGTGCGATGATCCGGGTTTTCACGATGGTCTGAAAAGACGGATCATTCTGCAGTCCCTCCAGGCTAATCCCGTTTTCTTCGAGAAGCGTTCTCAATTTCTGGGATTGGGTATCTTCTCCGATCAAGCCCATCACAAATACCGAAGGCGTAAACTCTCTGACATTTCGTGCCACGTTGGCGGCGCCTCCGGCATAATAGGATTCCCTGATCACTTCCACCACTGGGACCGGCGCCTCCGGCGAAATCCTGGAAACTCGCCCCCAAACGAACTCGTCGAGCATGAGATCACCGATTACCAGGACGCGTTTACTCGAAAATCCACGCAGGAGTTCTTCGACGCGATCGACCTTCATTGTCTCTCAAGCCATATTCGTAAACTGCGTTTGCTCAAAGAAAAAATTCCTTTTAGGATTGGCCGTTTAGTAATCTTAAAGATCAAAAGGTGAGGCCTGTGAATAAATTGTCGGTTGATTGCGTAAGAAATGCCCTGGACATGGAGAACGCCTGAATGATTAGGAATCTGGCTATCGTCGCTTTTGCCACGACGCTTCTTCTCTCGACAATATCGGGATTCGGCGAGGCACCTCCAAGCCGCATCGATCTTTCCAAGTTCCCCGCGACGCAGCTTGACGATATCGTCGTTCCGCTGCCCAGTGAGGTGTTCAACGTGCTGGATAAGTTGGGCACTCCCAATTGGCAGGAGCAACTGCGAGATCCCAACATCAAGAATCGCGGCGAGCGCGAACAGATTGCTCTCTTGTTGGGCTCCGTCGTCGCTGAAGGTTTTGTCGCTGTGGAGGCAGCCGATAAAGCGCGGGTCAAGCAGATCGGCCGCGACGTGCTGGAACTAGCCCGAGCGATTGGAGTCGAATCGACAGTCTTAACCCGAACAAACTCGATCGTCACTAAAGCCGATGTCGGAGATTGGATTTCCGTCCGTCGGGAGCTGGACGGCGCCCTGACAGACGTGAAGAAGGCCATGATCGAGCTGAAGGACGCGCAATTGGCGCATCTGGTCAGCCTCGGCGGATGGCTGCGCGGCACGGAGGTACTGACCGCTGTGGTGCAAAAGAGCTACTCCTCGGACGGTGCGGATTTGCTGAATCAACCCGACCTTCTCAAATACTTTCAGGAGCGCATCGCCGATATGCCTCCCCGGATGCGCAATAAACCCCTGGTCAATAGAATCCAAAAGGGACTCGACGAGATTTCCCCTCTGATCAACCAGAAGCTCACTCCGGGTTCGGTCAAAAGAATCAACGAAATTACCGGTCAGATGGTAAAGGCGATCGCCTCTCGCGCCTAGCGGATTAACTTTGTGAGACGATTTCTAATTTTCTTGAGTTTCTGCGCGATCCTCACACCGGCGGGTGCAACGCTGGACGACGCTATCGCGAGCGCGCTCCAGGCGATGGACTTATACGTCAAACAGGGGTATATCATCCGCGATGACCAGTGGGGCGGTGATCTCGGCATCAGAGAACAAAAGGCGATACCTCATACCCTTTTTAAAGGCAACGATTACTGGTTCTTCATGGCGACAGACGTCGAGTACGCCCGGGTCGCGATCCATCTGTACGATAGCAAAGGGAAACTTGCCGAGAACGATTTCTGGCAGAAGGGCCGGTTCGCGGCCGCTCGAATTCTCCCTCCGACGACGGGCACTTACTACATTATTGTCGAAGTCACAAGTTCACCTAAAGAACGGACCACCTGGGCAATGGTGTACGGGTACAAATAAGGCGCCGTTTGCTGCATAATGCATGATAATTGCCTCCGCTGACCTGAACTTCTCGCGCTTCGGAAAACCTTCTTTGCTTATTCGCAGCTTTGAGCTAATGCGTAAGGCCTTGCAACTACCGGCTTGATGGTTGAATCCGAGACGCTTCAGTTCGATAACGCACGGACGCTTCAGAATCTGTACGCCAACGATTTTAAGCTATTGCAAGCGCTGGAGGCGAAATTGACAGTCAAAGTGACCACGCGGGACGGATGGTTGCGTGTAGAAGGGGAGCGACCGAATATCGAGAAAGCGCGCAGAGTCTTTGATCAGCTCGAGGAGGCGCGTCAGCATGGCATCCAGATTCGGCGGCACGAATTTCAGTATGCCTTGGCTTCCGTAACGGAGGAAAGCCGTCAGCCATTGGGGCAATTGGCAGGCTACAAGGTCCTCACACCGACGCGTCGGGCTCCGATTATACCAAAGAGCGAGCAGCAGCTGAACTATGTTCAGGCGATTCAAAATTTCGATATTGTGTTCGGCGTAGGACCGGCAGGCACGGGAAAAACGTATCTTGCCATGGCGATGGGTGTTGACGCGTTGAGAAAAGAATTGGTCAAGAGAATCATTCTGACCCGGCCTGCCGTGGAAGCCGGAGAGGCTTTGGGATTTCTCCCGGGGGACCTCCAGGAAAAGATCTTCCCGTATTTGCGTCCACTCTATGATGCGCTGTATGATATGCTCGAGTCTGAGGAGATTCAGAGGTACATGGATCGGGGGGTTATCGAGATAGCGCCACTGGCATATATGCGGGGAAGGACTTTGAATCACGCTTTCGTCATTCTGGACGAAGCGCAAAACACAACCACTGAGCAAATGTTCATGTTTCTCACCAGGTTAGGCGCGGACTCGAAATGTGTGGTTACGGGTGATCAAACCCAAATTGATCTACCGCCGAAGAAGACTTCCGGTCTGATAGAGGCCATCCACGCGCTGGCGGGTGTGCCTGGGATTCATTTTACCCGGTTTTCTGAACGGGACGTCGTGCGGCACCCGCTCGTCCAATCGATCATCCATGCGTACAGGGTTTATCGGGAAGTGCCGACGGATACGAACAAGGGGTAAACGGGAGGAGTCTAAAGGCATGTTTGGAACCTCAAATCGGAAGAAGTTAATCAAGCAAGGCTTGGCGTGCCCGAAGACCCGTCGGAAATCCACTCAAAAAGAGTGGATGCGGAAGCTGGAGTCGGAACCTTGGGTGAAGGCGGGCATCTTTGGCGTGTTTGTGCTGGTTCTGGCCCTGCTGATCTTCTCGGGAGAACATCCGGATCCTGCGAAATACTTTTTAATCGGGCTGCTCGTGTTCCTGACTGCGGTCGCTCAACTCTGGATCAATCATCCGGACACCTTTCAAAAAAATTCGCGCGTGGGGTTGGTGTTTGGAGTGATTCTTTTTCACTTGTGTGTGGCGAAGCTGGTCATGGTGTTCTCGACCCAGAGTCAAGGCGGGTTACCGAAGGAGTTTGGGGTTCTCTTGATTCCGTTTGCTCTAGCACCGCTGGTCTTATCGGTTTTGTTGGGCAAAAACCTCGGCATCTACGGCGCGATCTTTGTCAGTCTCTGGAGTTCAATTCTATTTCGTGGAGTGGACGCGTTCCTGCTTGTCATGAGCCTGATCAGCGGGTTCATCTCAGTTTTTGTGACGATCCAGGTGCGGCGCCGCAGCCGGCTGTTGCGGGCTGGAGTTTATGTGGGATTAGCGACCTGGATTTTAGCGGTCTCATTCGGAATCATCACGATCCCTTGGCTACGGTTAAATGACATGGACCTGAGCATGTTCGTGAAGCAATCGGCCGCAGCGATCCTCACTGGGGTTGTCACAGCGATGGTGGTCAGCGGAGCGCTACCGATGCTTGAAGCGGGGTTCCGGATTACGACGGACATGTCGTGGCTTGAGATGGCGGATCGCAATCATCCGTTGTTGCTCCGACTCAGTCTTGAAGCCCCGGGCACATGGCATCACAGTGACGTGGTGGCCGACCTCGCTGAAGTGGCCGCGAACAAGATAGGTGCTAACGGCACGATGTGCCGTGCCTGCGCCTATTTTCATGATATCGGGAAATTGGTCAAACCGAACTACTTCTCCGAGAACATTGTCGGCGATGACAATCCACACGACGATCTTGCACCGACGATGAGCGCGCTGATCATCATTTCTCACGTTAAAGAGGGTGTGGATCTGGCACTCAAGTACGGGCTTAATCAGCGCGTCATTGATGTGATCCAACAACATCACGGGACATCGTTGGTGGCTTACTTTTACAAACGAGCGATTCAACAGCAGCAGGACGCCCGCGAAGGTGGAAAAATCATGAACATTCGGGAGGAGGATATCCCGGATGTACGCGAGGAAAGTTTCCGGTACAGCGGACCGAAGCCGCAATTTAAAGAGAGTGGAATCATCAGCCTCGCGGACGCGGTCGAGAGCGCCTCTCGGAGCCTCGAGAAGCCGACCCCGCAAAAAATTGAGCAGCTCGTGAGTGACATTGTCGGCCGTCGAATCGCGGAAGGCCAGTTGGACGAGTGTGACCTTACTTTGAAGGAAATTAAGATCATTGGGGAAACCTTCCGGTTCACCCTGCAGAATATGCTGCACACTCGCATCAAGTATCCAAAAGACGAAGAACGAGCCGAGCAGGAGGGACGGCGTCTTCGCAACCTTCCGCCTGCCACCGCGGCGTGATGCCAGTTCTCGAACTGTTCAACCGGCAACGCAAAAAGCGGGTGGATCTGGTAAGATTTCGCGCCTTTGCGGAACTGGCATTGGCAAAGGTGAGGAACCTAGCAACGCCGATCACGCTTCCGGAAGAAATCAACGTGGTCTTTGTCTCTGACGCCCGCATCGCTGGAATTCATCGTGATTTCATGTCGCTGGAGGGGCCGACAGACGTCATTACGTTTCGACACGGCGAGATAATCATCAGTGTGGACACCGCGGAGCGGCAGGCCCAAGAGTTCTCTACCTCCTTCAGCCACGAGCTAGCACTTTATTTCGTTCACGGCCTGTTGCACCTGGCCGGGTGGGATGACTTGACGGACGACGGCTGCAAAAAGATGGAAGATTGGCAGGAACGAATCGTTAAAGAAGTTGTCGGTGGACAGTGGTCAGTGGTCAGTGGTCAGTAAGGCTTCAGCTTCGAATCAGACGATGAAATCTGATTGTGGAATCTTTATTTGCGATCTTCTCTTTTCCAAATGCGGACTGTCATTGGCGCTTCCACTGGCAACTGACTACTGACAACCGACAACTTCTTGGTCAGTAAGGAAGAGGACCGGCTTCAGCGTCGAATCAGGTTATGAAATCTGATTGCGAAATCTTTAATTGCCATCTTCTCTTCTTAAAATGCGGACTGCCAATGGCGCTGACCACTGACCACTGACCAGAACCCTGGGCTAAATGGCGCGAAGTCAGGAACTGAATGGCTTTTGTCCCGGAGGGACAGGCTGATAGTAGCCAGGCACGAAGTGCCTGGGTATCGACGTAAAGCGGCTCCGTCCCGGAGGGACGGTCGAAAGTCGTTATCAGTCCCAGTGTCAGCAGAATCGGTTCAATCGTCCCGCTGGGACGGGCCCATTTTCCTCGTGATTCCAGGCACTTCGTGCCTGGCTACTATCGTGCTGTCCCTCCGGGACAAAACCAATCGCCATCGAAGTGCATCGCATTATCTTAGAGCTCCATGGGTCAATCCTGGGCTGGATCCTCCTGTCACCTCACCACCGACCACTGACCACTGACCACTGACCACTGACCACTGACCACTGACAACTGACCACTGACAACCGACAACCTCACTGACCACTGACAACTTCTTTCAATGCGAGCACTCGTGCTAACACGGGCGGATGTGTGAAATGCAGGCTGACTAGCAGCGGGTGGGGCGTGAGGTTCGATAAGCTGTCTTTGCTAAGCCGTTTAAGCGCCTGGATCAACGGGTTTGGATTGCCTAGCGTTTCCGCCGCGAAACGATCCGCTTCGAACTCATCTCTTCGACTCCAGTAGTTCATCACGACGCCGAGCAACAGGGCTAAAGGCCGGATCAAGACCAGGTAGAGTGCCAAACCGACATAGTAAGAGTGGGTGGATACGCCAAAGGCTGCAAAAAGTTCGGCGTGCGAGATGCAAAACGATGCCCCCAGGAAAAGCACGAACAGGTAAAGCTGACCGATCATCAGATGTCGAATGATATGATGCTTCTTGTAATGGCCGATTTCGTGGGCCAGCACCGCCAGTAACTCTGGTACGGTGTGGCTGCCGATCAATGTGTCATACAACGCGATTCGCTTGTTCGGCCCAAATCCCATAAAAAAAGCGTTTGCTTTGGACGAACGGCGGGAGCCGTCGATGACCAGAAGTTCTCGAATTGGGAATCGTTGACGAAGAGTGAATTCCAGCACCTGATCTCGCAGAGGTCCGTCGGGAACGGGGCTGAGTTTAAAAAAGAGCGGCAGGATAACGGTCGGCGCGAGGTAAATCAAAATGACTGATATCGCGGCGGTGCAAAGCCAGCCGAGAATCCATGCCTGAGGTCCGAATGTTTCGAACAAATTTAGAATAATAAAAGCAAATCCGGCCATCAGCAGACCGGAGATGAACCATTCTTTCAGCCGATCGGTGATAAACGTGGCGGTGCTTGTCCGGTTGAATCCGTATCGCTGTTCGATCACAAACGTGTGATAGATCGCAAATGGAAGCATCAGAACTTCGCGGACTGCACAAAGGGTCCCGAGGTAAAGCAAGCCATTCAAGACGGTGGGCAGACGGAATCCGCGGATAAACTGATCCAAAGCTTCGAATCCGCCCAGAAACCAGAAAGTCAGCATTGCGGCGAGCTCAAAGGTTGAGACGAGCAACTCGAACCAAGTGTTCACTCTTGTGTACTCTTGCGATCGACGATACCGATTCGCGTCGTAGACATCCAAAAATTCATTTGGGACCTGTGTTTGCAGGCTTCGCAGGTTGAGGATTTTGGCAAGAGAATCCAGGAGGTAATATCCGACTAAGGTGCTGAAAACAAACCCACCGATCATATGCAATTTCAGTTCGCGCGAATCATCGCTTATCCGGCGGAAGTTTTCAGCCAGATTCGGATGCCGGGCTAAAGCCTTGTATCTGTCTAGCGCGTGTACCCGGCCCAACGAGCCGCGAAGCCCGGGGCCTACCCCGTAGGCGCTTCTAAGATAAGGGTCTATTCGAAATGGTCTTTGCCCCGAGGGGCCGCACTACGCTTCTCCGTGCGGGCAATACTTCAGGGCGAAGACAACAGGTCGGAACGGGTCGAGGATTGGTCGCATCAACTCACGCTTCTGCCCCACTGGCAACAGACAACGGACAACTGGCAACTGTTCGAAAGGCTCAAAATCCAGGTTGCGGTTGACCGATCGGTCCACTATCTTTCTTTTGCGAATGCGGTTCTGTGATTCCAAACTGCGCCTTTTGCAGACTGCCCATGAACTCATCTGGCGGCAGAGCTATGGCTCGGTGGGTGTCGATCAGATTTGTGAGCAATCTCGGGTCAAAAAAGGAAGTTTTTATCATTTTTTCCGCTCTAAATCCGAACTCACAGTGGCGGCTTACGAGTTTCGCTGGGATCAGATTCGTTTGGCTTTGGATCGGATTTTTTCGACGCAAGTACCGCCGTTGGAGAGGCTGGAAGCTTATTTTGCCAACATTCGCCGCAACCAGACCGAGCACTTCCTGAAAAACGGTCGCGTTTTGGGATGCCCTTTCGCCTCTTTAGGAAGTGAGTTGAGCACACAAGACGAAGCGATTCGGCTGATGGCCCAACAAATCAGCGAAAGGAAGTGCCGCTACCTTGAAACTACCTTGCGCGATGCCATGGAGGCAGAGGATATCCCGAGGCAGGATCCCAAATTGCTGGCGCAGGAGCTCCATTTTTACGTCGTCGGTCTGGTCCAGGAAGCAAAGATCTCGAATAATCTCGCTGTTCTGGATCGCATGGAATCGGGAGCTTATCGAATCATCGGTGCGACTCGTGCTGAGGTGGCGTGAACTTCCGCAGAAAATTGAGCAAGCCCATCAGGACACTACTCGCATAAACCAAATTTTCGCTTATTTCCTCTATGGATCTCTTACTTAATGGAAAGCTCGCGCTGGTCACCGGATCGACTGCAGGCATCGGTTTTGCGATTGCTGAAGGATTGGCGCGAGAAGGCGCCACAGTGATTGTCAATGGCCGGTCCGAAGCTCGCGCGGCAAAGGCGGTGGAGAATATCCGGCAGAAAATTCCCCAGGCAAAGGTGGAAGCTTTTGCCGGTGATCTTGCCACTTTGGAAGTTTCCGAGGCCCTGAAAATCCGGCATCCCGATCTCGATATCCTCGTTAATAGTTTGGGGATATTCAATCCTCAGCCTTTTGAGGAAATCAGCGACGACGAATGGCGAAGATTTTTCGAGGTGAACGTCCTGAGCGCTGTTCGCCTTTCCCGGTATTATCTGCCGCGCATGAAACAGAGAGATTGGGGCCGTATTGTTTTTATTTCGAGTGAATCCGCGGTGCAGATTCCGGTGGAAATGATTCACTACGGTTTCACCAAGACCGCACAGCTGGCAATTTCGCGCGGCCTCGCGGAGAGCACGGTCGGCACGGGGGTAACCGTGAATGCAGTTCTTCCCGGGCCGACTGCTTCCGAAGGGGTCACTGATTTTGTCGCTAAGCTGGCCTCGCAGACGAATCAGACAGCGTCCGAATTCGAAAAGTTCTTTTTTGAAAAAGTTCGTCCGAGCAGTTTGCTCAAGCGATTTGCGACACCCGATGAGGTGGCGAATATGGTTGTCTATGTCTGCAGTCCGCTTGCGTCGGCGACGAATGGCGCTGCGCTCAGGGTGGATGGCGGCGTGATTCGCTCGATCGTTTAACGGTACTCGCCAAGATGCAAGCTGCCGAAATCACGATTCACCACGAATTTGTGCCCGGAGATCTCGGCCAGCTCATTTACATCCACGGGATGCAAAATTTTGCCGACTACGGATTCAATCACGTCCACGAGGCATACTGCGCGAGGGTCGCCGTTGAATTCATTCTCTGTCCGGAGAAGGGGCGTTCCCGCGCCTGGTTGGCGAAGAAAGAAGAAAAGGTTGTCGGCTCGATTTTCATCGTTGAACGGCCGGATAATCAGGCCCAACTCCGGTTGTTGTTTGTCGATCGCTCGGCACGGGGAGTTGGCCTGGGCCGATGGCTGGTGGAGGAATCGATCGGTTACTGCCGGGCCGCTGATTTTGATGTCGTTTACCTCTGGACGGTGGAAGGTTTGGATCGCGCAATTTCGATTTACGAATCAGTCGGGTTTACCCGCAGCGCAGAAAAGCGCGTCGAGGAATGGGGGAAAAACAGCCTCGAAATTCGCTTTGATTTGCCTTTAGGGTCCTGTCCCCGACATTAGTGCACCGTCTCCTAAATCCCTTGAGCTTCGCCGCAGGTCAGTTGGCTAATGGTTATCCCGTGGAACCGCCGCCCCACTTTTGCCAACCAGGAAATCGAGATCCACACCTTGGTCTGCCTGCAAAACGTGGTCGTGAAAAAGTCGATACCAGCCGCGTGCAGGAGGTTCCGGTACTTTCCATGTTTCCTTTCTCAGGGCGAGTTCCTGATCGGAAACTTCCAAGTGCAACCGGCGTTTCGGCACATCGAGGTCTATCATGTCGCCCGTCTGCACGAACGCTAACGGTCCGCCAACAGCCGCTTCAGGCGCCACGTGCAGAACCACCGTCCCGTAGGCGGTCCCGCTCATTCTCCCGTCGGAGATGCGCACCATGTCGGTGATCCCTTTGCGCAGGACCTTGGCCGGCAGCGGCATGTTGCCAACCTCGGCGAAACCCGGGTAGCCCTTTGGTCCAGCACCTTTCAAAATCATGATACAGGTCTCGTCAATCTCGAGATTTTCGTCATTAACCTTTTCATGCAGTTCCTCCACATTTTCGAACACCACTGCGCGTCCGCGGTGCTTGAGTAATGCCGGCGTTGCCGCTGAAGGTTTAATGATGGCGCCATTCGGAGCAAGATTCCCGCGCAGGACCGCGATGCCGGCACGCGGTTTGAATGGCTGCTTGAAAGAATAGATGACCTTGCGGTTATAGCATTCCGCATTCTTCACGTTCTCCCAGATCGTTCGGCCACTGACAGTCACGACGTCTTGGTGCAGCAGACCGGCTTCACCGAGTTCGCGGAGCACGACCGGCAGGCCTCCGGCGTAGTAAAAGTCTTCCATCAGAAACTCTCCGGACGGCTGCAGGTTGAGCAGACACGGCACGTCGGACCCGAGTTCAAAATCGGCGAGCTTCAAATCTACACCAACGCGCCCGGCCAACGCGATCAGATGGTTAACCGCGTTCGTAGAACCACCGATGGCGGCGTTGGCCCGGATGGCGTTTTCAAAAGCTTCCCTGGTCAGAATCTTCTCCATCGTAAGATCCTCGCGCACCATTTCGACGATGCGCCGACCGGCCATATGAGCGAGTACTTGGCGTCGGGCGTCTACGGCAGGAATTGCCGCGTTATGCGGCAAGCCCATACCGAGTGATTCGACGATGGATGCCATCGTTGAAGCGGTCCCCATCGTCATGCAATGGCCCCGGGAACGGTTCATACACGACTCCGCTTCAATGAATTCGGCCATCCCGACCTTACCCGCCCGCATCGCTTCCGACATCTGGAAGACGCCGGTTCCGGACCCGATGCGTTGGCCGCGATAACATCCATTCAGCATCGGACCACCTGAGACAACCAGCGCCGGGACGTTGCAGCTTGCCGCACCCATCATGAGTGAAGGTGTTGTCTTATCGCATCCGCACAGCAGCACAACCCCATCGATGGGATTTCCGCGAATGGTTTCTTCGACATCCATTGAGGCCAGGTTCCGGAACATCATGGCGGTCGGTCGCAGGTTGGTCTCACCCAGCGACATCACCGGGAACTCCAGCGGGAACCCGGCCGCTTCGTACACGCCTTTCTTGACGTACTCGGCCAATTCGCGGAAATGTGCGTTGCACGGGGTCAGTTCAGACCAGGTATTGCAAATGCCGATTACGGGTCGCCCATCAAACAAATGATGAGGTAAACCCTGATTTTTCATCCAGGAACGGTAGACGAAGCCCATCTTATCAATTTTCCCAAACCATGCCTGGCTCCGGAGCTGAGTCTTTGGAGGGGTTGTCATAATATCTCTCTCATTTCGACCTGGTGCATGGCCTCCTACTGAGGAGACGATGCACTAGTACTAGTGTTATCAAGGCTTGGCTTACGTGAGAGCGCGACTAGCGCTCGAGAGGATTTGCTATCCGGGCAATTTCGTATCGTCGCTGCCAGAGTTAGTAACACCTCCGCGCACGTTTGCCGACAGATTCCTATCCACTTCCTCTCGCATCCAAGTTTAGACGAAATTCGTCAGGAAACTTAGGCCGCTAGGCCTGGGATCTGCAATTACACCTTGGGATAAAGCGACTACTCCTGGGGAGAAGGAAGACCCAGTTTGCTGCATCCGCACCAACTTGCGAACAAGGCGGAACAAAACGCCGGGGCTGAACCCTCTAGCCCTTCCGGGGCCGTATGATCGGCGCTAAACAGATAAGAAAGGGCGTCGACATCGAGTATTTCAGCCCAGAGCCAGGCTGGAAGCCTACCCTACACTACACCGTCGCCGCGTCACGGTGGGCACGAGAAGGTGCTTTCAGGTGCACTCGAATCATTGCGCGACACTCCGGGGAGCAATGTAGGGTAGGCTTCCAGCCTGCCTGGGCTGAAATACTCGATGTCGGCGCGCTTCCAGGCTGGACCTGCTTTTCTTCGAATTGTGTACAAAGCCCAGGGTTGAAACGCCGGCTGAGTCCTAAAGCCACTGCGGGACAAAGATCATCCCAAACTGCCGTTATACATCTTAATAGATTTAGCACTCCAACTCGTCAACGATCCATTGCACGGCTGTCTTTGGGTTTGCCGAGTCAGTGATTGGCCGGCCGATGACGAGATAATCTGCTCCGGCTTCGACGGCCTGCCGCGGAGTTAAGATTCGTTGCTGGTCGCCCGACTCCGACCATGTGGGGCGGATCCCCGGGATGACTGTCGTGAATATGGAACCAAAGCGCTCGCGTAAAACGCCGAGTTCCTGCGGGCTGGCCACCAAACCGGTGATTCCGACCTTCTTAGCAAGCTCGGCCAGCAGCAACACTTCATCCTCCACCGTTCCGCGAAAACCAATTTCGGACAGTGCGACATCGTTCAGACTGGTCAGCACGGTGACACCGAGAATCAAGACGTCCGAGATGCCGCGGCCAACCACGGCGGCTTCGCACATGGCGCGTCCACCGGACAAGTGGATCGTCAGCATGTCGACACCTAAGGCCGATGCAGACTCGACGGCGTGACGGACGGTATTTGGGATATCGTGGAATTTCAGGTCGAGAAACACCTTGGACCCGGAGGCACGCACTTCCCGAACGATGTCCGGCCCCGCCGCGGTGAAAAGTTGATTGCCAACCTTGAAAAAGCCGACAGTTCCCCCGATTGCTTCGATGAGTTCGCGGGCGGCTTGCGCCGTCGGAACATCTAATGGAACGATTATTTTATCCTTTGCCGCGGTCGAACTTTGCACAGCATGACACTGTATGAAGACCCTTAGCGCGGCCAAGATCAATCTGACTCTGGAGATTCTCGGAAAGCGGGCCGACGGTTTTCACGAGTTGGCCACCTGGATGCTGCCTGTTGGTTTGTACGACTCGATGGGAATTGAAGTGGCTGCCCGGCCATCATTCAGCTCCAACGTGCCGGAGCTAAAAGGGGATCCGTCAAACCTCGTTATTCGGGCTGTACAGATCTTTAATCGGGCGGCCTCAATCGACACGGTTTACGCGATTCATTTGGAAAAGCGGATTCCAATTGGCGCCGGGCTTGGAGGCGGCAGCTCGAACGCTGCGGCGACATTGCGATTGCTGAATGAACTGCACCACTCTCGGTTTAGTATGCAACAGTTGGAGGAGTTGGCTGCAAATCTTGGTTCTGATGTGGCGTTTTTTATCTCCGGCGTATCTGCCTGGTGTACAGGACGGGGCGAACGGATCGAACCTCGTGTCTTTCCGGACGATCTTTGGATATCTCTGTTTAAACCTGGGTTTGCAGTTTCCACGGCCGGTGCGTACGGCGCGTATGCCCGACTGGCAGCTAATCGCAGGCGTGGTTTGGAAGCCGACACGCCATGGGGAAAGCTTCGGAATGATCTTGAGCCGGCCGTGTTACCGAAATATCTGTTCCTGGGGTTGCTGAAAGATTGGCTGAAGAAGCAGTCTGAAACTTTGTTCGCGTTGATGTCCGGTTCTGGATCGACGATGTTCAGCATCGTGCGAAGCCAGGCAGATGGAGAAGCGCTTCAGGCCCGATTCCGGGCGGAATTCGGCGAGCGGACATGGTCGGCGGTGTGCAAGCTTAATCCGAGTGAAGTGTCATGATACCCATGACGATGCGGTATATCAGCCATGGGGATGGCGGCGGGCCGGAGGTATTGGGCTTCGCGGAGGGCCCCGTCCCTGCAATCGGCCCGCGTGATGTGCTGATCCAGGTCCACGTTGCCGGGGTTAATCGCCCGGATCTTTTACAACGTTCGGGACAGTATCCACCGCCTCCTGGGGCCTCGCCGATCCTTGGTTTGGAGGTGGCGGGTCGCGTTGCCGCTCTTGGCGAGGAAGTGACCGCTTGGAAAGTTGGAGACCAAGTTTGCGCGTTGACCCCTGGCGGAGGATACGCGGAGTTCTGCCGGACAGACGCGAGCCACTGTCTGCCTGTTCCCCGAGGTTTCAATCTTGCCGCCGCCGCAGCCATTCCGGAGAACTTTTTCACCGTTTGGGCAAACCTGATGATCCGCGGACGCCTCCAGGCGGGCGAAAACGTACTGATCCACGGCGGTTCGAGCGGGATCGGCTACACCGCCGTCCAGGTTGCGAAACACTTCGGAGCCATCGTTTTCACGACCGTGGGCAATGAGCAAAAAGCAACGTTCTGTTTGGGATTGGGCGCCGACCATGTCATCAACTATCGAACTCACGATTTCGTAGCCGAGATCAAGAGGATTGCCGGGGCGCGCCGCATCGACATCATTCTCGACATGGTCGGCGGAGCTTACATCGAGAAGAATATCGATTTGCTGACGTTCGAAGGGAGGCTGATCCAGATCGCTTTTCTTCAGGGAAGCACCGTTTCCGATTTCGACTTCATGCCGATCATGGTTCGCCGGCTGACTGTCACCGGGTCAACGTTGCGCCCCCGGAGCGTCGAGGAGAAGGCGAGCATAGCACAGGCGTTGCGCGAACGAATCTGGCCGCTGCTGGAATCCGGTCAAATCAAAATTGTTGTCCATAAGATCTTTCGCTTCAGCGAGGTCGCCGAAGCGCACCGAATGATGGAACGCGGCGAACATAGCGGAAAGATAGTCTTGAGCTTAGAGTGATCTTCCCGATGGAAAATCAGTCCGCTCTTGGAATCATTGCCGGAAACGGTGCTTATCCGTTTCTTATCGCGAAAGGCGCGCGGCAGAGCGGCGTTCCCGCGATTCACATTGCCGCTTTTGAAAACGAAACAGGGGTGGAATTGGCCGGCCATGCTGATTCGATCGAGTGGATGCGGGTTGGTCAACTCGGCCGGCTCCTCAAGTATTTCGAGAAGACGGGTGTTCGCCGGGTGATCATGGCCGGCCAGATTGCTCCGAAAAATTTGTTTGATCTGCGGCCCGATTTCAGGGTCTTGATGGTGCTCAGCAGATTGAAAAGGCGGAATTCCGAAACCTTGTTTGGTGCGCTGGGTGATGAATTGGCGAAAATCGGCATTGAACTATTGCCGGCCACGACCTTTCTGGAGGATTCGTTGGCGGTGGAGGGGTTGATCGGCGGTCCAAAGCCGAAGAAGCGTTGTCTCGAGGACATAGCGTACGGTTTCGAGATCGCAAAGGAGATCAGCAAACTGGATATCGGGCAGACCGTGATCGTTCGAAATGGAACGGTGCTCGCCGTTGAGGCGTTCGAAGGGACAAACGAAGCAATCCGCCGTGGGGCGGCTCTGGGAAAGCAGGGAGCGGTGGTGGTGAAAGTTTCCAAGCCGAACCAGGATATCCGGTTTGATGTTCCGGTGATCGGGTGCGAGACCCTGGAGGTCGCCTCCGCCGCCGGTGTTGCCGTCATTGCCGTCGAAGCCGGGAAAACGCTTTTGTTGGACCAAGAGGCGGTAAAAGCCTTAGCCGAAGAAAAGCAGGTTACGATATACGGTTACAAACTATGAGCAGTCACATTCGAGCGGGCGTCGTCGGAGTCGGCAGCATCGGTAAAAACCATGCGCGAATCTATTCCGGTCTTCCCGGGGTGGAATTCTCGGCGATTCTCGACACGAATCCTGAGGTTGCGAATGTGATCTCGCAACAGCATGGCGTGAAGGCGGTCACGGACCTTTCGGAATTTGCCCGGCTGATCGATGTCGCGACAGTGGCTACCCCGACGCCGGATCACTATGAAGTGGGAAAATTTTTGTTACGCCAAGACAAACATCTGCTGATCGAAAAGCCGATCACGGAAACGCCCGGACAGGCCGAAGAACTAGTCAAACTTGCCAAGGAACGTTCTTTAATTTTACAGGTCGGCCATGTGGAACGGTTTAACCCCGTGCTCAGTGCGCTCGAGCAGCGCTTGACCAGGCCGCGGTTCATTGAAGCGCATCGATTGTCGCCCTACCCATTTCGAAGCGTCGAAATTGGAGTTGTCCTGGATCTGATGATTCATGATTTGGAAATCATTCTCCACCTTGTTCGATCGCCGGTGAAGAGCATCGACGCGGTGGGTGTTCCAGTTTTGAGCAAAGGTGAGGATATAGCGAACGCGCGGATTCGCTTTCAAAACGGGTGCGTCGCAAATGTCACGGCGAGCAGGATCAGCCCTGAAAAGATGCGGAAAATCAGGGTGTTTCAAGAGGACGCGTATCTTTCGCTCGATTATCAGAATCAAAGCGCAGAAATGTTCCGATTGGTGAACGGCATGATCACTCGTGAAGCGGTGGAAGTCGATAAGGACGAACCCTTGAAACGCGAACTTCAATCCTTTGTCGAATGCAGCCGCCGAGGCATTCAACCGGTGGTATCGGGTTCCGAAGCCGCAGCCGCTCTAGAATTGGCAATCGAAATCACCGAGATCACGAGGTCGGCGACCGGCGAATTGATCAAGGATCTGGGGCGAGGCTGACCGCGGGGTAACGCTTCGCTGAGGTGAGGTCCCCCGGCAACCAGCATAAAACGCAATCCAACGATGCTTTTACGCGCCACTCAGGTCACGGCTAAATCTTAGGCAATCATCCGTAATTTTCAGGTGTGACCCGATGCACGTGAAGCGCATCTACATTATCGCCGGCGAATCCAGCGGGGACGCGCATGGTGCGGTTCTGATGCGTGAAATCGTCCGGTTGGTTCCCGGTGCCCAATTTTTTGGAGCGGGCGGTCCTCAGATGCAGAAAATCGCCGGGGAACAGTTCATGGATTGGACGCAGGAAGCTGTCGTAGGGCTCTGGGACGTGGTGGTGAAGTACCCGTATTTTCGAGAAAAATTCTACCGGATGTACCGCGAAATTCGCGGCTTGAACCCAGATGCAGTGATCTTTGTCGACTACCCTGGGTTCAATCTACGGCTGGCCCATTACCTCCGTCGCAAGCAATTCACCGGGAAATTGATCTACTATATCAGTCCTCAGGTCTGGGCATGGAACCGGGGCAGAATACCGCGGATGGCGGCGTTCCTGGATTTAATGATCTGCATCTTTCCGTTCGAAAAATCATTGTACGAAGCCAGCGGACTGAGAACTGAATTCGTTGGCCATCCAATGATCGAAGAGTTGGATA
>Ga0210387_10000528_pt1 | contig 27051 bp, 21 predicted proteins | sample IncBWC7OmetaG_FD_160108 | JGI IMG/M metagenome (GOLD analysis project Ga0210387, IMG submission 160108) | Forest soil microbial communities from Barre Woods Harvard Forest LTER site, Petersham, Massachusetts, United States - Inc-BW-C-7-O ...
ATCCTGACCGTGCTGAACAGCATTCTTACCCTGCTTGACGCGCCCGAACCGGTTCGCCAGATCCTTTACGGCGCCATCATCCTCCTTCTCGCAGCAGCTTACACCCGCCTTACCGACTAACCAAAAATCCCTATGGAAAGACTCTTGCCCACGAAACTCCGCGTACTTGTCGTCGGCCTCGGCCACATGGGCGTGACGCACGCCAAGGCCTATACCCGTATCGACGGCTACCAACTCGCCGGTTTGTGCTGCCGTTCCATCGCCAAGCGCAACGACATCGTCCAGGCTTGGCCCGACGTAGCGCGCTTCGCCGACTATGGCGAGGCGCTCGCGAAGCTGAAGCCGGACGTTGTTTCGATATGCACCTGGCCCGACACCCACGCCGACTTCGCAGTGCGCGCCTTCCAGGCCGGAGCGCACGTATTTCTCGAGAAGCCGATCGCCGAGACCGTCGCCGACGCCGAGCGGGTCGTCGCCGCGGCCGAGGCAAACAATCGCCAGCTGCTGGTCGGCCTAGGACCGCGGCACAGTCCCACCTGGGTGCGCTTCATGGATCTGGCGCGCGGGCTCGGCAAGCCTCTGGTGATGCGGATGAATCTGAACCAGCGTTCGATCGGGCCGGCCTGGACATGGCACAAGGACCTGATGAAATCGTTAGCGCCGATCGTCGATTGCGGCGTGCATTATGTCGATATGATGTGCCACATGACTGGCGCGAAGCCTGTTCGAGTGCATGCCATTGGCGCGCGCCTGACCGACGAGATCGCGCCCGAGATGTACAATTACGGTCAACTTCAGGTCGTGTTCGATGACAGGTCGGTGGGCTGGTACGAAGCTGCCTGGGGTCCGCAGATCAGCGAGGTCGCGTTCTTCGTCAAAGACGTCTTCGGACCCAAGGGGGGCGTGCATATTGTCGTCGAGGACCCTCAAGACATGCTGGTCGCAGGGGCGACTTCCGCGGTATCGTCCGACATCCACACGCATTCGAAGTCGGGGGCGATCCGCATGCATCACGCCAGGTTGCTGCCTGATCAGTCGCTCGCCGAATCCGACGAAGAGTTCCAAATCGCTGATCAGCCCAACCATGACGAGATGAGCGTGCGCAAGCAGCGCTTCTTGCTGGACGCTATCCATGGCAAGCACGATCTCGCCGATCATATGCGCGATGCAGTCAACAGCCTTCGGATCGTGCTTGCGGCCGACGAGAGCATCCGCACCGGGCGGGCCATCGAAATGTGAGGCGCGACTCCCCTATCCGGCGGCATTTGAAGAGGGGGTGATTTTTCGGCATGATCCAACCCAAAAACAGCGAACTCTACTTCTGCATGGACGGCGACGGCTCCCGCAGCCGAGGCCGCTGCTTCGACATCGAGGAAAGAACACTCGCTGAGGAGACGGAAGGTCCTTGCGGCCGGCGCGGCAGGGACATCTATCGACTCTGGTAAGGACTTTAAAACGGACCGCCCCGTTCTCGAGCCGAACGGTGACGCGGTGACGGGTGCTGGCTCGTCGCGACCGGGCGAGCGCCGAAAGAGCGCGCGCTTCTTTTCGGTGAAAACAGTGGAGCAAGCTTAATGACCGCCAATTCCGCCGCATCGCCAGAAGGCTCAATTCTCACGTCAAACGGTTGGGTAACCGGCAAGGTGAAATTCGCTGGTCACGCGATCTCGGTTATCGATGGCCGAAGGTTGGCAGCGGGAGCCAAGCCGAAGGGCCCCTTCGTGCTACCGGGTTTCATCGATCTTCACGTCCACGGCGGCGGAGGCGGCGACTGGCAGGGCGGTGAAGAAGGCGTTCGCACCTTCGTGCGTTACCATACTTCTTGTGGTACGACGGCAATCGCTCCGACCACCGCGATCGGCCGGGTCCCCGTGATCGAGAAGTCGCTCTCCGCCATCACCTCAATCGCCGAGGCGCGACGGCCCGGCGAGGCAGTGGTGTTGGGCGCGCATCTCGAGGGACCGTTCCTAAACCCGCTCAAGCCAGGCGCCATGGAGGTCTCTCGCTTTCTAGAGGGCGACGCCGCGCTCGCGAAAAGCTGGGCCGAGAAGTTCAATATAGTGATTGCGACAGTGGCACCGGAAATTCCCGGCGGTTACGGCGTCATCAGGGCGCTGGCCGAAAGGGGCTGCCGCGTGCAGATCGGTCACAGCATTGCGACGCCGCTCATTGCCGAGGAGGCGTTCCATTGCGGATGCTCCGGCTTCACCCACCTTTTCAATGCGATGTCTCAGATGGAGCATCGCTCCCCGGGCGTAGCCGCTTATGCCCTCGCCAAAGGACGCTTCGCGGAAATAATCTGTGATCTGATGCATGTCGACGCGACCGTGCTCTTGGCGGCCTACCGTGCGATTCCGCGCCTTTACGCCATTACCGACGCGAGCGCGGCGGGAATGCCGGATGGAACTTTTGAGTGGGGCGGCCATCGTGTCATCAAGAAGGGTCCGCGAATAACGCTTGAGAACGGGACGACCTTGGATGGCAGCGCCATCACGATGCTGGATGCGTTTCGGAATCTGATCGGCCTGGGATTGAGCCTCGAGCAAGCCGCCGAGATGACCTCCGCCCGACAGGCGGAATATCTTGGCTTGCAGGACGTCGGCCGAATCGAGCCGGGCGCCCGAGCCTGTCTGGTCAAGCTCGATGAGTATTTAAGATTGCAAGGCGTCTGGGTTGACGGAGAGAGTATCGCGCCCGCTTGAAGAAGCAAGGCGGGACGCCTCGCCTACATATTAATCCTTACTACATATGCTAAACCCGCCCAACTTTGAACCGGACCCAAGCATCCGATGTCGAGAGTTTAAGATCGGATGTATCGGCGCAGGATTTATCATGGCCGACGTTCAGCTTTTAGCTTACGCCACCGCCGGTTTTCCGGTCGTCGCGATCGCTTCGCGCCAGGCGGAAAAGGCGGCAGAAGTCGCCAAGCGTTGGAAAATTGCCACCGTTCACCAGACACCGCACGAACTGATCGAAAATCCCGATGTTGAGATCGTCGATATCGCTTTTCCGCCCGACCAGCAACCAGAGCTCATCCGTCACGCTCTCAAACAAAAACACGTGCGCGGCATCCTGGCCCAAAAACCGCTGGCGATGGATTTTGCGACCGCGAAAGCTCTGGTCGAAGAAGCGGCCGCAACTGATAAAGTGCTGTCCGTCAACCAGAACATGCGATTCGATCAATCGATGCGCGTTCTGAAACAACTGCTCGAGCGGAACGAGCTAGGAATGGCGGTTCTGGGAACGATCGAGATGCGTGCGGTACCGCATTGGCAGCCGTTCCTGGCCTCTTATGATCGGCTTACTTTGCTCAACATGAGCATTCATCATCTCGACGTGCTGCGATTTCTGTTCGGGGAGCCGTCCGAAATCTCTACAGCTGTGCGAGCTGATCCCCGGACCGAATTTCAGCATACGGACGGCATCACTGTTTCGACACTCAAATTCCCATCAGAAGTGCTGGCAGTGACCATGGAAGATGTCTGGTCAGGGCCGCGTGAAGAAGGGTTCGACTCCGATATCTATATCAAGTGGCGAGTGGAAGGAATGGACGGCGTGGCGCAGGGTACAATTGGATGGCCGGACTACCCAAAGGGATCGCCTTCAACGCTCCGCTACTGTTCCAGGAAGACAACCGATGGTCATTGGGTCCAGCCATCTTGGGAGACCAGATGGTTTCCAGACGCTTTTGCCGGTGTGATGGAGCAACTACAGTACGCGCTCAAGACCGGGTCGGCGCCCATGCTATCCGCGGCGGACAATCTCCGAACCATGGCGCTGGTGGAAGCGGCGTATCGCTCGATGCAGGAGAGACGGGCAGTGCCGCTGGCGGAATTTGGTTTTTAGCACCTAGAACGTTCCTAACTAAACCCCAGAAAGAAAAATAACCATGCTACAGGTAGGTGTCTTTAACGGGTACTTCCCTTATCCGCTGGAGGAGCAAGCCAAGAAAATCAAATCGATCGGCTTCAATACCGTCCAGCTCGATCTCGCGTTTAAGGATGTCGATTTTTCGACACCCGATTCAATCACTGTCGTAAAAGCGAAGCGCGTGCGTGAGACTTTCCGCGACTACAATTTGCCCATTTGTTGTATTTCAGGCTATACCAATATCGTTCATCCCGATGCGGCAAAGAGGAAAGAAAAGCTTGATTATCTGAAGGCGTTGATCAGGAACGCGCGGCATTTCGGAAGCCCTTATGTCATCTCTGAAACCGGAACGTTTAATCCGGAATCAGACTGGGTAAGTCATCCGAAGAACAAGACCGAAGAAGGATTTCAGGATTGCAAAACGGTTATTAAAGATCTCGCACAAGTGGCGTTCGATCACGGGGCGGTCTTTTTGCTTGAGACCTATGTAAACAACGTTGTTGGATCCGTTGAAGAGACCGTCCGAATGTTCGCTGAGGTTGATCATCCCGGTCTCGCTCTACTGATGGATCCGACGAACTATTTTGAGGCGCATAATATCGACCGCATGGATCTGGTCTTGAAGCAGATTTTCGACACGCTGGCCGCGAAAATTCGAATTGCTCACGCGAAAGACGTAAAGCGAGCGGGAGCCGACAAAGGTGAGAAACACGTGGATATCGATGCCTCCGAGGCACACAGTTTCCGTGGGGTTGGTGAGATTGAACTGCCGGCACCTGGCCTTGGCAGTTTAAACTACGATTACTACCTCGAACGGCTGGCCGAGAAACATCCAAACATCCCCATCGTCATTGAGCACCTGGAAGAAGCAGATGTACCAAGGGCTAAGAAATTCCTGGACGGGAAGTTGAGAGCCCTTGGTCTCTAGTATGACAATTTCTAAGAGAACAGCGGCCGTAGTAGGAACCGGTTTTATCGGCCCGGTCCATGTGGAAGCCCTGCGACGGATCGGCATTGAGGTGAAAGGCATGCTTGGCAGCACCCTTGCCAAGGGCGCGATGGCGAAAGATCGATTTGGGCTGGCCAGAGCTTATGCCACCTATGAAGAAATGCTGGCTGACAACGAAGTTGATGTCGTCCATATAACTTCACCTAATCGGTATCATCGCGCCATGGTGGCTGGCGCCATTGAGGCCGGGAAACATGTTGTTTGCGAAAAGCCTTTAGCCACCACTTCGGCAGAAACTTTCGAGTTACTTGATTTGGCGGCCAGGAATCCGGGCCTAGTCACCGCCGTCAATTACAATGTCCGATTTTATCCTTTGGTTCTCCACGCTCGAAACCTCATTCAAAGCGGGGCGCTCGGTCCAGTGATGAGCGTGCGAGGCGATTACAGTCAGGATTGGTTGCTGAAGGAAACAGATTGGAATTGGCGATTGCTACCAGAGGAAGGCGGTGAACTGCGAGCGGTGGGAGACATCGGGACGCATTGGATGGACTTGATCCTTTTTGTCACCGGTCTCGATGTCGATTCGGTCTTTGCCGATTTGGCTACGCTGGTACCGGTACGTCTCCGTCCGAAGGGCGCGCTCGCTACTTTCCAGATTGATGATGCAGGCGAGGGACGGGTGGAATCCGAGTCGATCGAAATAGGGACCGAGGATTGGGGCTCGGTCCTCTTCCGCTTCACCAATGGCGCTCGAGGTGCAATGTGTGTTTCGCAGGTAACCGCTGGACGGAAAAATCGCATCACCTTCGAAATCGCCTGCGCAAGAGCTTCTCTGGCCTGGGACTCGGAGCATCCGAATGATTTGTGGATCGGGCATCGGGATAAAGCCAACGAATTGCTGATTCGGGATCCATCGTTGCTCGCCCCTGAAATCCGGTCATTCGCAAGTTATCCGGGTGGCCACAACGAAGGCTTTCCTGACACGTTCAAGCAACTTTACCGAGCGATTTATGATTACCTCGCGGAGAAAGATTACACACGGCCAAAACTTTTTGCCAGTTTTGCAGATGGCCACCGAGAGATGCTGCTGTGCGAAGCGATTCTGAAGAGTCATCGGGCACAGAGGTGGGTTCAAGTGACAATCTGAATGATCAATGGCGATATTGGAGCAAAAAACGATCATGCAACTAGGATTCGTATCGGCAATCCTGCCCGAGCTGACATTGGAGGAAATCTTGTCATTTGCGGCAACGGAAGGGTTCCGTTGTGTAGAATTGATGTGCTGGCCTGTTGGGAAAGCAGAACGACGTTACGCCGGTATAACGCATCTCGATGTAACTTCCTTTAGAGAGCGTGAAGCCGCGCGAACGCGGGAGCTTTCCGAAAAACATGGAGTTCGTATTTCGAGCCTTGGATACTATCCTAACCCTCTCTGCGCTGACCCGATCGAACGCGAAAACTATATCCAACACCTTCGCCGGGTGATTGAGGCGTCCGCGGTCCTGGGAATTGGCGTGATGACCACATTTATCGGCCGGGATCACGTCAAGCCCGTGGAAGAGAATTGGAAACTTTTCGAGTCAGTTTGGAAACCATTGATTTCTTTTGCCGCAGATCATGAGGTCAAGGTCGGGATCGAAAATTGTCCGATGTTGTTCAGCGGCGATGAATGGCCCGGCGGAAAGAACCTCGCGATTTCGCCGGATATCTGGCGTCGAATGTTCGACGCTATTCCCGATAAACATTTTGGCCTCAACTTTGATCCCTCTCATCTGGTCTGGCAAAGGATCGACTACGTTCGGGCGCTGCATGAATTTAAGGATAGAATCGTTCATGTACATGCAAAAGACGACAAAACCGTTGCTGACCGACTCTATGATCGAGGAATCCTGGGTCTCGGGTGGCATATTCCAAAGCTTCCCGGTCTTGGCGACGTCCAATGGAACCAGTTTTTCTCGGCACTCACTGATATCGAGTATCGCGGACCGGTTTGTGTGGAAATTGAAGATCGCGCTTTTGAATATTCGCTGGAGGGCCGACAAAAGGCTCTTCGGCAATCTCAGCAATATCTAAAACAGTTTTGTGGATAGTCGAGACTTCGAAGATACTCCGAACTACTCTTGCCCTTTTGGCAGGTTATTAGCCGGCCAAAAAGCGCTGGTTACCGGCGCCAGTTCGGGCATCGGTCGGGCCGTGACTCTGGCGTTCGCACGGGCAGGAGCCGACGTGGCGATAAACTTTCTCGATGCCGATGAGGCCGTAGACACCGTTCTGTCAACGGTTCAAAAGGCAGGGGCCAAGGCGATTGCTATTCAAGCCGATGTATCCCGGGAGGACCAGGTGCAGGCCATGTTTGCGAGAGCGATCGCCGAGATGGGAACCATCGATATCCTGGTCAACAACGCCGGAATCCAGGACGACGCACCGATTGAGAAAATGACAATCGAGCAATGGAATGCGGTGATCAATACAAATTTAACCGGCCAATTTTTATGTGCTCGAGAGGCCATTCGCGAATTTAAACGGCGCGGTATCATTAGCGCGGTATCGGTAGCAGCCGGCAAAATCATTTTTATGAGTTCAGTCCATGAAGTAATACCCTGGGCAGGCCATGTAAATTACGCTGCATCAAAGGGTGGCGTAATGCTACTGATGAAAAGCCTCGCGCAGGAGGTGGCTCCGTTCAAGATTCGAGTCAACAGTATTTGTCCCGGTGCAATCCGTACCCCGCTTAACTTATCGGCTTGGGAAACGCCCGCGGCATACGATGCGTTGATGAAATTAATTCCACATCAACGGATCGGTGAGCCAGAAGAAGTCGGCTGGCTAGCGACGTTTTTAGCGTCGGACTATGCGGATTATATTACAGGTTCGAGCCTCTTCATCGACGGAGGAATGATGCTTTATCCCGGCTTTGAATCAGGCGGCTAGCCGGAGGCTCCAGGATACGAGATGAACATTTCCGAACTACGCGCCCTGCTAGACCATACCGCAGCGGAGGATATGAAGCGGTTGGTGGTGGAACTTTATCGCGCTTTACCAAAGAAGACACGCGGGTCCGAATTGGTGCAGCTACTCGTTGAGAAATTGCGGACGCCAGAGGCCCTTGAACTGGCGGTCGAGCGCACGGAGCAATTGCTCCGTGATCCCCGTCCCGCTCCCAACCGGACAAACGAATACCATCTGTCCGAGGGATTCAAGAGGTTGGCATTGTTCGGCTTTCTCGCGTACGTCAAGTTGTCCGCTACGATAAAGCGATTGACTTTTTCAACACTCACTATGCCCGAGGCAATCCCGAGGAGACTTTGTTTGTCTTATTAACTTGGCTGAATGTCCTCCACCGCAAAGACCTTTGGAGACGCGAATATGAAAAAGCCATTCAGGCGGGGGTCAAGCCGCGCGAAGGCCTTTCGACCGCCTATCACCATCTGTGCTCCCACGGCTAACTTCCCGAATATTGAGCGAGGGTTTCTGGCTCTCTCTTATTTTTGAAGACCCGCTGCGCGCCGATCGTCCATTCACAACGAAAACACCAAAATGTGCATAGAATGTCGGAATGTATGGAGAACGGATCTCCGGACCTGCAATTGAATGAATTTCCCCTTCGTGAGCTCACCCTTGGAAAGGTCAGATGCAATATCCGCTGGCTCTGGTTTATCTTCTCGGTTTACCTTTTGACGTTTGGCTCCTGGAAGGCCTCCGGGCAATCTCAGTACCAAAGTAGTACGGACTTTGCTAAATTTGCGGTAAAGCTACGCGAAAACGGACTTCTCACCTTTGAGTCAAAATCAGGGAATACGGTCGGATTCACCATGGCCGACCGAGCCTTGGCGTTCAACGGCGGGCTAGGGAGAGGCCCCTGGAAAGTAGGTATCGTGACCACGGTCTTTTGGATCGGAGAGCGTCCGACTGCGAACAATCCGGTATCGAACGATAGTAGTTCCTGGGATCCGAACTGGCTTTCCAATTACGGTGGTTACGACGACCCGAATTCCAAATCTCGCAAGGATTTTATCCCCCTGAATTTTCTGCCGCGGCAGAATCCATTCTACGTCGCGCTCCCTTACAATGATGTCGAGGGCGGACACACCAAACGAGAAGCTAAAGATGTGATTCCCTGGTTTAAGGATGCTTTTGTCCGTGACGGTCAATCCATTCTCAAGGGACATTGGCTGGTGATCCGTCGCGGAAACAGAGTTTGTTATGCGCAGTGGGAAGATTGCGGCCCTTTCTGCACAGATCACTGGCAATATGTGTTTGGCGATGAACGTCCGAAGGTAAATCTCAACCAGAACGCCGGGCTTGATGTTTCCCCCGCGGTTCGGGATTACCTTGGTCTTTCCGACATTGATGTCTGCGACTGGAAGTTCGTCGAAGTTCACGAAGTACCGCCGGGCCCCTGGACAATATGGAGACAATAACTATTTATTGTTATTATGTAGTCAGAGAAACTAACTCAAGGCGGTACACGGCTCGAATTGGTTGCGGCCTAGTAGGCCGCAATTTGAAGAAAAGACAGCTCCAGCCTGGAAGCGCGCCGACATCGAGTATTTCAGCCCAGACAGGCTGGAAGCCTATCCTACACTACGCCGTCGCCTCGTCGCGGTGGGTACGAGAAGGTGCTTTCAGGTGCACTCGAATCATCGCTCGACACTCCGGGAGGCAATGTAGGATGGGCTTCCAGCCTGTCTCTGGGCTGAAATACTCGATGTCGGCGCTTTTTCTTCGAATGGTGGACAAAGCTCAGGGTTGAAACCCGGGGCTGGCTTCTGAATCCTATGGCCCATCCGGGGCAATAAATCGCTCCGAATTCTGCTTATGTTCGCGCCATTCACGGCTGACCCGCATGGCGCTCAGTTAAGGGTTCTTTGCGAGGTCAACTACCCGAAGGGGTTAGAGAACTCAGCCCAGGGTTCCAACCCGGAAGGTAAAGCGGGACGCCTTACCTACGACCGGCGGCGGGTTTAGCTGTTTAGTCAAAGCGCGGCCACAATCAGCACTGGTACGATCTTCTCCGCCGCCAGTTCAAGAATGTGCACCGTGAGTTGCTCCGTCCGTTCCTGGGTTTCCTCTCCCTGACGCAAAACAAAGTCTTCGGCGACAATTTTTTGGGCAGCTACGAGTTCGTCAAACTCCTCCTGGCTCATCTGCTGACTTTTTACATCATCGAGCCATTCCTGGAGCTGGTTAGCGTTGGATTGGATAAAAGCCTGCGAATCGCCCTGGGCAGTAGAAACCAAATCGATTAATTCACTCTTCGCTGCGGAGAGGCTCGGATCTGTTATTGCGCTCAATATATCTGTTATCGTTGATGACATTTAAGACCTTGGCTCGGGGGTTATTGGTTTGAAAAGGACGTGTAATTTTGCTGGATTTGGGCCTTTTTATTTTTGGCGAAGCTTGGACTAATCGAGTGATGAGTTCCGATGAATTGGGCGTCCGTGTTGAAAAGAGTCTGGCTGTTGGCCAGAAATTGCTTTCTGGCGGGGCAGGAGCGGATACCCATATCTGAAGCCGCGGCGGCGAAGTCCCGGTTTATTGCCTGCACCTTCGATTGAAAAGCTGCTTCATCCCACGCCTTTGGCGGGCTCCCGGACGGAGCGGCGACGAAGGCGTCAATAAAAGCAATATGTTCATTTTCCAACTGACTGAAACGATTGCTGGTTTCAGATTTTGTTAGCGTACAGCAACCGCCTAACGCAATCAATGTGACGTACATCACGATCTTCGCCAGTGAGTCGCGCAGGTGCGACCTCTCTTCTGATCTTATACTTGTTTTCACGTATCAAATTGGGTGGGATTTGCCGATCGTCGGACTTAGGGACCGGCTGTTGTTGCCACTATGACGCTTTTCAGTGGTGAATTTCCAGAACAGAATGATCGGAACAAAACGGACTTGTTTTTAAGTGATTGCCACTCACCCTGCAGGGGCGCCAGAAAGCGGATATTGTCAGGCGGATGACCCATCTTTCGATTCTGTGAAAATTGCCATCTGCGCCGGTGAACCTACCAGCGGGTCTGCGGGGCCGACAGGCACGTTCGGCTGACCCGGCCTGATCCGGCAGCTCCGCCGCTCTTGGAGGCCAACGTCATTGATCCAGCAACAAATCGATCTGTGCCGGGATTCCCTACACGGCAAAGCATCAACGAGGGGGTTGCTGAATTTCACCTCTCTCTTTCCGATGAACAGAACCGACGCGCAACCGGCGTTATTAAAGATGATCCGCTGGCTTTACTGGCTTACGTCAACTTGGTGGTAAGCCTTGATAGAAAAGGCTGCGGTTCGGCTGGCCAAAAGGGGAACGCTCTGATTGTATTCCGTAAACGATGCTTTTTTCGATCGATAGACCATGAAACTGCCAAATATTTTTGCGAAGAATGCGGTTCCTGTTTCCTACACGGCGGGAAGCACTATTTTTGAAATAGGTCAGCCTCGGGATGCGATGTTCATCGTCCAGGAGGGTGAAGTGGAGATAAAGGTTGGTAGCAAAGTGGTTGAAACCGTCAGCGTAGACGGGTTCTTTGGCGAAATGGCTCTCATCGACGGCGGGATTAGAAGTGCAACAGCCATTGCGAAAACAGACTGCGTGCTTGTCCCCATCAATGAAAAGCAGTTTCTTTTTATGGTTCAAGAAACCCCATTTTTCGCACTCCGCGTTATGCGAACGTTAACCGCCCGATTGCGCCAGGTTAACCGCCAAATGTTATCGTAGGATGTTATCGTCATAATCTTTTGCGCATTCTTGCGTCTCATTTTTGCAGATGGCAAACGATGTCGCCGATATGGTCGGCATGTTATGGAGCTGGCCAAGACAGCGTGCTTGCCTCGACCAATTTTTATCTATACCTAAAAGCAAGGCCATACCGTGGAAAATAGTATGGGAGAAGCTGATTGAATGGGACCACTTTCTCGCAAATGAGAATCGCATTAATCGGTTCGGCCAGACGCGGTCGAGTGAGGGACGGAGAGATCAGTTGGGCGGAAGCGTACAAGAGGCGAATGCGGAGATTCAACCTGGAGGTCATTTCATTCGCATTGATCGCCCTAGCGATATTGACCGGATTTTTATCAATATCCTGGTGGGTTTTTCAAAAATAGCGATGAAGAAGTTACTCATCCTACTCATTATTTTCGCTTTTATTTGGACGGTAAAGGCTTCCGATATCGACGATCTGATCATCAAGGGGTTGCCGGTAAAGGTACTTTCCTCCAGTAAAAGCTACAAGGTGTTCGAACAGTATCCGTGGGAAGGTCGTTCTTCTAATTATGGTCCGAAAGGAAATCGTTTAAATTCCAGTTATGGTGTCGGAGTGGGTAAAAATATTTTTCGCTCTCTGCAATTGCGCCATGGAGATTGGATTCATATGCCGGCTGTCGGTTGGCGGCAAATTAATGAGTCTTCTAGCAAAAATAATAGTGTCGAGTTTTTTGCGACCTATCGGGATGAATACAAGAGTAAGTATCCTAGAATAACGATTGATATGGTGGCCTTTGCTTTGCCCTCTAAGCAGGAACCGTCGCTTGCCTCCGAATTTTAGAATTCTACCTTATTCGATCGTGGTCGCCGATCTTACGCCCTTTCAGGGCGCAACGCGGATGCTCGGCCATCAGCCGCTGGAGCTCTTCGAGATCTTCGACGCAAAGCCAGCGCCCTTGGATTATTTGGGGAGCAAACACTCCCGCTTCTTAGCGCACGTTTTTGCCGGAAACCAGCGAAAAAATAGAACTCGGCAGAAAATTCGGCGGCGATCCGCCCAATAGCCCTAACCGTTCGTGGTGTCAAAAAGTTGGCCAAATGAGCCGAGTTTTTCAGGTACAGACCACTGGTCGGTTTGAGGTCGAAGACTTCGCTAACCGTTCGTGGTGTCAAAAAGTTGAACAAACGCCCCGAGTTTTTCAGGTACAGGCCACTGGTCGGTTTGAGATCGAAGACTTCGCTATATAGATACGACGCTTTACTTACTTCTGCGGGCAAATCGGGACGGTTAGCTTGCAAAAAGAGGGTAAGGCGGGACGCCTTACTTACTTCTGCGCGCAAATCGGGACGGTTAGCTTGCAAAAAGAGGGTAAGGCGAGACGCCTTACTTACTTCTGCGGACGTAGCCCTTCGGGCCGTAAAACCGACGCTAAACAGATACTCGTGCCTGGCTACTATCAGCTGTCCCTCTGGGACAAAATACATTCTCCCCATCGAGACTTTGCTTAAGTTAACCCTTTTAAGCACAAACCGAGCCACTTGATCATTTGCTGTTGCCGCCGAGCAGGGTGTAGGCAATTGAGAATTTCTGATGCGGTAGGCGAGTTCGGATGTGGTACCGAGTTATTCGCGTCCCGGAGACCGGGGAATCGAACCGATACCTGGCGCCAATGTGGCGAAGATCGGAGACTTCCTGGGCTTGCGGCACCTGGCACAGAGAGGGCTGGTTTCGTTTACAATCGACGGCAGACGTGGTTAGATAAAGCAATCGCAAATTGCGTGCGACAGAGGGCTCGGCTTTGATTGAACTGTCAAGACACGTTTTCGAACCATTGCGAAGAGATGAGGACTCAATCCTTTATCGCGGACGCAATCACGAAAATTTATCGCAGGTTCTTGTGCTCGCGCCGGCTAGGGAGGGAGCCGGGCCGGAGAGTCTGAAACGATTGGAGCATGAATACTCTTTCAAAGCGGAGCTCGACCCGGCGTGGGCTGCCCGACCGATCGCAATCACCTTCCACTGGAACCGACCTGTGCTCGTGCTGGAGGATCCTGGCGGTATCCCGCTTGATCAACTGCTTGGTCAGGCATCGGACTTAGGGTCTTCCTTGCGTCGTGCGATCAGCCTTGCGACTGCGATCGGCCACTTGCATTTCCGCGGCATTGTCCACAAGGACATCAAGCCTGCCAATGTCCTGGTGGACTCCGCTCACGATAAGGCCTGGCTGATGGGTTTTGGGATCGCTTCGCGGCTGCCACGAGAGCGCCAATCCCCCGACGCCCCCGAATTCATTGCGGGGACACTAGCCTACATGGCACCCGAACAGACTGGACGGATGAATCGTTCCACCGATTCCCGCAGCGACCTTTACTCCTATGGAGTAACACTCTATGAAATGCTCACTGGCTGGCTGCCGTTTACCGCCTCTGACGCCATGCAGTGGGTCCACTGCCACGTGGCCAGACGGCCGGTACCGCCGGATGAGCGCACTAAGGGGATCCCACAAACAGTCTCATCCATCGTGATGAAGCTGTTGAGCAAGACCGCCGAAGAACGCTATCAGACAGCAAGCGGCGTTGAATCCGACCTCAGAAGATGCCTCGAAGAGTGGGAAAAGCTGGGACGCATCCATCCGTTTTCGATCGGAATGCACGATGTGTCGGATCGGCTCTGGATTCCCGAGAGGTTGTATGGTCGCGGCCAGGAGGTCAAGGTGTTAGTCGACGCCTTTGCGGGCGTCGTGACCCGCGGAATATCCAGATTAGCGCTGGTATCCGGATATTCCGGCATTGGCAAGTCATCGGTCGTCAATGAATTGCAGAAAGCGATCGTCTTATCGCGCGGCATATTCATTGCCGGGAAATTCGAACGACACCGGCGGGACATCCCGTACGCCACCTTAGCGCAAGCGTTCCAGACGTTAGTCCGCCAGATTTTGGGCAAGAGCGAGGACGAGGTGGACCTGTGGCAGAAGGAGATCCGGCAAGCTGTCGGGCCGAACGGGCAGCTCGTCGCCAACTTTATCCCCGAGCTTGAGCTGATCATCGGTAGACAGCCGCGCGTTCCAGAGCTCCCTCCTCAGGAAACGCAGAACAGGTTTCAAACGGTGTTCAGACGGTTCCTTTGCGTCTTTGCTCAGAAAGAACATCCGCTGACCCTTTTTTTCGATGACCTGCAGTGGCTGGATGTCGCGACTCTAAGCTTCATCGAACATCTCCTCAGTCATCCCGATGTTAAACACCTCCTGATCGTCGGCGCATATCGGGACAACGAAGTCAGCCCGTCTCATCCTCTGATGCTGACGCTGAACTCGATCCGCAAAGCCGGAGTCAGCGTGGACGAGATCGTTCTCCAGCCCCTCTCGCTCAAGGATGTGGAACAATTTCTGGCGGACGCTCTTCGTTGTGAACGAGCACGTTCCACGGAGCTCGCGCAGCTCGTGCACAAAAAAACTGCAGGCAACCCTTTCTTCGCGATCCAGTTCCTCACTACGCTCGCCGAAGAACACCTTTTAGAATTTGATGGCCGCAAAACAGCGTGGCAGTGGGATCTGACACGGATTCACACCCGGGGTTTCACCGACAACGTGGTGGAGCTGATGGCTGGGAAGCTGGGTCGCCTGCCTGAAAACACGCAAGAAGTGCTGAGCCAGCTTGGTTGTCTTGGGCACAGCGCGGGGACCGCTATCCTGGGAATCGTTCGGGAGGATAGCGAGGAGGCACTCCACTTGGTTTTCCAGGAAGCCGTGCGTGCAGGGCTTGTCTATCGCCAGAACGACACTTACGTCTTCATGCACGATCGCGTCCAGGAGGCAGCTTACGCGCTTATTCCCGAAGACGCGCGCGCCCATCTTCATCTGCGCATCGGTCGCTCGCTCATAGCAAAAATGACCGAAGAAGAGAGCGAGGCGAACATTTTCAATATTGTTAATCAGCTCAATTCGGGCTGTGCCCTAATTTCGGATCTCCAGGAGAAAGAACGGGTGGCGGAGCTGAATCTTCGCGCTGGAAGAAAAGCCAAGGCCTCGGCTGCTTACGCCTCGGCGTGTGTCTATCTCTCAACAGGGATGGGCTTAGTTGGAAACAATGGATGGGAACGCAGATATGAATTGGCGTTCGGCCTAAGGCTAGAAAGAGCAGAGGCCGAATACTTGAACGGAAATTTCGACGAAGCTGAAGCCTTGATTGCGGAGTTGCTCGATAGAGCGAACTCGAAAGTCGACAAAGTGGCCGCGTTCCGCTTGATCATCCTCCTCCACCTGATGAGGGGGGAGTACCGACAGGCGATCGACCGCGGGCTTGAATGCCTGCGCCTTTTCGGGATCGAAATGCCGCCTCATCCCACGCGCGAGCATGTGCAATTTGAGTATCAAGGGATTTATCAGCAACTCGGGAATCGGTCCATCGAAAGCCTCATTGACCTACCATTGATGACTGACCCGGAAATGCATGCTGCCATGGGCGTACTCTCAGTAATCGCCGCGCCGGCATTCAATACTGACATCAATCTGATGTATCTGTTTTTTTGCCAGATAGTAAAAACAACTCTGAAGTACGGGACGACGGGTGCGTCCACACACGGCTACGCCGAATTGGCGACGATCCTGGGTCCGGTATTCCATCGTTACCTCGACGGATACCGTTTCGGGAAGCTAGCTTGTAGTCTGATTGAGAGATACGGATTCAATACCTACAAGACGAAGGTGTACTTCTGCATGCAGAGGGCGATGCTCTGGACTCAGCCGATGGGCTCAGCCATCGACTTCATCCGGCTTGCCATTGATGCCGGTGGCGAGAGCCATGACGTGGTGTTTGCTTCCTTTAGCTGGCACCACCTGATAACCGGCCTTCTACTGCAGGGAGTTCGCCTCGACGAGGTGTGGCGAGAATCACAGAATGGTATCGACTTTGTGCGTAAGGTCAAATTCCGCGGCGAGGACGGTATCCCCCAATCCCAACGACGATTTATTCTTACCGTACGGGGTGAAACAGACCTCGCCGATACACAGTTCAACCCGCAAATCTTTGAAGCCCAATTTGTGGAACGGAAGCCCTTCTCGGTCTTTCATAGCTGGACACTTGAATTACAGCTGCAGTACATCTTTGCCGATTACGAAGCTGCGATTCTGGCCGCCCAAAAGGCGAAGGCGCTGCTTTGGTGGTCAGAGCAACACATCCAGTCAGTGGATTATTACTACTACAGCGCACTCACCGCCACGGCACTCTACGAATCCACCGCTGCGGAGAAGCGCATCGAAATGGTCGAAGGGGTTCAGCAATCCCTAAAGTGGCTCCGGGAATGGGTTGAGAGTTGCCCCGGAACATTTCTTGACAAGTACAATCTTGTTTTGGCGGAGGTCGCTCGCATCGAAGGCCGCGATCTTGACGCGATGCACCTCTATGAGGAAGCGATTCAATCGGCACGTCAAAACGGCTTCATCCAAAACGAAGCGATTGCCTATGAGGTCGCTGCTCGGTTTTACGCGGCGCGCGGTTTCGAGACATTCGCCCAGGCCTACATTAAAAACGCACGCTACTGCTATCTTCGTTGGGGCGCTCTCGGCAAGGTCCGGCAGATTGATCAGGGCTATCCTCTGCAGCATGAGGAAGGAACTCTATCTTCTGCTGCTACCATCGAAACACCTCTTGAGCAGCTTGACCTGGGGACGGTAATGAAGGTCTCGCAAGCAGTCTCCGGCGAGATTGTCTTGGAGCAGTTGGTCCAAACGCTGATGGTCATCGCGGTCGAGCACGCTGGAGCCGAGCGCGGTCTTCTAATCCTGCCGTATGGCGAAGAGCACCGGATTGCTGCGAAAGCCAGGACAGGCCGCGACGAGATCGCTGTCCAGCTGCGAGAGGTGCCGATAACGTCCTCCGACTTGCCCGACTCGCTGCTTCGCTACGTCATCCGAACCCAGGAAAGTGTGATTCTGGACGACGCCTCTGCCCAGAACCTGTTCTCGGAGGACGAATATTTTCGCCAGGAGCAGCGCCCTAGATCCATTCTCTGCCTACCTCTGGTGAAGCAGGCAAAGCTTATGGGGGTGCTCTATCTAGAGAATAACCTGGCGCCCGGCGTGTTTACGACCAAGCGGCTGGCCTTGCTGGAACTACTGGCCTATCAAGCGGCTATTTCTTTGGACCATGCCCGATTGTATGCTGACTTGATCCAGGAAAACAATGATCGAAAGAAGGCCGAGGAAGCTCTGCGTGCGAGTGAGGAGCGGTGGAGCATGCTGGCTGAGAATTCATCGGCCGGGATTGGACTAATTGCTCCGAATGGCCGCTTCATCGCGGCAAACCTAGCTCTTCAGAAAATGCTCGGCTATAACGAATACGAACTCCAAGAGCGGACGGTTACTGACATCAGCCATGAAGAGGATCGTGTCTCCACCGAAGCTCGTATCGCGGATGCCGAGGAAGGGCAGCGACGAGTTTATCGTCTTGAGAAGCGCTACTTGCGCAAAGATGGCAGGGTCATGTGGGCGGACGTCAGTTCGGTATTTGTACCTGCCAGCGGAAGCGTTTCTGCGTTTTTCTCGGTGGTTATCGTAGACATCAGCAAGCGCAAGCAGGCAGAAGAAAAATTGCGTCAAAGGGAGGTTTCCTTGCGAGAAGCCCAAAACGAACTGGCTCATGTCAGCCGGGTAACCACCATGGGTGAATTGGCTGCATCTATCGCTCACGAAGTCAACCAGCCACTAGCAGGCATCGTAACGAACGCAAACGCCAGCCTGCGGTGGCTGGTTCGAGAATCGCCTAACCTCGGCGAAGCCTGCGATGCGATCCGCCGCATCATTCGCGACGGAAATCGGGCTGGCGATGTGATCGCACGCATGCGGGCTCTCTTAAAAAAGGCCTCGGCAGCGAAAGAGCCGGTCGATATAAACGAGGTCATCCAAGAAGTTCTCGTCCTTACCCGGACCGAATTGCAAAAAAATCGGGTATCACTACGGACCCAATTTGCCAATGATCTACCGATTGTGATAGGGGATAAAATCCAGTTACAACAAGTGATTCTCAATCTGGTATTAAATGGGATCGAAGCCATGAACGGAATTGCCGAGGGTCAGCGAGAGCTTTGCGTCAGTTCACGGAAAGTTACTGAAATCCTCCGTGAAGCCGGCAAAGAAACGATTGAGGGCTACTCTTTTACCGACCCGGAATCAACCTCTGTATTGATCGCGGTGCAAGATTCGGGACCGGGGTTGGACGCGACGGAAATGCAGCGCGCTTTCGAGCCCTTCTATACGACTAAACCTCAAGGGATGGGCATGGGCCTGGCGATTAGCCGTTCGATTATCGAAGCTCATGATGGACGTTTGTGGGCGACGGCCGACGCGCCCCGAGGTGCGGTCTTTCAGTTCACCTTGCCAATTTGAGCTGCAGAGAGGTCGGTGCTCTCAACAGGCAGTGGCAAGGTGAATTGAAAGACCGCGCCTCGGGGCGCGTTCGCCATACTCAGCTCAGGGTTGAATGGCGCGAAGATAAGGCGGATTTGGGGTGATTTTTTGCGCCTGAAGGGGCTATAGGATTTAGCCCGGGGTTTCAAGCCTCGACATTATACACAATTCGGGCAAACGGCGGATACCTGAAAAGCATCGCTCGATAGCGCGAACAAATTACAGGCTGGAAGCCTATGCTACTTTACGCCGTCGCGGCGCAGCGGTGGGTTCGGGGCCGTGGTTTTACCATGACCTCCAGCTATCGCTTGACGCTCCGAAGAGCAATGTAGCATAGGCGACAGGAGGATCCAGCCCAGGAGCTCTAAGATAATGCGAGGCACTTCGATGGCGATTGGTTTTGTCCCGGAGGGACAGCACGGTAGTAGCCAAGCACGAAGTGCCTGGAATCACGAGGAAAATGGCCCCGTCTAGCGGGACGATTGAACCGATTCTGCTGACACTGGGACTGACAATAACTTCGACCGTCCCTCCGGGACGGAGCCGCTTTACGTCGATACCCGAGGCACTTCGTGCCTGGCTGCTATCAGCCTGTCCCTCCGGGACAAAGGCCATTCAGTTCCTGACTTCGCGCCATTCAGTTCAGGGGTTCAGTCCTGAGCTTTATACACAATTTGAAGGCGGGAATAAAGCATCGCTCGATGGTGTGAATGAATACAGGCTGGAAATTAATGCTACATTGCTCTTCGGCGCGTCGAGCGATGCCTCGAGGTAATGCGGTAAAACCATCGCCGCGGACCCACCGCGGCGACGCGACGCGTAAACTGGCTCCGTGGTGAGACCGCTCCATATTCCCAAGAGCCAAGCCTTCTGAAATTCTGGATTAGCGTTCACGGCGTGCTCGCTTGTGCCCGCTCGTTCAATGTTTTCCCATCAGTTTTCCCGACGATTGGGGCGTCCCTTGGGTCAACCAGGCCGGCATTGTCGGGCGTTTCGATAACTCTGTAGGTGTCGGGTACCGGACGCGCAGTGAGAAACTTCGTGTAGGTCCAAAGGGGTCTGGTAATTCCTGCCAATAGAATCTCCGACATACCATTGGCGTGATCATCCTGAATTAGCCGAGCTAGAGTGCCAGGAACAAGATAGTAGGCTCGGAGATTTTCCACCATGTGCAACTCTCTCAAGTCGGTGTGGCCGCTCGTGATTTGCCGGACGTCCTGTTCAGTGACACAAGCGTATGGTCCATCAACATTGACCCACCGATACCTCTTTGCTGCTAAGTCCTTGACGGGTATCCCGGGCGAGTACCCCAGTGAGGGCAAATCGTTTGCCCAAGCGGTGCAGGTCACGCTCAAACCAATTATAGAAACAACCGATAGCCCAATTTTCATAATCTACCCTATTCTTTAGCTAGCAGGATCCGATGTGCCCGCATATCGAATTTGGTTGTTCGAATGGGGCGGGCCATTCCGGAGCGAGAGTGCTCGCGAACTTTGACACACTGCGCCGTGACCAAGCCGAGTAGAGGCGCAGGCCTCTGGACCGTATTTCCGCTTGACGTATTCTTCCAAGTTCCTGGCGGGAATAATCCCGCAGAGCGCGGCGTTCTTTGCGAGTCTGTTCTTGGATCCGGAGGGAAAGCCAACGTGCGAGTCTCACTTTTATTTTCATTGTAAGGAAAAAGGGATTGGTCGTTTATTGAAGACCGAAAGCCGATGTAGCTTGGTTTCCAATCTTGAAGGGCACGTTGTGTGCCAGCCCTTGTTTCTATTTGCAATCCGTTGAGAACGAAGGAGTTGCAGAACCTACCGATTTTGATCCCTAGGGGCCGAGATTTCAATCGGTCAAATTTTCGTACCAAATTTAGCCCTTCAGTCGGAGGGGCTTGATGGCTCAGTCCGGGTTTCAACCCCACAAGCGCTAACTTAATGCGAGGCGCTTCGATGGTGAATGGCTTTTGTCCCGGAGGGGCAGGCTGATAGCAGCCATTCATCTCTGGCGTCTTATCTAAGCCGAGATCCGTTCAATCGTCCCGCCGGGACGGGGCTATTTTCCTCATGACTCCAGGCACTTCGTGCCTGGCTACTATCAGGCTGTCCCTCTGGGACAAAATACATTCTCCCCGCCGAGGCTTTGCTTAAGTTAACGATTGTAGGGTTGAAAACCCCGGAACGTGGTTTCAAACCTGGGCGCGAGAACACCAGCCAGCCCCACTTTGAGGGCGTGCAAAATGAACATGTGGTCCAACCACTCAAATTGATGGGCGGGTGCTTGCCTCATAAGAATTGCTCAGGCGACGATACTGTCATAGGTCATCTCTTTCAGTTTCCGATGTGCTGACTGACTAGCTGGACTAAACGCTTCCCGTTGTTGTGCGGATTATCATAGGGAAATTACTCTTTGACATGGATCGCTGGACACCCGGCGCGAAGCCTCTCCTATTGGACCTAATGGATTGATCATTATTGGAGACCGCAAGCCGGTTGTTTCTTCGTTGGGATCGTTGAAAGGCACGTTGCATGCCAGCTATCTGTCTTATTCGCAATTCGTTGAGGACGAAGGTGTTGCGGGACCTACCGATCTTGATCCGGAGGAGACGAGATTTCAATCGGTCGAATTCTCGTACCAAATTTTGGCCCTTCCTGACCTCAATTCTCTGGGCGGAGCCCGGGGTTTCAAGCCCCGGCATTATACACCATTCGGGCAAACGGCGGATACCCGAAAAGCATCGCTCGATAGCGCGAACAAATTACAGGCTGGAAGCCTATGCTACTTTACGCCGTCGCCGAGCGGCGGTGGGTTCGGGGCGATGGTTTTACCATGACCTCGAGCTATGGCTTGACGCTCCGAAGTCCAATGTGGCATAGGCTTCCAGCCTGTATCCATTCACACCATAGGCGACGCTTTTCAAGTATTCTCAGTGGTCAGTGGTATTGCTAGATCTTTGGTTGGGAGACGAACAGATCCATCCCCAGCTGTCGAGAAAGGAATTTGGCCACGAGTTGCCCCTTGACGCTGTTGCCCGCGCTGTCGAGCGGCGGGGCAAACGTCCCGAGGCCTCCTTTCCCGGGGGAGACGCTGACCATCCCTCCGCTAATGCCGCTCTTGCCTGGGAGGCCCGTGTCGAAAAGCCAGTCACCAGAGGTCTCGTATAGCCCGGCGGTGGTCATCACCGCCGACGTATAGCGACATACGGCGCTATCTATGACGCGCTCCCCAGTAATCGGATTGACTCCGCCGCTCGCCAGCACTGCTCCCATCACCGCCAGATCCTTGGCGCTCACGTTCAAGGTGCACTGTTTATTGTACAGATCGACTGCCTGCACGGGATCGATGTAGATCCGGCCGTAACTCTGGAGCAGACGGGCGATGGCGTGATTACGATAACTGGTTGCAGATGCAGAGAAGTAAACCTCTTCGTTAATCGTCAGTCTGCGCCCGGCGAAGCGCGATAACCGTTCGTGAAGGAAATTCCATTTTGCTTCGAGAGTCTGACCTGGTACCAGGCTGGTGGTGGCAATGGCTCCCGAATTTACCATCGGGTTTGTCCGACCGTCATGGTTTCGTTCGATGCCGGCCAGCGAGTTGAAGGCGAATCCGGTCGCATTCACACCAATTTTTTGGCGAGTTTCTTCCACTCCCAATTCCTGACAAACCAATGCGAAGACGAACGGCTTGGAAACGCTCATGATCGTAAACTCGTATTCTGCATCTCCCGCCACATAGACGTGGCCGCCGGCATCCACCAGACATACTCCGAACAAGTCCCTTTGGACCCGCTCCAGCGCCGGATAGGCAGCCGAGTTTTTGCCTCCTCGATTGGACTTAAACCTGTTGTGGCCTGCGGCGACCAACGTTGCGACAATTTCCGGCGAAGGCAAATGCCCGGTAGACACATGCCAAGGCGATTCCGATTGGTCAGTCCCCGCCATCTTTTTAAGCTGGTAACGACGGTTAGTCAGCCAAGTATCTTGAAGAAGGAGCTTCAACGGGCCGGAGCCGCCCAGACTGGCGCCGCACTAGAAATCCTTGCGGTCGACGTCTGATCCACGTGCGCCGCTAGAAAACAATGCCACCCAGCCCCATAACTGCCATCAGGCGAATAGTGTGTTTCTCCATAAAGAGTATCTCATTGATGTTTTTGTTGCTCAGCCGAAAGGCCCGATACAGGGATCATCGGTCTTTTTGCTTTAGATTAGGTTTGCAGAGCCATCACAACAGATTCCGCGCCAACCGTTACCGGGCACTGTAAGTAGCTGATGCTAAAAGGATTATCCGCTCGGACTGAAAGCGTCGATCCAGACGAAAACTTGGACGTCCAAACAATCATCCCGAATTTGTGCGATGCCTCGTCTGTGTCTCTGGCCAGCGAAATCCGACCTCTTCGACCGAGGAATTCCGAATCTGAAGTCGTCTGTGGTTTAGCTCTTATCTTCGTTTGTGGCTCACCAGGAGTCTGTGCATATTCCACCCGAGGGACCATTCCTTGGACGTTCGAATTTTCGAAGCGGAATCTAGAGGAGAACCTTAAGATGAAGAAGGAGGTTCAACCGTATTTAAACGTGCGTACAGACAGGCAAGCATCTACGCTCGAATCGAAGATTTCTCGAGCTCAAATGCTAACAAGCGGTCGCAGTTCGCCGAGCATGGTCGGGATCAGTTCCGAAACGGTAGGGTGAATGTGCACTGCCCTCTGCATCACCGTGTAAGGCGCCTTGGCATACATTAAATCAAGGATCGAGTGAACGACCTCATCGCCACCGGTCCCCAAAATGGCGGCGCCCAAGATTTGCTTCGTATCCGCGTCGATCACTATCTTCATGAAACCTTGAGTCTCGCCTTTTTCGATCGCACGATTTACTTTCGTCATCGGCCGTTTTCCGACCAATGCGGGCTTTCCCGCGCTCCGGACCTCCGTCTCGCTCATCCCTGCTCTCCCCAATGGCGGATCGATATAAAGTGCATAGGCGGGGATCCGGTCGCTCACCCGGCGGGGATCGTGGTCGAGAATATTCGCGGCGACGATTTCATAGTCATTGTAGGCCGTATGGGTAAAGGCGCCCTTCCCGTTGCAGTCTCCCATGGCCCAGATGCCCGGCACGTTCGTACGCAGCTGATCATCGACCTCGATGTAACCGTGCTGATCGACAGAAACGCCGGCCTTGTCGAGCCCAAGGTCGTCGGTATTGGGGCGACGTCCTACTGCGAGCAAGAGATGGGACCCGCTCACCTCGGGACTGCCGTGTGTGCAATCGAGCGTCACTACCACTTCGTTGTCCTGTTTCCTTACGGTCAGGCATTTTGCATTAAGGCGCAGGTTGATGCCTTCGCGCTCGAGTATCTCGCTCACCGCGGTGGAGACATCTTCGTCTTCGTGATCGATCAAGCGCGACTTCATTTCGACGATGGTGACTTCACTGCCAAAACGCCGGTACATTTGGCCGAATTCAAGGCCTATGTAGCTGCCGCCGATGACCACCAAATGCCGAGGAAGAAAGTCGACATCCATGATCGAGCTATTGGTAAGGTAGTTGACCTGATCAAGCCCGGGCATTGGAGGCGTTAGAGCGCGTCCCCCAACATTGATGAATATGCGCGGCGCCGTTAGCAGCGTTGTTCCTACGCTGATCTCGGTGGGAGAGGTGAAACGGGCGTGGCTTTGGTAAACCGTACAGTTCTGCATCTGCTTTAGCCACGACTCGACACTTTGTTGTGAGTGGCCCGACACGGCATCTTTCCTGGCCTTCACTTTCTTCATGTCCACACCCACTTGGCCATTGATCACGACACCAAGGTCGGCAGCCCGACGTGCCAAATGGGCCGCGTAGGCACTTGCCACCATGGTTTTTGTGGGTGTGCATCCCGTATTCACACACGTGCCGCCGAATAGTTTGCGCTCAACGATAGCAACCTTCATCCCGGCCCCACTCAAACGCCCCGCCAGAGACGGTCCGGCTTGTCCCGTTCCGACTATGATCGCGTCATATGCATTCGACATAAACAGGTCCTTTCTGATACTGCTGCCCAGACAATTTGCTCGTTTTCCGCCAGCATTTCGCCGTTGTGCTGGCTCTCGATCGAGGCGCCAACGATCACAAAATAACAGAAACGATTTGGAAGCCACCAGCTTTCTTAAGCAGAATCGAATGCTGACTGAGCGTCCCTGCGGGACGCAGATCTTATTTATGGCCAACCCGGCGATAAATCGCCGGGCTACTATCGCGCGTCCCTCCGGGACGAAGTGAAAACCGTGTTCCAAATGTCCAAACCCCAGAAGCGGGATCGAATCCTTCGGGGTAAGTCACAACTATCAGATAGGCCACAACCATCATCGAGGACGAACCCGACAAGGGTACGCGGAGCCGATTTTATCTCTGGCATGCCCCCTCTTTTCTCCTAAAGTATTCTTCGTGTCTACCCTTCCAGTAGCTTCGACCGGAACTGTGACCAGAACATTCCAGAATCAACTAAGCAAAGGGTCGGCTGACCTGGACGCGGCCTATCATTGCGTTCGAGAGCTGAGCGAAAACCTTTGCGAAACCCTTCAGCCTGAGGATTGCGTCGTCCAGACTGTTCCTGAGGTGAGTCCGACGAAATGGCATCTCGCGCACACCAGTTGGTTTTTTGAGACCTTCGTCCTCAAACAAGCTCTGTCGGATTACACGCCGATCAACCCGCAGTACGCTTATTTGTTCAATTCCTACTACAATGCCGCTGGTAAAATGCACTGCCGGCCTAAGCGGGGCCTTATTTCCCGCCCCACTTTAAGCGAGACTTTAGAATACCGACATGAAGTAGATGCGCTGATGGAAGGCATTTTGCAAGATGAGAATCTCCTCAAGCAGTTTGCGCCCACTATTGTCCTGGGCATCCATCACGAACAGCAACATCAGGAGCTGATGTTGACCGACATAAAACACGTGTTCTCCGAAAACCCTTTGCGCCCCATCTTTCGCGAGCGCGTAGAAACAATGGGCTCCAAAGTTTCTCCGATAGGGTGGGTGCCATTCCAGGCGGGAGTTTATCAGATCGGGCACGCTGGCACCGGATTTTTTTACGACAACGAGGAGCCGCGGCACCGGCAATTTGTTGAGGATTTCCATCTCGCGTCTCGCCTCGTGACGAACGGAGAATACATCCAATTTATCGAAGATGGCGGTTATCACCGGCCAGAATTTTGGTTGTCACTCGGGTGGTACACGGTTGGTGAACAGCGCTGGGAAGCGCCACTCTATTGGGAAGGCGGTAACGGGAATTGGTCGATTTTTACCCTCAACGGCGTACGCGAATTAGACAAGAATGAACCGGTTTGCCACGTGAGCTATTTCGAGGCCGATGCGTTTGCGCGGTGGGCGGGCGCACGTTTGCCAACCGAGTTCGAATGGGAGGTCGCGGCGGCCGGTTTGCCGTGCGCAGGAAACTTCGTGGACAAGGAAAATTTCCATCCCAGACCGGTGGATGATATAGCCGGCGTCCAGGCGCCTGCGCAAATGTTTGGCGACGTTTGGGAATGGACAAGTAGTTCCTATTCGCCGTACCCAGGCTACGTAACGGCGGCCGGCGCGCTCGGCGAATACAACGGCAAATTCATGTGCAATCAGTACGTCCTGCGAGGCGGCTCTTGCGCCACCTCGCAGTCACACATCCGCAGAACCTACCGCAATTTTTTTCCGCCCAACGCACGCTGGCAGTTCATGGGAATCCGCCTGGCCAAAGGGGTGGCCTAACTCGCTCCGTTCTGGCCGCTTCAAGAATTTTTTTTTAAGCGATGAAAGTCCGCAGCGACGCGCACCCTGCCCTGCATGACTTGGAACCTTCGGTTGGCGCGTTTCTTGCCGAGCTTTTACGCGGCCTCTCGCAACGCCCAAAGTCTATCGCGGCGAAATTTTTCTACGACGAGATGGGCTCCCAGCTTTTTGATGAGATTTGCTCCCTCGACGAATATTATCTTACGCGCACCGAGATGGGCATCTTGCGGGAAAAAGCCGCCGAGATTTGCGCCCTGTTCGGCCCGGAGTGTCGCTTGGTTGAGTTTGGCAGTGGTAGCAGCGCTAAGACACGGATTTTGCTAGATCACCTGCACGCACCTGCCGCCTACGTGCCTGTCGATATTGCATTGGAACAATTATTA
>Ga0210387_10000530_pt1 | contig 27013 bp, 26 predicted proteins | sample IncBWC7OmetaG_FD_160108 | JGI IMG/M metagenome (GOLD analysis project Ga0210387, IMG submission 160108) | Forest soil microbial communities from Barre Woods Harvard Forest LTER site, Petersham, Massachusetts, United States - Inc-BW-C-7-O ...
GGATTGTGCCGTGAGCGAGGAATAGTGCGGACGTCAATCACACGCTTGACGCCGTGCATTTTCAAGAGTTCGAGGAACTCTGCGATCGGGTGGGTGGAATGCCCGATGGTGAAAACTGTTACTGCCTTCTGTTTTCGGCGCGCAGGCATAGAACGCTCACCATCATATGGCTGAAACATTGGACGACTGCGGCCGATTGTAGCTTGAGCGAACCGCGCCTGTGATCAAGAAAAGATCTTGACTCAACCGGCGCGTCGGTCAGGCAAAATAGCCCGGCAAGCTCGCGCGGCGAACTGCGCAGCTACATGAGCAGCGATATCGAGAGTAGATTTCCGGGAAGGTGGTCCACATGTACTTTGACACGACCGTATTTCCTGATCTGGGAGCGCTCAGCAAATCCGCGCTCGACGAAATCCTAAAGATTCTCGCGGATGCAGTCGCCAAGCGCGAACGGTTTTGTATCGCGCTTGCTGGCGGTCACACGCCGGCAAAGCTCTACTCGCTGTGGGCAGAAAAGTACAAGACGCAGACGCCGTGGGACCGAGTCCATTTATTCTGGGGTGACGAACGGTTCGTGCCCGAAGACGATCTTCTGAGTAACTACCGCATGGCACAAGAGACGCTCATTTCCCGCGTTCCCATTCCCAAAGAAAATGTGCATCCGATTCCCACGAATTTCCCGTCGGCTGAAAAAGCGGCGGAATCGTATGAAGTGGAGCTGCGGAAATTCTTTGCGGACGATGAGCTGCCAATTTTCGACGTTCAGCTTCTTGGCTTGGGAATCGAAGGGCACACAGCGTCGCTGTTCCCCGATTCTCCCGCGCTAGAAGAGGACCAGCACTGGGTTGCGGCTGTGACGGTTCCAGCGGAACCACCGCAACGGCTTACGCTGACTCCGGTGGTTCTGAATCGTGGTCGCAATACGTTTTTCCTCGTGGCGGGCGCAAATAAGCGGGAAATTCTCGCGGCGCTCCGGGCTGAACCCGAATCCGAGCCAAGTAAATTTCCCGCCGGACGGATCCGTCCCGCGGGCCGCGTGCTTTGGTATCTGGATCAAGCCGCGGCCGGATAAGAATCACATTTTAGACGCGAGCCATTTCGGGAAGTGTTTCGCGAAGTTGCACGGAAAAGGGAATCGGACGGGTGGTTTCGTATTTCCCCAGAACAGTCATCGGTCGCGCGGTCAATCATCGGAGTGTTCTAGTCAAAATTTCGAATAGCTGTACTCGTTTGCCCTCTCGAACAGTTTCGCCTGTCACTCCGTACTATTGACCACTCAAATTTCGACGCCTACGATGAAGTCGAACGCACAAGCGTTTCAGAAAACGAATCGGAAATATGGGTTTTCCCCTGTGTTTCGTATCGATTCCACGGGGGCAAGTCAGGATGTCACTACTCGACCTACCACGCGACATTCGAACTCGGCAGAAGAGGCGCAGCTCGCGCATGAACTCTCGCGTACCTGTGTCGATTGAATGGAACGGGCGGAGCGGCACGCTCCACTTTGAAACAGGATGCACGCGCGTTGTGAATTCCTACGGCTGCTTATTGGTCAGTCCAAGGGCGCTCGACTTGCAGCAACGATTGCGCGTGACTAATTTGGCTACACAACAAAAGGCTGAGGCAGTTGTCGTTTGGGCGGGAGTGCAGCGTCCCGACGGCTGGGACGTGGGGGTAGAACTGGTTGCGGCCGATCTGGAATTCTGGGGTGTTAATCTTTGAAAATTGACAATTTCAAGGTTGTGCCTGCAAAACATGTAACTCCGCGGGCGACAAGCGTGGTGACGACTGCCAATCCCGCGCAGCCGTTACACTCAACGATAAAAGAAGGGGCGGTGGCGTCAGGTGCGAGACGCATCATCGCCGGCGAAGAACGGCGGCGCAGTCAGCGCGTCCTGCTGCGAGTCCACGTCAGCCTTCATGTTGCGCTACAAGGCAAAACGATGACGTTTCAGGTCTCGACGCTGAGCGTCAACGATCACGGAGCGCTCGTTGTTATGCCCCGGAGTCTGCCACTGGAAACGCGAGTGGTACTCGAACACAGCGTGACCGGCCACAAAGTAACGTGCAAAATACCGCGGCCGGCGCGAGAGATGCCGGAAGGATTCCACATTCCCCTTGAATTTGATACGCCAGAACCGAACTACTGGGGAATTGCGTTTCCGCCGGCCGATTGGCGTCCGCCTGATGATCTCTAGCCGTAAAAGCCGAAGTGTTGCCGCCTCCGCCTAATTCACGAAGCAAACGGAAGTTTGCGCAGATCTAAATTCCCACCGGAAAGTATGATTCCTATTTTCTTTCCTTGAGCGCCCAATTTTTTCAATAGAGCGGGGCCTGCAGCGACTGCGCCGGACGGTTCGACAACCAGCTTCATGCGCTCCCACAGAAGCAGCATCGAGGTGACAATCTCATCTTCGGTGAGTGGGACGATTTCGTCGACGTGCTCGCGAAGAATTGAAAACGTAAGCGGAGAAAGTACCGCTCGAAGTCCGTCGGCCATAGTTTCGCTCTGTGACCCGGGTTCGATACGCCCCGAAGCAAGCGAACGGTACGCGTCGTCGGCGTTACGCGGCTCTCCCGCCGCGACACGAATCTGAGGCCGAATACTTTTCGCAGCCAGAGCTGATCCGCTCAGAAGCCCGCCTCCGCTCACCGGTGCGCAGATGATGTCGAGGTCCGGCACGTCTTCTAATAGCTCAAGGGCCGCGGTTCCTTGTCCGGCGATCACGCGAACGTCGTTGTAGGGATGAACGAGGTGCGCTCCCGTTTCTTTCATCACTGCCGCCGCGACCGACTCGCGCGATTGGATATTGGGTTCGCACTCCGTAATACGGCCCCCGTACTGCTCGACGGCCAGTTTCTTAACCGCCGACGAGTTCGACGGCATGATGATGAAGGCCGGAATTCCGCGCCAGCGAGCAGCAAGCGACAGAGCAGCCGCGTGGTTGCCCGAAGATGGAGCGACCACTCCGCGCCGCGCCTCTTCATCCGTGAGCGAGAAAACCGCATTTGCCGCGCCGCGTATTTTGAAGGAGCCCGTTTTTTGCAGGTTTTCACACTTAAAAAAAAGTTTCGCACCGGAGAGCTCGTCAAGCGACGCCGATGTGATGACGGGCGTGCGGTGTATACGCGCCGAAATCCGGCGATGGGCGGCGCGAATCGCTTCAATATCCGGCGCGATGAGTTGAGATTGTGTCGCCATGGTGCGTCTGGAATGCATTATGGCACATCTCGAACAGCGATTGACCCGGTCGCAGTGACCATTGCGAACTGTGTACCGAAATTATCGGCCGTACAGACATTAAAATTCTTGACTGGTCTCGAGCGCAGTGGGATTCTCGGCGAACCCCTTCCGGAAGAATTTCCTCAGACGATCATACTCGGCAGTGCCCCAGGAGGGCCCATGTCCAGCAACGAACGACGCATCGCACCTCGCAAAGATTTTACGATTCCGGTGAGATTTCACGCGCGCGCGAGCGAAGCCACTTCAGCAACCTTCCGACCCACGCCGCCCGCAAGAGTAGGGTACGCCGCCAATCTCGCGATAGGTGTCGCCGCACCGGCGAAGCCAACACGGGTGCTCGATATGCAGGAAGGTGTGACCGTGAATCTATCCGAGCGCGGCATTTACTTCAAATCGGCTCACAAGGTATCACTGGGACAATCTGTCGAGCTGTATTTCACACTTCCTCGAGAATTGACCGGCCGAAATCCTGAGGCGGTGCGATGTAGCGCTAGGGTCGTGCACGTAGAGCCTCATGCTGACGAGCGGGGATTGATAGGAGCAGGCGCGGAAGTAGAACGATTCGAGCCGCTGAAAAGATTCCGCACCTGGGATAATTAGCGGCGCTGGATCCGCCGATGTCCGAACGCTATTTTGCTGCAGCTCGGCCGGAAACTGTGAACGTCGTTTTCGCCGCGGTCGTGTTCGAGAAGCGATCAGCCACTTGCACGGCAACCGTGTGTTCGCCAGGCGCCAGGCCGGAAAGTTGAAACTGATAGCTTTCTTTCGGCGCGTCGGAAAGTCTCCCAACGGGGAATACGATTAGCCAATCGCCCGCGTCTACGCTGTATTGCGCGTGCTCAATTGCGGCAAGCGAACTCGTAGCTTCAAACGATACCTTCACACTTGTCGAGCCTGGTTCCGCGCGGAGGTTGTCGATGCGGGGTGGAGTATTCGCGATTTCAAAGCGATCAGCTTCGCGCTCGGTCGAAAGCGATTGATCCGGCGGATTCGAAGGCGAGTCCGAGCCCACGACCTTCAAATAGTAGGCACCATCCGGCATCGACGTCGTGTCCCAGGAATAAAATCGCTGCGTGACTTTGTCTTTGAGCAATCGCCAGTTTTGTTCGCCTTCGCCCCGGTAGTAGACCGAGAAAATCAAGTCGTCATCATTGTCATCGTGCGCGGTCCATACCACACTCTGATAGCCCCTCTCTTGAAACCCCTGCGGAGGAATATCAATCTTCGGTTGAAGCGCCGCTTGCACCTGCGGAAAATTTATGACGCCGGGACGCTGCGGCATTCGAACTTGTGCCGGAATCGCAGATCCCGGTCCACTCATTTGTTGGGCAAATCCCTGAACGCGAACGCCTGGATCCTGAACTGCAATGTCATCGATTTCCGGAGCCACGTTCTTCGGCTGGTACGCGAGGCTCACCCAGGAAACGTTCGGCGCTCCTGCGTGGTCGGTGTCGAGGAATACCGCTTTCCATTGGGCGAAGCGCGCCGGGGGGCAGGTCACCGTCTCGCCCGATGCATTCTTGTATGGGCCGGACCACGCGCTCCAGTTTTTCTCCGGGCTGGAAGTGTTTCCCGAGCGAACGTAGAACGCTACCTTATCTGACGTTGCGCCGTTATCGCCCCACCAGGTAAGCCGTCCCCAGTGCGAAAAGATTTTGGCATCAAAGGTATCGGACTCAAAACTCCCTTCGGTCTCGTACCCAGGGCCCATCGTAAAGATCTTTCCGGGGTTCGCAGTCGCCACGAAGATTTTGCCGTCGGCACCTGCGACGAGACTGGTCACCTGAGCAGACGCAGTTTTCGCGATAATTGACGAGACGTTTTGGCCTTCGAGTTCGATGATGCTGCCCTTATTTCCCGTACCCAGCAAAATTTTCCCCGCCGGAGAAAGTCCCATTGAAAAGACGAGTTCCTCGCGGGATGTCCATAGAGATTCGGGAGAACCGTCGGTCGAAATCTTCGTCACTTCAGAGCCGCCGGAGGATGACGGAAAAAACGAAAACGGTTGCGCGACCTGGGCTTGTACTTGGACTTGGGCAGTCACATTGCCGCCCTGCGGCGAAACTACAATTGCTTGCTGCTGTGCTGGAAGAGGCGAGACGTTCTGCGGCACATTTGTACTTCGATTTTTCTCGCCAATAGCTCCGGCATAGAGATTTCCGCTCGCGTCAGTGAGAAGGGCCGTGACTTCCTTCTTGTTCGTTTCGTAAATTACGTAGGAAGCACCAGCGTCGGGTAACGCCTGTGGATTCTTATGGCCAATCTCGATCCGCAGGATTAAACCGTTCGGGTCCGTCCCGACGAGTAGATTTCCTTTCGAATCAAACGCAAGAGAGCGCGCGTGGCGTTCATCACTCTGATAGAAGAGTTGGCCCTTGCCGTCGGTTCCGACAACGAATATCTGGCCTGTGTCGCCAGTCGCCACGAATAAGGTGCCTTTCGAATCAAACGCCAGCGCCCAGATGTATTTGCTCTTCGGCTCAAAAAAAATAGTCTTTTGGCCATCGGGCGTAACCTTGTATACCTTTCCATCCGGCGACGTTCCTACGTAGAGATTGTCGCGAGAGTCGAACGCGATCGCCTGTGCCGCAAGCTCCGACGATTCGAATACTGTGGTCAGCTTGGCCGGATCGTCAAAGCGCAACACCTTCGCGTCGGAACCACCCGCGGCGTACAAGCGTCCTTTCGAATCCACGCGCATCGCCCAGATATAGGCGAGATTGGGGTCGGAAAATGCGCCAAAGCGAGGCGCCGGCATCAGTTTCCCGTCGCTGCGAATGGCGACGCCTTTCGCGGTCCCTTTTTCAAACTCGCTCGACTCAGATTCATGCCACGTGCGCGTGTGTTCGGCGCGAGCGGGAACTCCGGCGAGCAGATTAAGACCGACAGCCAGCAGGCACACCAGAATTCTTCGCCGTATCATCAAGCCCAATCTCCTTTGCCCCTGGGTGTCACTTGACCGTGATCGTCAGAGCTCGCTCGCCTGAGATCACTTGATGCATTTCAACGGACCATTCCCCAGCTTTCGATTGGTTGAGCAGCCGAGCGCCGCCAAAGTTCTGGCGCTGGTCCAATATGTTGATTGCGGACGACGGCGCATTCGGCATTTCTTTGTCTTCCACCAGAAGCGTGGGCGTTTGCTGAAACAAAGTAGCGTACAGACGGTCATTCTGCCGTTCGCGATTGAGCAGATTGATTAGTTCCTCGAGGCCCGGAAGTTGCGATTGCGAATTTCCAGACAGCATCTGCACATTGCGATTCAAGGTTTCCGCGTCGCTGACCACGAGCTGCAGATTGCCGCGAGCCGACTGTGCCGGAATCGTCACTGGAATTTCCTGAATGAACGGCGCTCCACGATAGGGCCGCAATTGGACCTTCACGGCCACCGTCTCACCTGGACGCACTTCGCTCTTCTCGACCCACGCATTGTCGATCATCGCCATGCGGCGCTCGGCCATTGCCGTGACGCGCATTTGAATCCGCTCGACGTGCGGAATTTCGTATGGGTTCGAATAAATCCGCGCAAACGCGCTCTGCACCGACGACGCGATGAAAAAACCGGTCGGTACCGGCGCGTCCGTCGGCGCGAAAAGATCGTCCAGGCGCACCGAAGTGTGGCCTTTGATCTCGATCGTTCCGTCCAGGGCTAGGGTGGATCCCTCGCTGTACGCGGGTCTGGAAACGATTCCGTTGAACGTGGCAAGCGCCACAAGAAGCGGCGTCAACTGCGGACTTTCGATTACTTCGAAGTGAAAGTTTCTTTCGCTCGACGGAGTCACCAGCTGAACGTCGACAGGAATCATCGCTGGGCCCGGCCCGAGTTTGCCCATCACCGCCGTGAGCCGGTCTTGCGTCAGCGTGCCAATCAGACCGCCAGTAGACATGATTTTTGTGGACGCCATCGACGATGCCAGCGTGAGAATCACATGGCCGCGCGTGAGAGGCATTGCGACTGCGCCTAGCCCGAATATAGGATGGCCGCATGCAAGAATTCGATCGCCCACGACTGTCGTCACCGTGCATCCGGGGGCGATCGAAAGATCGCCGCGAATAAGTTCCATGCCGACCATGTCACCGGGTTTCAGTTTCGAATCTTCAGGCGAAGGAGCGGCAGTCCCGCCTGCCATCATCGACATACCCCAGGCGGAGAGTTGCTTTCCGAATTGCGCGATGGTTTCGGGATAGAGTCCTGTGGAAACGAGCGAAGTTTCGATCGGAACGAGAAATTGGCCGGAACCCACGCCCGTCTCATGTGCATAGCTATCGGGGAACGGGATTCGGGATTCTGCGATGGAGGGAGCGACAGCGCTCGGAGCGCCCGGCGTCTCACTAGCGACCTTGCCAGGAGCCGCGGCAGCGGCTTTCTCCACGTCAAACATGCTCTCGATCGGAGTTACACCGCCAATCGCTTCCTTCGTGAATACCCCGAGCTTCAGAGAAAGGGCGCCAGCAAGCTTCCCGTCGAAATATACGGGGCTACCGCTCATTCCGGCGACGACGCCCGTGTGTTCCACTTTCTCGCCGATCAATTGAACGAGGATGACGTCCTGCTTAGGGCCGAGTGCGTTATGAAGCGTTCCGAGTACAACGAGGTCCATCTTTTCGATCTGATCGCCCTCGAAAATCGTGTAAGCCACGCCTTTCATTCCGGGATGAATTTGATCGAGCGGGATGATTTCAGGGAGATCGTCAGCGTGAAGGGGGAAAAAGCAACAAAGGATCAGTGCTACCAGAGCCACGAAGTACGGTCGTCGTAGATTCATAGGCATGAACTTCAAATGATACGCGGAGGCTTTTCGGGAAGCAAATCAACGTGTTCGATGGGTGTCGAAACCAGCGTGTTAGAATCGCGCCGTGGGCAAGAAGATAATTTCGCCGGGCGGGAACGTCACTGGAGTCGTCGAGCTACCCGGCGACAAATCGATTTCGCACCGCTATGCCATCATCGCCGCGCTCGCCGAAGGCGGCAGCGAGATTCTGAATTATGCAACGGCGGCCGACTGCAAGAGCACGCTCGAGTGCCTCCGCAGATTGGGAATCGAGATCGATGCAACGCGAGAGCGAGTGCGGATCGGCGGCGTCGGCCTTGACGGACTGAAGGCGCCGAAACGCGCGCTCGACGCAGAAAATTCAGGGAGCACCATGCGAATGCTTGCGGGTGTGCTGGCCGGGCAGCGATTTGCGTCGACGATTACCGGTGACGCTTCGCTTAGGAAGCGGCCCATGAGGCGCGTGGCCGAACCGCTCCGCCAGATGGGTGCCGACATTCGCAGTCGCGATGGAGATTTGGCGCCACTCGAAATCCGCGGCGGGAAGCTGCACGCGACCGATTACTCCGCTGCCGTGCCAAGCGCGCAAGTGAAATCCGCGATTTTGCTGGCAGGTTTGTTTGCGGATGGCAGCACGGTGGTGCGCGAAAAGGTGAAAACACGTGATCACACAGAACTTGCACTGCGTGAGTTCGGCGCAGCGATCGAAACGTCAGGAGATTCGATCCGGATTCATCCTCGTCCTAAACTTGAGGCGCGCCAACTAATAGTTCCGGGTGATCTTTCGGGTGGTATTTTCCTCGCATGTGCGGCGCTCATCCTGCCGGATTCCTCTCTCATGCTTCACAACGTAGGTTTGAACCCCACGCGCGCAAAAGTGCTCGATTTCCTGATTTCTATCGGCGCGCAAATTAATCTCGCATCGGTGCAATTGCGCGACGGGGAATTGATCGGCGATCTTTCCGTGCGATTTTCGCCTCTATTCGGCGGCGTCATCTCGGGCGGCCAAGTCGCGGAGATGATCGACGAATTACCCATGCTGGCTGCGCTAGGGCCATACACCGAGAAGGGAATCGAGATTCACGATGCGCAGGAACTTCGAGTGAAAGAAAGCGACCGAATCGCGACACTTGCGGCGGGTCTGCGCCTGATGGGTGCCGACGTGGAAGAATTTCCAGACGGCATGCGAGTGGCAGGCCGCAATTCCGGCAAACTGCGCGGCGCAAAAATCGATCCCCAGGGCGATCACAGAATCGCGATGGCACTGTCCGTCGCCGCGCTCGGAGCTGAGGGCGACACCGTGATTCGGGACGCCGAATGCGTGGGAGTGTCGTTCCCGGAATTTTTCAAGACACTCGAACGCCTTCGAGGAGCCAACGTGGATGAAGGTTGAGAATATTAGGAAGATTTGTGCAAAGAGATTGCTGCGTAACTTGTCGCGAGATTGATCTTCGGCCCGTGCGACCCGACAGTCCCATTCAACCGCCCTGTATCGCTGTCATTCGCTAGCTTCAAAGACGGATCCTCGAAATCACTCCGAACTTCTCCGGAACGTGAAACCGCGGAAATCTGGAAGTTCGAGTTGTCGGGCAATGTAAGATCGATCCCCCCGGTGTCGTTTGTGACGTTAATATCCTCGTGAGGCGGCTGGGCGTAACGCACCTCGATATCGCCATGCGAATCGGAAATGTCGAGACGGTCGGCGACGTTTTCTATTTGAATGTCTTTGTTGTGGGTCACGAGTTTCGCGGAGCCGGCCACGTCCGAAATTTCGATCTGGCCGGAATCGAGTTCGAGCTGCCCGGTAAGGTGCAGTAGCGTCAAATCAGAATTCTGTGAAGCGTAATGAGTCGTCTTCTTCACATTACGCACGCGGATTGGGCCAAAGAAGTCGCCTTCCAGTAGCGCGTCGCCAGTCACATCCGACACTTCGATTTCGCTCCCTTTTCCCGTGATGCGCACATTCCCCGGCACGTCTGAAATCCTCACGTCACCTTTCTGCAGTTGGACGTTCACGTCGGCCCCTGCATCGTGAATCTCCACGTCGCCGTTCCCAGTTGACGCTGTTATGTTTCCCGCGATTCCGGATATCGTGATGTCGCCCCGCGCGCTTGTAGCTGTAAGAGTGATTTTCTTCGGAACTTCCACGTCGAGGTCGACCGAAACATTTCCGCTCGACTCATCCTGGTTCACCGGATGAACGATATATCCGCTGCCGGAATGCTCGATAACCACCTTGACGCCCTTCATGCGCTCGCGCGACATCGATTCGCTCGGTGCCGAAGCCGACTTGTCCACTTCCACGCGGATCTCGTTTCCATCGCTCGCGTGAATTGTCAGGCTGCCGCGACCGGTTTGTACTGTGACCTGCGACCCAGGCGGAATCGTTTGGGAGGGCAACACGTCATTGTCCGAATGCCGCTGCGATAACGCTCCGAGGTTAAATTCGAGGTCAGGGTGCCTCGTGTGAATCATGTCGGTGAGCCAAATTCCAGTGAGCACAATACCGAGAAGCACCAATATCACAGCTTCGTAGCCCGACAAAACCGGAGGACGAACTGCTCCGCTACGCTGCGCCGATAGATGGTCAAATAGTTTTGCCGCTCCCCAAACGATCAACAGAACAGGCCAGTAGCGCGCGATCAGATGCCCGATGCCGAATTCTGGTACGAAGTGATGCAGAAGAAGCAGGACTCCCAGAACGATCAGAAGCAGGCCGCCGAAGATCGAACTACTTTCTCTCCCTCCGTTGCTCACGCGATCCTCACGAACCGACGTGCCCCTCTCGAGAGGCCATCGCCTGCGCCACCAGAACGATTCCGGCCACAATCAGCAAAACCGGCCAGAGTTCGCTAATGCTGTAGTGAGTATATTGGCGCAGCAGAAAGAGCACGCCGACGGTGATGAGCATCACCGGGCCCATCAATCCTCGAATTCGGCAGTTCGCGCACGTGCAGCGAGTTCTTATTTCGTCAGCCATCCAGTTACTCCTATTCGGTCTTATGCGTGCGATCCCAGATCAGCCAGCCGCCGAGCGCGACCAGTCCAATCGGCCACGCTTTCTCGAACCAATCGGTCTGCAGCAGGCCAAAATTATTGAGCAGGAATAGAACGCCAACGATGATCAGCAGGAACGCCCCGATCGGTCTTCCGCTCTTGCCGTCAACGAGCGCCGCCGGTTCTGCCTCGCCGATGCGGCGAGCCTTCGCAACGCGATATGCGTCGATCGGCATATAACAATAAAAGCAGCCGAGGGCGATGCTCAAAAACGCGATGTAGCCGCTGGGGATGTCGCTACTGAGCGCGGCGATCAGGCCGCCGAAGATCACCACATGAATCAACGCCTTCACGTACTCGCCGTTGTACACCGCGCCAAGCCCGGGAATAAATCCCAGAGTCGCAGCGAGTGCCGGATTCGTGTCTGATTTTGCCGCTATCGCTCCCGGTGTGCCAGCTGGCAGAAGCGGTGCCGAAAGCATTCCAGCAAGACAATCCTCGCAGTACAACGCCCCGCGAACTTCCCGCGTGCACTCCGGACACAGAGCTTTGCCGCAGTTCCGGCAATAGCCGGTCGCTTCTACGTCGGGATGTACGGCGCATTTCATTGGAAACTCCTGGTGAGCGTTGCGGTGAGACCGTCAGAAAGATTCACGGGCATCAGCACGGCGTACATGCTTCCACCTTGCACCTGGCTGCGGTCCCGCGGTGGGTCCTTCTCTGATTTCTGCTGCGGAGTCGTTGACGGCGGTTGCGTTTGCTGTTGCGGCATTGGCGTGGAAATGGGCGAAGGCTCCGGCCCGGGCTGCAGGCGTGACTGGATTTCATACACCACACGCAGGTCATTCACGAATTTCGCACTGCGGGCATACGTCAGATGCACCTGGCGATTCGCTGAACGAACCAGACTCGCCGGGCTCAAATCCGCCCGCTTGATTTTTCCCGGCGTCACGCCGGATGTGTGCAACACGATCGCGAGCGAAGCCGCTACCGTAATAATGCCCATCGCAAATCTCGGCTGCCACAGCACGGGCACCCATGTGAACCACTTCGTCCAGCCGGCTTTCTGAGTGCGCGGCCCTATCGTGGCGTCAAGAATGCTTTGAACGAGCTGCGGCGGTTCTGCTATTTCTTCGAGCTGGTGCATCTGGCCAATCAAGCTACCTACCTGCGATATCAACTGAGCGCAGTTTGGGCAGCCGGCTGCGTGCATTGCAAACGCAGACGCCTCAGCAGGCGCGAGTTTGCCGTCGAGATATTCGCTCAGCCGCTCTTCTGAATTTTTGCAGTTCCAGTCCATCGTCTTCACCCCAGCCCGTTCACTACGAAATACTCAACCTCGGGACTAAGCCGGCCTCAGCCCCATTTCTCCCAGGATTCGCGCCAGTTCGATGCGTCCCCGGTTGATTCGTGATTTCACCGTGCCCTCGGGCACGTCCAGCACGCTCTGAATCTCGTTGTATTCCAGCCCCTGCAAATCGCGCAAGATCACCGCTTCGCGCAATTCCGGCGAAAGCCGCGCAAGGCCGTGCTGCAGTTGAACGCTCAATTCGGCCGCCTCCGCGAGCTTGTCGGGTGTGCGCGCCGACGAATGTTTTTCTTCGAGAACCGGCATCGCGTCGTCGATCGAGTCCGTCATTCGGTCGTGACGCGTGCGCCGGTAATGATCCACCAGCAAGTTTCGCGTCACGCTCGTAAGCCACGTCGGAAAGGCACCAAACGCAGGCTTGTAACTCGGAAGCGTACGATAGATGCGCAGAAAGACTTCCTGGCTCAGGTCTTGCGCGTCCGTCGAATTGCCTGTGAACCGGTAGCATAAATTGAACACTCGCCTCGTGTGTCGCCGCACGAGTTCCTCCCAGGCCGACCCTTCGCCCCGCAGACATTCCTGTACCAGTTGAGCGTCGGGCTCCAATCGTCCTCAGCCTCGAAAGTTGCCTCACCTCTCGGCCTCAATCATGAAACGCAAAATGGGGTCGAAAAGTTCCACGGCTTCGCGCTGCATCTTAGCTGCCATCCGCGCGGGAACACAAGACGCGTTATCGCTGGGAGCGAAATCGAAGAGTGCCGGACAACGATAACTCAAGCAACGGCAACTGAAGGCCGGCTTGACACCCTTGGAACCTAGCTGTTAGCGTTTTTGCACGAATGTCCCAAAAGTCGCGCAAATATCTTCTGCTGTTCGTCGCCATCGCAGCCGCCGGTCTAATTATCTTCGAGTTTCGCCATTCCGTCGCGTTGAAGAAATTCGATTGGGGAATGGTAACGGAGTCGTTGCGGCACGCAAATCTGCCGCTATTGCTGTTAGCGATGGCTGCAATCTACGTGTGCTACGCGATTCGCGCGCTGCGCTGGATGCAGTTCTCCCGCACACTCGGTCACAGTAATTTCTGGAACGTCCTCAGCGCTACGATCATGGGCTTTTCTTGCAGTTTTCTTCTCGGTCGTCCTGCGGAACCAGTTCGCCCGATCCTCATTGCAAAAAAAGACTCGCTGCCTGTTGCCGGAATGTTCGGCGTCTATTTCCTGGAGCGTATTTCCGATATCGCCGCCACCGTCGTTCTCGCAGGCATCGCGCTCATCCTATTCAAGGGACGAGGCCTCGCGAACGATCGAAACGCGCATGTGATGGCTTTCGCACGCTCCACCGGACAAGTGCTGCTGATGGGTCTCGTCGTCGTCATTGCGTTTCTGGTGTATTTTCGTTTTCATGGCGCGCACTTTCTCGCTGTCAAACTGCGGGAATCTAAATGGAGAACCGGATGGCGTGAAAAGATCGTCGTCCTCATCGAAGGATTCAGCGAAGGGCTGCAGGGAATCCGAACTTGGAACGATCTTTTCATGCTTGTGCTGTACACGACGCTTCACTGGGGACTCGTAGCACTTATCTATTTGTGGATCGCTCATGCCTTTGGCGGGCAGCTCGCGCCGCTGGATTTTGCTGGAGCGCTTCTCGTGCTCGCGTTCACCGCAGTGGGGTCGATTGCGCAATTTCCGGGAGTTGGCGGCGGCGCGCAGGCAGGCAGCATTCTTGTATTCACGCTGATCTTTGGAGTAGAACAGGAGGCGGCTGTCACAGTTTCTGTGGTCCTCTGGCTGATTACGTTCGCTTCTTGCTGTTTGGTCGGAGTGCCACTGATGTTTCGAGAAGGGTGGTCCATGGGAGATTTGCGGCGAATGGTTCGCGAAGAGGAAAAAGCCGAAGAAGCAACGTTGTTGGCCGACGCCGAACGCGAACCGGCGCATTCGAAAGAGAGGCCGCATTGAAGTGTCCTTTCTGCGCACATCTGGATGACAAGGTGGTCGATTCGCGCGAAGCGCGCACCGGGGATCTGATTCGCCGCCGCCGCGAATGCCTGAAATGCAGCCGCCGCTTTACTACCTATGAGCGCATCGACGAAATTCCATACATGGTCATCAAGAAAGATGGCCGCCGCGAGAAATTTGACCGCCAGAAAATCTTGCAAGGATTGTTGAAGGCTTGCGAAAAACGCCCGGTGCCGGTAGGGAAGCTCGAAACGATTGTCGACGAAGCGGAAACGTACGTAAGCGAAGCTCCCGAACGCGAGCGCACCACTTCTGAAATCGGCGAGCAATTGATGAAGAGCCTGAAAAAGCTCGACAAAGTGGCGTACGTTCGCTTCGCGTCCGTCTATCTCGATTTCAAAGACGTAAAGGAATTCATGGACGAGTTGAAAGGCTTGTTGAAGGATCGCGCTAAGAAGTGAATAGGAACAATCCTGTGGCTAAACTGTACGCTCCGCTTGTAGCAGCAATCGGACTGCTCGGCTGCTCGGCGCCGAAGAAGATGCTCAAACCAGTTCACATTGTCGCGCCCTCTTACCCTCGTGAACTCCACGTTCAGAGCATTACAGGAGAGGTTCGCGTGACTGCGACAATCGACGCTTACGGAAACGTGAGCGAAGCACACGGGTCCGGTGAGCCGAATTTGGCCTGGTATGCTACGGAGAATCTTCGTCTGTGGAGGTTTGAACGACCGCCGCACTTCCCCTTGGAGCAGACGTTTCATTATGAATTCCAAATTCAACCGGATAACGGGTTGGGTTGCGGTATTCCGCCTTCTCGCGCCATCATCGACCTACCTGACCGGGTGACGGTCGTGGCGAAACCGGTGCATATATGCGACCAGATCGTGCATTAGCGGCTATGCCTGCCAAACGCCCGCCGCAAACTTCTTGATCGTCTTGAATCCCAAATGCTCGTACAGCTGCACCGCAGAGGTATTCACGGCCGTGACCGTGAGCGACAGCCATTCATACTTCCGCCGGCGCAGCGCCTGGATTGACGCCTCCATCAGCGCCCGCCCGATATGGCTTCCCTGGTATCCAGGCATCACGCAGATCTGAGTTGTGTGACCAACGCCTTCCTGCACGGTCGACGTCAAAACCATGCCGACCAGCCGGTCGCCAGTAGCTGGCCGCACCAAAAATGACGCCTCAGGTAAGAATTGTCCACAGCCCGGCAAAATCACAATGTTGCGCAAAAACTTCATGCCGCCGGCTTCCGTGCGGTACTGATCGTTGATTTCTCCATCCACATGATCAGCGTAAGAAAGCTGGATCAGCTTGGCAGCGGACTCAAACGCCCGGTCAGTCCACGGTTCCATACGCAGACCGCTCGATAACGGCTTTTCACTCAATTTCGCATCGGCAAGGCGCAGCAGCATGAACTGCCGGGTATGGAGCTGCAAATATTTCGACAGAACGACGGGATCGAACTCTGTGCCGAATGGCATGAGCTGAGCTTCGATGCGTTCGAGACGGGGCGTGGCGCGCAGGGAAGTCAGCATCTCATCGAGAATGTCTTTGGTTATGTCAGATCGCCCGTAGTCGGACGATACGAAAAGCCCGCCAATCAAGCCCTTGTGATCTTCGAGGACGTAAAACCCATACCCAGCCGGGTGGCCGTTATCGAGTGCGAGGTAGCCGTTCAACGACCGGGAGTCAATGAACTTCCGGATCAAGTCGATCGAAGGCCGGTAATCCCAATGAAGTTCGTCGCGCCAGTGGCGCGCTTCCTCTTGAAAAAGCACTTCGAGAGATTTCGAATGGACCTGCCGGAGGTCGACAATCTGCATGAACGCCCGCGCCACTCCCGGAAATCATTATAGCCGGGTGTGCGGAAAGAACCCAAGTGAGGTATGCATGTTGGAAACGTAGACGGCGTTGAATCAATGCTGCCTTAGAACTGTGCTAACATGCGTTTGTCGAGGCGCAAGGTCGAGCGCCCGCGCCCAACGGATGGCCGTCTTCTCAGAGCTACGCTATCCCACTACGCGTCTCGCCAAAGTTCTTTCCGCGCTTCTGGCGATAATTCTGTTCGGCTTCGTATCCGTTGCCACCGTCTCGGGTTTTCTTCTCTACCAAATCTTAAAGCCCACTCGTACGACTTCCTCTTACGATTTGACGGTAATGATGGGCCACCCCGATCCTTTTTCATTCCCGATTACGGGAGAACCGGATCGCGAAGGATGGTTTTTCCCCGGGCTTCGCGGAGCGCCGACAATCGTTGTGTGCCATGGTTACCTTTCCCAGCGCGCGGACGTGCTGACGCTCGTTTCAGCACTGCAGGATCACCAGTTTAATGTTTTCGTTTTCGATTTCCTCGGACATGGCACGAGCCCCGGAATTACAACGCTTGGTTATCGCGAGACCGCCGAACTCGAAGCTGCGATCCAGGCACTGTCAACGCGGCCTGATGTGAACCCGAAGCGTTTTGGGCTCTGGGGAGTAAACCTTGGCGGTTACGCTGCGCTCGAAACCGCTGCCTCGGACCCCCGGATCGCAGCCTTGGTCGTCGACGACGCTTGGGACGACCCACGCGACATGGTGCAAATTGAAGTGCAGCGTTCGGGCCTGGCCGCGATCCCCTACGTCGGGCGCTTCTGCGATTGGGGATTCCGGCTCATGAACTACCGCTACCGCTCACAGCAGCCCGTCTCTTTGCACCTCGCGAAGACGCAGGGGATTCCGAAGCTTTTCATCCAGTCGGACGATCGCATCAAACTTTCCGCCGAGACTCTCCAGATTTTCACGCGAGCGCCGGAGCCAAAACAATTGGTGAAGGACCGGCTGAGTTACTCCGAAATGACGGACGAAGATCGGCACACGTACGAGAACCTGATCGTAAACTTCTTCCTGCAAAGCATTCCGCCGGTTTCGCGCAGCAATCCCTAACGCGCCGCGGGTAGAACGGGAACGTAGAGAATTCCCAGGTAGGGCTCATCCAACGATCCTTGGAATCTGTCGAGTCTTCTGATTTCTTCCAGTCCTCGCGGCGTTGTGAGGACGAGTGCGGGCCCCAAATCCGTAGGAGACCATTCGGTGATCTCCCGCTGCAGGTAGAAATTCAGGCCGTATCCCCACGATCTTTGTATATGGAACGTGAAGACGCGATTCGGGTACCGGTCATTTCGTAGCAAATTGCCGTGAAATCTCGCCGAGATGTAAGGATCGAGCGCAGGCAAGACAGCCGCGCCCGTGATTTCAACCAGAAGCGCCATAACAAAAAACGTAAGGACAACGCCGCTGGGCATTCGGAGCAGCCCCATGATGGTGACTGCGATTCCACCTACGATTGCGACAATGACTCCAAGCAAGATTGCTCTGCCCGATGTTTCGCGAACTCCCGGAGGCAGTCGTTTCATCCAGAGAACTGCCAAAAGTGCCAGCACGATCCATGTAGTGCCGATCGCGCAGTTGATCCATCGAGCAGACGCTTTTTGCGGTTCGGGAACCGTTGGTGACGCAGATCGACGGAAGCCGATCGCAACCAGCAGAGCCAGCGGAGGGATCGCGGGGAGGATGTAACCGGGCAACTTCGATTGCGAGAAGCTAAAAAACAAGAAAGGAAATACCACCCAACAAGCGAAGAAGAAACCTGGCGAATCGCTCCAGCTTTTCTCCCGCCAGAGCCGCAAGCCCTTGCGCGCCGCGACCCATAGGCAACCTGTCCACGGCAACAAACCGAGAATTAAGATCGGCACGAAGTACCAGAACGGCTGCCAATGCTGAAACAGCGGCGTGAGGTATCGCGCAAAATTATGCTGAAAAATAAATGTGTGAATGAAATCGGGGTTGCGCGTCGCGCAGAGCACATACCAGGGAAGCGCGACAATACAGAAAGCCGCAATCGCGATTGGGTGTGCCAATCGAAGTGCGGCGCGCCACCCATTGGCGGCGAGAGCCCAAATCCCGATTGCGCCGGCCGCAAGCACCACCCCGGCAGGCCCTTTCGCAAGCACTGCGAATCCGAGCCATGCTCCGAATAGTGCGAGAGCCAAATAATCCGAGGTCGCTCCGTGCAAAGCGTCGCTCCGGGCAGACCGCAAAGCTCCGCGCCTCCTTAACGCCGCCGCAGCGCTCGCCATCGCCAGCGTAAGCGCTGCGCTGAAGAGCATATCGGGCCCCGCCGCGCGCGCGAATCCGATTGCAGCCACGCTGGTCGAAAAAACTGGCGGAGCAATAAACCACGGCGAAGCAAACCGTTCGGGCGTGGCGCCGTAATGTTTCCACATAAGCCAGCCGAGTGCGACCGCCGCCGCAAGCGCCGCAAATGCCGAAGGCAATCGCGCGGCCCACTCAGCCGGCAAGCGCATCAGAAATCCGAGGCCAGCTGCCCAGTAGTAGAGGACCGGTTTTTCAAACCACGGCTGCCCGTATAATCGGGGCGTAACCCAGTCGCCCGTCATTGCCATTGCCCGCGCAATCCATGCATAGCGCGGCTCGTCGGGACCGACCAACCCAATTGCTCCCAAATGGCCAAATAAACACACAAGCATGACCAACGCCGAAGCACCCAGCCCCGCGAAGTTGGCGCGCCTCTGAATTTTAGTTTGCGTGCTCATTGGCCGTTCAGTCTTCGGATAATCACGATGAGCGCCCTTCTCGTCGCGGATCTCTCCGCTCTCAGGACTCTCATCATGCTCGATCTCGTACTTCAGCGCGCGAGTCTAACATCTCGACAAAGAATCTTTCACCACACATCGCTAGCATCCATTCCCGAGCATCTTGCATAATGTCGCGCGATGCGACAATGGCTCGAGTACGCCGCTGCCTGGACGGGCCTCAAAGCGATCGGACTTCTTCCCCGCGGCACGGCGCGGGCGGTTGGCGCAGCATTTGCCTCGGCCGCATATAGTATCCGGACGCCACTCCGTCGAGCAGCGCTGTTCAACCTGCATCTGGCGTTTCCCGAGATGAGCGAGGCGAGTCGCAAAGAAATCGTCCGCGGAATGATTCGCCAGATCGGGTGGATGGCCGGCGAATTCTCGCAATTCCCGAAGTACACTCCCGAAAATATTTCGCAGATCGTCGAAATCGACGGCGCGGAAAATTTCGACTGCGCCCAGCGTCGCGGCAAGGGCGTGCTATTTCTCACCGGACACATGAGCGCCTGGGAGCTCGCGCCTTTCGCACACGCGCTCTACGGCCATCCCCTGCATTTCCTCGTGCGACCGGTAGCGAATCCCCGTGTCGACGCGCTCATCAACCGCTATCGCTGTCTCTCCGGCAATCGCCCGATCGAAAAAAATCGTTCTGCGCGCGCAATCCTTAAAGTTCTCGCCGAAGGCGGCACCGTCGGCATTCTAGCCGACACAAACACATCTCTCGAAGAAGGCGTCTTCGCCGATTTCTTCGGCATCCCCGCGTCGACCACTTCCGGTCTGGCGCGCATCGCGCTGCGCACCGATGCCGCAGTTATCCCCGGTTTTCTGGTCTGGAGCGCTGCACAAAATAAATACCGGCTGCAGTTCGCGCCGGCTCTGGAACTAACTCGCACGGGCGACGAAGAAATCGACGTTCGCGAAAACACATCGCTGTTCACTTCGGTGATCGAAGCGTATGTTCGCGAACATCCCGGCCAGTGGCTCTGGGTACACAAGCGCTGGAAAACGCGGCCGTCGGGCGAGCCATCAATTTATCCGTTTTAGCGATCACTGAGAGAATTTGGCTTAACATTTCGCGTCGGCATTCTGAGGAAAAGAGGTTTCAATGAAACGGACAACGGCTGAACTCGCAGAATATCTCCCCGCTCAATTGCTAGGAGACCCTGCGCTCGAAATCACCGGTCTCGCAGGTCCGGAAAATGCCACACTTTTGGATTTGATCTACCTGGACGCGCCAAAGTTTGCGGCGCGAGTAGAAAAATCAGCCGCTAGATGCGTTCTCGCGCACCCGGGCACGCAACTCGCGGGTAACAAGACTCTCCTCGCCCATGCGGACCCGAAATTCGCATTCGCGAAAGCTGCTGCCTGGCTCCTCGCAACGCCGGCTCCAAAAGCAACCGTCCATGCAACTGCAATCATATCGCCCTCGGCAAAATTGGCGGCGACCGTCGCGGTCGGCCCGTACGCTGTCGTCGAAGATGACGTCGAAATCGGCGCCAATTCCACGATCGCCGCATTTTGCTTCATTGGTCGAGGCTCGCGCATCGGCGCGAATTGTGTTCTACATCCCCGAGTCACGCTCTACGCCGGAGCTCACCTCGCCGATCGTGTGGAAGTCCATTCCGGCGCCGTGGTCGGTAGCGACGGCTTTGGCTATGTTTTCGGCGACGGCCGGTTCTGGAAGTTTCCTCAGGTCGGGAAAATTGAGATCGCATCTGACGTCGAGATCGGTGCCAACACAACAATCGATCGCGGCTCGCTCGAAACCACCGAAATTGCCACCGGCGTGAAAATCGATAACCTCGTACAAATCGCGCACAATGTTCGCATCGGAGAGCACACAGTCATCGCCGCGCAAACGGGAATCTCCGGTAGTAGCACGATCGGCAAGCGCGTCCTGATCGGCGGCCAGGTTGGCATCGCCGATCATTGCACCCTCGAAGACGGTGCGGTTGCTGGCGCGCAAGCCGGGATTCCAACGGGCAAAACGATTCGCAGCGGACAGATCGTCTGGGGCACCCCAGCACGCCCACTCGATAAATTCAAAACCCAGTACGCATACCTTACGCGACTCCCGGAATTAGCGAAGCGCGTCGGCGATCTGGAAGACAAAACAAAAGGCTGATGCCTGCCACCGTGCGAATTCCGGCTCCACTAACGGGAACTCTCCTCGTCGTAGGCGGACAGTGCCGCAAAGTAGGGAAGTCGGCGCTCGTAGTCGATGTGATCAAGGCCTTCCCGAATCGGCGCTGGACGGCTGTGAAGATCACTCCGTATGTGGAGTCGGGGTGCCCAATCAACGGCCCGTCATGCACATGCCGGCAGGGCGAGCATCGATTCGCCATTCACGAAGAACTTAGTAAGGACGGAGCCTCCGATAGTTCACGGTTCTTAGCTGCCGGTGCGCAGCGAGCGTTGTGGCTGCAATCGAAAGAGGGCACGCTGGAACTTTCGCTGGAGTCGCTCAAAGAGAAGTTAGCAGACGCCACTCACGTAATTATCGAAAGCGACGCCTTGATGAAGTTTTGGAAGCCATCACTTTTTCTGATGGTGCTCGACCCAGCGAATCCAGATTTTAAGAGTTCGGCTCTCGAAAATCTTCCTCTCGCCGATGCTTTCGTATTCCGTTCGCCATTTGAACGATTAAGCCCGGTAACCGATACACCGCTTATTTCCCAAAAGCCACAATTCTTGCAACCGCTCGGTACTCCGCTGCCCTCCGCGCTGAAGCAGTTTTTGGCAGGCAGCATTTCGGCTCCGACTACCATCTCACCTCTGGGCACGTAACTGCGCATTTCTAGTTGACCGTGCGGCCAAAGCCGAACATAATGTTACTGTTACGGTACGAAGTTTTTTGAACGACGGGCCAAGTATGCGTTTGCCGGGGTATAGTGGCCCCGCAAACGAACCATTGGGGCCGGCGTGATGGGCGCCGGGCAGAGAATCCGAGAAGTGAGGCTGGATGCGCTGGAAGGCGCGTTCGGCGTAGGATATCTCTGCAGGGCAGCGAACCGGGCGTTTTTCATGATTCGCGCCAGTTTTCTGAACGCGCTCAGTGACGTCACGGAACTGCACCTTCGTTTTCCAATTGGTCCGATTAACGATCAACAATCAGGTCTGAGGGGTTAATGACACCGGAAGCACGACTGCGCATACAGGAACACGGTGAGTTGGGACAGGGAACCGCCGTTGCCCCGACTCGCGACCTGGAATCGCAAGTTGAGAAAGCAGTAGCCCGGAGCCGCGACTGGATGCTCGCCGCGCAAGCGCAGGAGGGCTACTGGTGGGGCGAGCTCGAAGCCGATACCACGCTCGAATCCGATTACGTTCTTTACCTTCACATCCTGGGCCAACTAAAGTCCGAAAAAACCGCCAAGCTCGCGCGTTACATTCGCGCTCATCAGCTGCCCGACGGCGGCTGGAATATCTTCCAGGGCGGCCCTTCGGAGCTGAATGCAACCGTAAAGGCCTATGTTGCGCTCCGATTGGCCGGCGATTCTGCCTCTGCTCCGCACGTCGAGCGCGCAAAGGAAAAAGTTCTGGAGCTTGGCGGTCTCGAAGCTACGAACTCTTACGTGCGTTTCTATCTCGCGATGGTCGGAGCTGTCGATTGGAGTATCGTCCCATCGATTCCGCCCGAGATGATGCTTCTGCCGGACTGGTTTCCTCTCAATCTCTACGAAATGTCGTCGTGGACGCGCGGGATTGTTGTCCCGCTTTCGATCGTCTACGCGCACAAACCCGAATGGCTTCTGCCGGCGGGCATCACCGTCACCGAGCTTTTCAAAGTCCCGGGACAGAAACCGCCGTCCTTCAAGTGGGACAAGAGTTTGATTACATGGCGCAATGTTTTCCTCGCACTGGAACGCGGCCTGAAACTTTACGAGCGCCTGCCTTGGAAGCCGTTTCGGAAAATGTCGCTGGCTCGCGCTCGCAAGTGGATGCTCGAAAGGCTTGAACGCAGCGAAGGCCTCGCCACGATTTATCCGGCCATGATGAACTCGATCTTCGCTCTTCTCTCGGAAGCGCGGGAAGCGGACGATTCTCTACTTCAGCGTGAAATCAAGTTCCTCGCGCGCTATGAAATTGAGGACGAGACCGATTCGACGATGCGCGTGCAGCCCTGCATCTCACCCGTCTGGGATACGGCCATCGCGATGGTTTCGCTGGAAGAAGCGGGTATCGACCCCTCGCACCCGGCACTTGTCGCGGCTGAACGTTGGGTCCTGAAGAACCAGATTCTGGGCGCCGGCGATTGGCAGGTGAAGAATCGCAAGGCCGCGCCGGGTGGCTGGGCGTTCGAATTTCAGAACGACTTCTATCCCGACGTGGACGACACGGCATTTGTTTTGATGGCTCTTGGACGCGTTGCTGATCCAGACTCTGCGCCGCTTCGAGCTGCGATTCGTCGCGGGCTTGCATGGCTCGTTAGCATGCAGAATAGCGATGGCGGTTTCGGCGCGTTCGACCACGAAAACAATTTGCAGTTCTTGAATCACATTCCGTTTGCTGACCACAACGCCATGCTCGATCCTTCCACAGCGGACGTTACGGCGCGGGTACTCGAATGTCTCGGCCAGTTTGGCTGGCCGGCGAACGATCCCGTCGTCGAACGCGCACGAGCATTCATTCAGCATGACCAAACCGCGGACGGCTCCTGGTACGGACGCTGGGGCGTCAATTACATTTATGGAACAAGCGGTGTGCTTCGCGCTCTGGAAACGGTAGGCCTCAGCTCGGAACCCGACTGCCTCCGCGCTGCAAACTGGCTGCGTTCGGTTCAAAATCCCGATGGCGGATTTGGCGAATCAGTCCTTTCCTACTACGATTCATCGCTCAAGGGAAAAGGGAATAGCACCGCTTCACAAACTGCCTGGGCCCTGATCGGGCTGCTTGCCACAGTCGGTCCCGACAATCCCGCTTGCGAACGTGCCGCCGCGTGGCTTGCCGAGCATCAGAATAGCGACGGCTCCTGGGATGAAGCGGAATTTACGGGTACAGGCTTTCCGTGCGTTTTCTACCTCAAATATCACTTGTACCGGAATTCGTTTCCGCTATACGCGCTCGCGCGCTTTGACAACATGCGAAAAGGCCGGCGTAAATCTTTCGCTTTGAAGATTCCAGCCGGCGAAATCAAGCATCTAATTGGAATCGGGGGTTAATGGATGAGAGTTCCTTTAAGTTTGACTGCGAGCATGGCTGGCTATCTCGCTCGCAAGAGCATCACCGGAGCGCAGAAATTTCCGCTGGTGATGATGCTCGAGCCGCTTCACGCGTGCAACCTTACCTGCACTGGCTGCGGCCGCATCCGCGAATACAAATCCACGATCAACGAGATGTTGACCGTGGAAGAATGCCTGAAGGCTGTTGACGATTGCGGCGCGCCGATCGTTTCCATTTGCGGCGGCGAGCCCATGATTTATCCCGAGATTGGCCGGTTGACGAACGAGATTCTCGCCCGCAAAAAGCACATCTATCTTTGCACGAACGGCATGTTCATTCGCAAACATCTCCGCGAATTCAAGCCAACGTCGCGCCTGTTTTTCAACGTTCACCTCGACGGGCTCGAGAAGACGCACGACATCTGCGTCGAGCGCGACGGTGTTTTTCGCGAGGCAATTGAAGGCATCAAAGCCGCCAAGGCTGCCGGTTTTCTCGTTACCTCAAACACCACGATCTATAAAGAGACGGACATCGAGGAAATCGCTGACCTTTTTGCTTATCTTCAAACGCTGGGCGTCGACGGTCACATGCTTTCACCGGCCTACTCCTACGCTGCCGTCATGACCAAAGAGATCTTCATGTCTCGCGCCGAAATCCGTGAGAAGTTTCAACAGGCCAGCCAGTTGCTCGAACGCTACAATATCGTCACATCGCCTATCTATATGGAATATCTCAAGGGCGAGCGCGAGCTGATGTGCACCGCCTGGGGTAACCCAACCTATAATCCGCGCGGCTGGAAAGGCCCGTGCTACCTGATGACGGATGCACACCACGACAATTTCAAAGACTTCATCGAAAAAACGCCCTGGGAGAATTACGGCCGTGGCCGCGATCCTCGCTGCGAAGATTGCATGGTTCATGCCGGTTACGAAGCGTCCGCAGTTTTGGGCGGCAACAAGAAACTCGGCGACACCTGGAAGATGCTCAGTTGGACTCTGTCCGGCAAAATGGGCGGCCTGCTCGGGGAACCGACCGAGCGAGAGAAGAATGCCAAGAGCCGCCAGAACGGCAACGGCCATTCGAACGGTCATGGGAACGGAAATGGCAATGGGAACGGAAATGGCAATGGGGCCAAGCGCGTAATTCCAGTTGCACCTGCACAGCAGGGAGACGAAGTTTTCCGCATTTTATGACCATACTTGTTACCGGGGCCACGGGCTTCGTAGGAAGCCACGTCGCACGGCAGCTCGTTAACCAGGGCCATACAGTCCGTATCTTCGCCCGCAAGGGAAGCAACGCGGACATCCTCGCAGACCTGTCGGCAAACCCGTTGATGGAGCGCGCTGAAGGCGATTTGCGCGATGCCGCTTCCATCGAACGGGCAATGTGCGGTGTTCGCCGCGTATTTCACGTAGCAGCCGATTATCGGCTTTGGACGGCGCGTCCCGAAGAAATCTACGAGACAAACGTTGATGGCACTCGTCTCCTGTTGGACGCAGCGCATCGCGCCGGAATCGAGCGCATCGTATACACGAGCACCGTTGCCACGATTGCCGTCCCCCGTCACGGCGCTCTCCCCAATGAAAAAACGCAATCGGGTGTCGACGAAATGATCGGTCACTACAAGCGCTCGAAGTTCCTCGCCGAGCAGGAAGCTTTGCGTGCAGCAGCCTCAGGTGTACCGGTCGTGATTGTGAATCCCACGGCTCCTGTCGGTCCGGGTGATTGGAAGCCCACCCCCACGGGACGAATTATTCTCGATTTCCTGAACGGGAAGATGCCAGCGTACGTAGATACAGGGTTGAACGTGGTTGCGGTCGAAGATGTCGCGGCAGGCCATCTGCTTGCAGCTGAGAGGGGTCGCCTAGGCGAACGCTACATCCTCGGCGCGCGCAATATGACCTTAAAACAGATATTGGACGCGCTCTCAGTCATTACGGGACGTCCAGCACCACGCGTGCGCCTTCCACATGCTGTCGCTCTCGCGGCTGGCTACGCCGACGAATTTATCTCCCGGCTCCGCGGTCGCGAACCGCAAATTCCGGTGGAAGGCGTGAAAATGTCGCGCCACCGCATGTTCGTCGAAAGCGATAAGGCCGATAAGGAACTTGGGTATAGGCCCGGCTCGGTGGAAGCAGCGCTCGAGCGCGCCGTTCGCTGGTACGAATCGCACGGCTACATCCGAGGCAAGGCAGCGAGTGTACCGGTAGCACACGCCGCCGCAGCGTAGGAACTTGGAATGAAGATTCTAGTCACATTCGCGCTCGAAAATGAATTCGCCCCTTGGCGAAAGATGCGTGGCTTCAGCAAGGTATCTGCGGGCGCGTGGGATCACTCCTATCGCGAAAAGATTGGCGATACAGAGGTCCGCGTTTTCCTCACTGGCGCCGGCCGATTTGCGGCGCAGAGAGAGGCAAGCGTCGCGTTCGGGGAAATCCCGGACGTTTGCATTGTTTCCGGTCTATCGGGTGGGCTGCGGTCTGACCATCTGCTCGGCGCAGTGCTGGCGGCTCGAAGTGTGACAGACGCAACCGGTTCAAAAGTATATTACTGCGATCCTGATCTGCTTTCGAGCGCCGCAGCTGTGGGCGCGAAGCGGGTGGACCGATTTCTGACAGCAGATCATGTCGTTGGAACTGCCGCAGAAAAACACGAACTTGGCGCGTCAGCCGATGCAGCGGATATGGAAAGTTTGTGGATTCTCGCCGCCGCCGCCGAACGCGAAGTACCAGCGATCGTGATTCGGGCGATCAGCGACACGGTCGATTCCGACCTGCCGCTGGATTTCAATCGAATCTTTAACGAACGCGGAGCGGTGAGCATTCCAAGAGTGGTTGGGCAGTTGGCGACCCGCCCGATGCAGGTCGGCGGATTGATTCGACTTGCCCACGATAGCGAGCGAGCGGCATCAAACTTGGCGAGCTTTCTCGA
>Ga0210387_10000531_pt1 | contig 27009 bp, 25 predicted proteins | sample IncBWC7OmetaG_FD_160108 | JGI IMG/M metagenome (GOLD analysis project Ga0210387, IMG submission 160108) | Forest soil microbial communities from Barre Woods Harvard Forest LTER site, Petersham, Massachusetts, United States - Inc-BW-C-7-O ...
ACGAGCCGATCTGCATCGATGAGTACGAGGCGTTGAAGCGGCTGGAAGGAATTGCCGATTATTTCCTGATTCACGACAGGCCGATTGTTCGCCATATGGACGACTCGGTAGCGCAGGTAATTTGCGGCCGCGAGATGCTGCTTCGACGGGCCCGCGGCTATGCGCCCTTGCCAGTGCACGTGAAAAACACGCTGCCATGTGTTTTGGCTGTGGGCGCGCATTTGAAAAACAGTGTCGCTTTAAGCGTCGGGAAAGAGGTTTTTATCAGCCAGCATATTGGTGACCTCGAAACGGGCGAAGCCTTCGCAGCCTTTCGCAGGACCGCGGAAGATCTACCCCGGCTGTATGAAGCGCAGGCCAGCATCGTTGCCTGCGACCTGCATCCCGATTACCTCTCAACAAAGCATGCCGCGCGATTGCGACGGCCGTTGCATCAGGTCCAACATCATTATGCCCACGTATTGGCTTGCATGGTCGAAAACGAATTGGAGGACCCGGTTCTCGGTGTCTCGTGGGATGGTACCGGGTACGGCGCGGACGACACGGTCTGGGGCGGAGAGTTTCTTCTGACCAATGAAGAGGCATTTCAACGGGTGGCACATTTCCGGCAGTTCCGGTTGCCTGGTGGCGACGCCGCAGTCAAAGAGCCGCGCCGGACAGCGTTAGGCATTTTGTATGAAATCTGGGGAGATAAGGTGATTTCCGATCGCAGGCTGGCGCCGATTTCCGGTTTTTCAGACACCGAATTGGTTGTCGTCCAACAAATGCTTTCCAAAGGAATCAATTCACCGTTTACTTCCAGCGCAGGCAGATTGTTCGATGCTGTGGCTTCGATTCTCGGACTGCGACACCGGGTCACTTTCGAAGGGCAGGCTGCCATGGAATTGGAATTCTCGATCCAGCCGGACATTGACGACGTTTATCCATTTGAGATCACCAACAGTTTGCCATTCGTCGTGGACTGGGTGCCGATGATCCCCGAGATTCTGATCGATCTTCAAAAAGGTCAGGCCGCCGGGAATATTTCCGCAAAATTTCACAACACGTTGACCGAGATCATCGTTGCGGTGGCTCGTAAAGTCGGGGAATCGAGGATTCTTCTCACCGGCGGATGCTTCCAGAACAAGTATCTCGTCGAACGATCGGTCGGCCGATTATCGGATGCCGGCTTTAAGCCGTATTGGCATCAACGCGTGCCACCCAATGACGGCGGGATTGCGCTCGGCCAGGTCGTTGCCGCCGCTCGATCCGCTCTGGCGGTAACCCAGACGGAGGGAGTCGAAGTGCGATGAATTTGGTTTACGGCGAAATTGTCGCGATATCCGCGGAAGGTGAAATGCGGGTCGGGAAAATCCGTATTGGTGGCGCGATCAAAAAAGCTTTCCTCGATTTGGTAACCGCCGCGGAAATTGGGGACTCGATTCTCCTTTGCGACGGCGTGGCGATTGCCATGGTCGAGAAGAACAGAGAAACGGAGAAAAATTATGTGTCTGGCGATTCCGGGAAAGCTCATTGAAATTGCTTACGACCCGCAGGGACTCAAGATGGGCAAGGCCAACTTCGGCGGCATCGTTAAGCAGATCTGTTTGGAATACACCCCCGAAGCCATCCCAGGGGACTACGTCTTGGTCCACGTCGGCTTTGCTCTTGGCAAAGTCGATGAAGAAGAAGCGACGCGAACCTATCAACTCCTGGCGGAAATGGACCAATTAACTGAACTCGAAATATCGGAGGCTTAGGCAGCGATCTTCAACGACCCAGGAGCGCTACGCTATGAAATACATCGATGAATATCGCAACGAAGCAATGGCCGGAGCCAAGGAATCGGTCAATGGCCGTGAGTTGGGAGCGCTGATGGGCGCGTGTCCGCTGCCGTTATCCGACTACCAGGACATTGTGCTGGCGCACGGCAGTGGCGGGAAACTCAGTCAGCGGTTGATCCAGGAGATTTTGCTCCCTCAATTCCGAAACGAGTGGTTGGACGTTCAACACGACGGCGCCGTTTTCTCCGTAAATGGCGCGCGCTTAGCCTTCAGTACGGATTCATTTGTCGTGAGTCCCATTTTTTTTCCGGGCGGCGATATCGGAAAATTGGCCATCCATGGCACGGTCAATGATCTTGCCATGTGCGGGGCGCGTCCTCTTTATCTCTCGACAAGTTTTATTCTAGAAGAAGGTCTGTCGATGCAGGACTTCTGGACAGTGGTCCTGTCCATGCGCGACGCAGCCGCAGCAGCCGGTGTTGCCCTGGTTACCGGCGATACCAAAGTCGTGGATCGCGGAAAGGCAGACAGGATTTTCATTAATACGTCCGGGATCGGGGTTGTACCGGAAGGGGTGAATATTCATCCCGGGCGCGCTGTACCTGGAGATAAGATCATCGTGAGCGGTGAAATTGCGGTCCACGGGATCGCCATCATGTCTGTGCGCGAAGGACTCGAGTTCGAAACCGAGATCTCAAGCGACACCGCCCCTTTAAACGGCCTCGTGGACGCCGTGCTTGGGGCGGCCGCGGACATCCACGTTCTGCGGGACCCCACGCGGGGCGGCATCACCAGTGCACTGAGTGAAATCGCCCAGAGCGGCCGCGTCGGCGTTCACCTTGACGAAGCCAAGATTCCGATCAGCGAAGAGGTCAAAGGTGCATGCGAAATCCTTGGTCTCGACCCTCTCTACGTCGCCAACGAAGGGAAGCTCTTGGCCATCGTCTCTGCGGACGAGGTCGATCCCGTTCTCACGGCCATGCGGGCGCATCCGCTCGGCGAGAAGGCTGCGGTCATTGGTTCGATTGTCGATGACCATCCCGGCTTTGTTTTCATGAAAACTCGGATTGGCGGCACCCGCGTCGTTGACATGCTCTCGGGCGAGCAACTCCCGCGGATCTGTTAGTCAGGCATTGTCGGTGTGGTCGATTCGAGCCGATCGAATCCGTTGACACGATAAAAGATCACCGAGCCGACCCAGCTCAAAACGAAAACGCCGATAATGACAAAACCCAGCGTGCCAAAGTTGTCGTTTAGACTGCCAACAAAATCCCAGACGCCTCCACTCAGGTTTAGTTGATCCTTCAGAAGGCCGACAGCTTCCATGCCGCCCACGATCAAAGCCACGATCACCGACACGAAAGTGATCGTCAGGTTATAATAGAGTTTACGGATCGGCTTGATGAAGGCCCATCCATAGGCGCCTACCATCAGAATACCGTCTGTCGTATCAACCAACGTCATCCCCGCAGTAAACAGCACCGGAAACACCGCCATCGCACCCACGGACAATCCTTTCACTGCTGCGGCCGCCGAGATTCCCAGAAGGGCGACTTCGGTTGCCGTATCGAAACCCAGACCAAACAGGAACCCAATTGGATACATGTGCCAAGGGCTGGAAAGCATCCGGAAAAGCGGACGAAAAATGCGAGCCATCAAACCGCCTCCCATGAGCATCTCGGGGTTCTTGTCGTTGCCGCAACCTCCCTTTCGCACCTCTTGAAATGTCCGCCAGACTCCTCGAAGAATAACAAAATTCATCAGGGCGATCGCGATCAGGAAAAAGGAGGAAACCGACGTGCCGATGATTCCGCCAATGTCTTTGATAACGTCGAAGTGTTTCTCGGCTGCAGCCGCAACGGAGTAAACGATCAGGGACGCGACAACGACGATCGTAGAATGGCCGAGAGAAAAGAAAAAGCCCACAGAAACAGGGTGCTTACCCTCCTGCATCAGCTTTCGAGTCACGTTGTCGATCGCCGCGATATGATCCGCATCTACGGCATGCCGCAGGCCAAAGGTGTAGGCAAGAAAAGCAGTTCCAAGCAGCACTGGCTTGTCATGGAATGCCAGAAAAGCCCAAAACCAGGCACCAATGTTCACGCAGCCCAGAAACCCGTAGATTCTCAAAACCCGATCCCTAAAGCTGGCTCTGGACAATTCGGTCACGAATTCTCGCTTCTTCAAAAAATGACCAAAGGTTTTGCGCCGGGCGAATTATCTCCGGCCGTTGCGGAGGTTCGATGGCAGTTGTTGAATCGCCCCATCCTAACGTAACAGGTTAAATGATATCGGGTAATTGATGTCAAACTTCCTTAGGAACAATCCCTTATCCAACCGTAAAGAATTGGCGAAGAAAGTAAAAGAGCTCGTAGAGCAAGCCTACCACGGCGAATCCGGCATGAAAACGCGGACTCTTGGTTTTCATGGCGATCAGGCTGCACCCGAGGTAAATCACGGCCCGCACTGTATATTCGATTCCAACGGCTTGTAGACGGCTGGGACCTTTAATGACCGTGTCGTAGAAATCGACGATCCACAACGCGGCCAACACCCCGAAAAACCATCCCTTGCGTGAATAGAAATAATCCCGGTACCCGTTGTACTCCTTAACGTCATCAGGAAAAAGGAGCGCGCACAGCAAATACAGAAGAACGCCGTAAAGAATGACGAAGACATAAAGTGGAAGAGTCCACGTTGGGATCTGTTCCAATCGGAATTCCCACCACCAAAAAGTAATCAAGTAAATGAACATGAACCCTACCCAGACGAGGTGCACCCAGTAGACCTTTTCTCTGCCGGGATGCTGAACGATCCGAGCTACGCCCCGCAACAAATGCGTCAAGCTGAATCCCACAAGAATCGACACGACAACTCGAATGTGTAGATAGAGTTCCATATTCCGCTCTGCCGGCTCCAGGGTGTGGAATGGGCGCTTTTGAAAACGGCACCATGCAGTGCGACGGAAAATGTTTCAATACTTTCCAGGCGATGAATGAAGGCGGCAAACTATCGCCGCCATTGCTCGATAATTCCCGCCATCTGCCTGACGCCGGTCAGAATACCAGGCCAGGTTGGAGAATGTCCGCCGAATCAATAGAATAAACGTTTCAAACGATATTCCGAATGCCTGACTTCTTTTTGGGTTTATCGATGCCACTTTTCATACCAAAACTCAGGAAAGGCTCGCACCAGCTCTTTTCCTTCGAGGCGCGGGGCAAATGGTCTGCCGTGCCGCCGAGTCAACGCCCCCAATTCAGATAGACGTCGCACCGCGTCTTTTGCTGCCGCCTCGCGTTTCGACGGATCATGGGTTGACGCAGCATCGCGCCAGATGGAGCGCCCTGCCATAAACCCAGATCCACCCTCACGACAGGCTATCTCGATCTGGGTCTTGAACGCTTCGTACCCGACGCCCGCGGATAACAGCATCCAGGGCACGCTCACCCCGGCGTCCAGCTGCTTGCAAGCTTCCTGCGCTCTGGCTCTGCCTTCCTCAGTTTCGACATAACCTGGAAACTCTACTTTGAGGATATCGACGCCGAAAGAGTTTGCTTCGTGCGCGCTTTCCACAATTCCCCTGACCCGGCGTTGCCTCCATGCTTCACTTTTCGGATCTTCGCCCTCGAGCGGAAACCAGATCGGTTCAACCACCAGCGGAATCGACAGCTCCGCGGATTCCCGGACTAACGAGCGCAGTACCTCACGCTGATGCTCCGCTACTTCGCTGTCAGGTCGATAGAACCAGAGCAGTTTGCAGACATCGATGCCGAGTAACTTCATCTGCTTCACACTCCAATTTTCGCGGAACCTGGTCTTTCTGTGGACGGTGGTCGGCTTATAGTCTTCGTCCTCGATGCTGGCCATCAAACCGACAGTGCCAGGAAGTGCACCCGAAGCAATCGCTTGAGCTAACCCGTACCGAGCGTCTAACAAAAAGGCGCTGCACTCGGAAGCTAATGACCGTATTAACTCTATTTTTGCCTCGCCGGTCCGCCGATAATCAACCGTTTTTGGATCAGGATCGAGTAGTTCCTGAAAATCCGACAAGTGGTCCAATGCACAAATCAGAAAGAATCCGTCCGCCGTGGTTACCCGCTGCAGGCTTCGGAGTTTTCCTGGATCGATGTTTTCGTGTGTCTTCATAGGTATGTTTCCGTTCTAACATTTGTTTTGGCGCGCCCTGCGCCACCGAGAACCAAAAGGGTTCCCGCCAAAAAAGTGTCACCAAGGCCAATCGTTCCAGCCGGCCGTTCAAGGTAAGGAGCGGCACAACTGACAACTGATCGCTCGCCCGCGTTGCTAAATTTCTCCCAGCTCAGAGGGTGAAACTCCGCGGCTGCGGGCAGCTCGACCGGTCGAGAGGGGAATCCCTTCTCCGCCCTGACAGAAGCCAACAGGCAACCGCATAAAAGCGCTTCAAGCTCGAGTCGGGGATCACCTTTGGTGATGGTCAACGCCCAGGTGTCCGAGTGCACGCACAAGCGCGAGAGATTCAATATCTCGGCGAGTTCGCACGCTTTCCCAATCGTGTCCCGCGATCCAGCCGAAAACCCACCAAGCTCTGATTGACTCATCCCTAACGAATTAACCACTCCGCCTAGGTGACTCAGTACTCTGTTCCTCGCGTCAACCGTTCCATAATCGCCAATTTCCAAATGAATAGTTTTCAGACCTCGCGCTCTCCAGGCTTGCGCCAACGCGACCGTCGCTTTCAGCGACTCGTCCATCGTTGGCTCGCCGATTTCATTAAAGCCGGATAATATGCCGGCCCCGGCATCGGCGGCGGCGGCGATACTCTCCCGAGCGAAGCCGGGATCATTATCCAATCGCTCATCGCCAAAGCGTACGATCGTCCGACTAGATCGCCTGAGAACTACCGATCCCACTTGGGTTCCTGCGGTAAATTCAAAAATGTAGTGAGCGGACCTCTCCCCTGGGGCCGCAGAAAGCTCGCCACACTTGGCCACGCCTTCTCCGGTCGCCACCAGAATGTTCGGATGAATAACCGACAATTGCCGCTGACCCCGGTCTTCGAGGCTCATGAGGGCGGGAGCTCCAAGGATTGCCAGCATCTGGGCCGCTTGCGCTCCGCTCCCGCCCACTCCCCAGCGCGAGATCCGGAGATTTCTTTCCACCCACGTCCCCCCCTCCGGCCAATCCATATGAAACTCCCCGCCAATGCCGGCGCTCGCTCTCCGAAAGAGCTCTCGTCCAAGCGCTGCGGGCGGGGTTCCTTCACTCGCATTCAACAGCGATTCAGCCTCATGCAGACGCACATAACCGTCTACGCAAGTACACAACCCACAGATCGTCAGCTTGGCGTCCTGAACATAGAGCGGCAATCTTGGTATGAGATCCCGGTACGCCTCTCTCCAGTCATCGGTCTTCACTCCGACCTGTGTGATGCTGTTTTGTGCATATAACACTCAACTATATGCTGTTATATGCGTAGTCAAGAAACTTTGAGATGATTTTCGATTATAAATATGCGAATATCGGCATTACTACAAGCTATGGCGACTTCCGACGATTCCATCCGCGAGAATGCCTTACCTGCCAAAAGGCATCTGGAACTGGTCGAGCTGATCCGTGCCCGCGGTCAAATGACCGTTAATGAACTGGCAAGCCACTTTGCAGTATCGGGTGATACCGTGCGCCGTGATCTCGATTTATTGGCCAGCGAGGGCCGCCTGAAAAGAACACATGGAGGCGCTGTCGCCGTGGCCAACCTCGTCCACCAGGACTCGACGTTCAGCCAGCGGATGAGCACACAGATTCCGGCAAAAAGACGGATTGCGCGAGCCGCCAGTCGCCTCATCGGTGACGGAGAAACTCTGCTCATCAACGGGGGTTCAACGACTCAACTGTTCGCCGCCGAACTGGCCGACAGACGCAATCTGACCGTCGTCACAAATAATCTCGGCATTCCGGCTACTCTGCCGGCTGATTGCTTGAGCAATGTCTACATTCTGGGGGGTGAATACAAAAGGGATGCGCAAGTCACGGTGGGCCCAGTCGGATTTGTCGCAGCGAGAAGCATCAGCGTCGATTCTGCGGTGATCGGTGTCGGCGGTATTACCGTCAAAGATGGCCTGACGACGACCGTCCTCGAAGAATGTTCCATGATTCTGGCCATGATCTGCTCCGCGCGAAGAACGATCGTCCTGGCCGACGCCTCAAAATTCGGCCATAGCGCTTTCGCGCATATCGCACCTCTCGGGAGAATTCAAATACTGGTCACGGATGAAGAGCCGCCAAGCGAAATGGCCCAGGCTCTTAATGAAGCTCGCGTGGAAGTGATCGTCGCACCGCAAGAATAGACCAAGCTGCTCTGCCAGACCTTTGAGCTTTACTCCCGGTTTGGGCAGCTTCAGGATCGAAACTCAAATCCGGCTGGACATGACCGCCATGCGCAAGATCAACACGAAGGATATACCGGAGGAGCTATTCAGTTCGCCGAAAGGAAAGTACGGCGGGGCAGACAAAGACATCTCGATCGCTCTCGGCCGCAAGCCGAGCTCCACCGACTTGAAGGAGAGGCATCCGTTCGATGTGGAAATCAGCCGGATTCCACCGGGCAAAGGCATCTGTCCCTATCACGCCCATAGCGCGCAGTGGGAATTCTACCATGTCCTTTCCGGGAACGGGCTTGTCCGGCATCAGGACGGTACGACCGAAATCGAACCTGGCGATGCATTCATTTTCGAGCCTGGCCAGCCGCACCAGATTACCAATAATGGTTCAGAGGAACTTCAGCTTCTGATCGTCGCGGACAATCCGATTGGCGAGTCCTGTTACTACCCTGACAGCGATAAATGGCTCGTCAAATCGCCCGAGTCCAGAATGATGCGCTCCGACCCGCTCGACTACTACGACGGTGAAGAATAATATTTCGAACTCGCACAGATAGGGCTTGGCCCGGTTGTCGGAGGGTCTGGGTACGCCAGGTCTCCCGGAAGAACGAGGCTCCCGGCAGGGTGAAGTTCCACCTGAGCCGAAGTTGACAAATTGGCCCGGAGATTGATTTCAAATGCAAACTTCACACCCTAGAGAGAGTGACACCACCGCTAACGGCTACACCAGAAAATGGTGGAAAGAGGTCGCCGTTTATCAAATCTATCCCCGCTCGTTCAAAGACTCGAACGGCGACGGTATTGGCGACTTGAACGGTATTACTTCCCAGCTTGATTACCTCAAAGGGCTAGGAGTAGACGTTCTTTGGCTGAGTCCACATTACGATTCACCAAACGCGGACAACGGCTACGACATCCGCGACTATCGAAAAGTCATGGCGGAGTTTGGTACGATGGCTGATTTCGACCAGCTGCTGAAGGGTATCAAGCAGCGCGACATGAAGATGATTGTCGATCTCGTGGTGAACCATACCAGCGACGAACATGTCTGGTTCGCGGAAAGCCGCAAATCGAAGACCGGTCCGTACAGCGACTACTATATCTGGAAAGAGGGCAAGGATGGCAAAGCACCAAATAACTGGGCCTCCTTCTTTTCGGGATCGGCTTGGAAAAAAGATCCTGTCAGAGGCGAATATTACCTCCATCTTTTTGCAGAAAAGCAGCCCGATTTGAATTGGGATAATCCGAAGGTGCGCAGCGAGGTTTATGACCTCATGAAATTCTGGCTCGACAAAGGAGTGGACGGGTTCCGGATGGACGTCATCCCTTTCATCTCGAAGGACCAGATTTTTCCGGATTATGCCAAGGAATACGAGACCCGCCCTGAACACATTTATGCCTCGGGCCCGAAGCTCCATGACTACCTTCAAGAGATGAATCGAGAAGTCTTGTCCAAATCCGACGTGATGACCGTCGGCGAAGCCCTGGGGGTTACGCTCGCACAAACCCCTCTGCTGGTGGACGAAAGGCGGAAAGAATTGAATATGATCTTCCATTTCGACGTCGTCCGGCTGAATCGCCAGGGTTGGAGATGGATACCCTGGACTCTGCCGGACTTAAAAGGCATCTACGCGCGATTCGACAGGGAATTGGATGTGAATTGCTGGCATACGGTCTTCCTGTCTAATCACGATAATCCGCGCCCAGTTTCCAGCTTCGGTGACGACTCCCCTTTGTATCGAGTGCCTTCGGCAAAGGTTTTAGCAACTATGTTGCTGACGTTGAAAGGAACGCCTTTCATCTATCAAGGCGACGAATTGGGAATGACCAATTACCCATTCACGAAAATCGACGAATTCGACGATATCGAGGTGAAAAACGCGTGGAAAGCGGAGGTGTTAACCCATCGGGTTGATGGAGAGGAGTATCTTTTCCATATGCGAAAAACAAGTCGCGACCATAGCCGCACGCCGATGCAATGGGATGATTCATCCAATGGCGGCTTCACCACTGCCGCTAAACCATGGCTCGCCGTGCATCCGGATTACAAAGAAATCAACGCCAGGCAAGCACTCGTCGACCAGAACTCCATCTATCACTATTTCAAACAGATGATTGAGTTACGGAAGAAAAATCCAGCCTTTGTTTACGGTGATTACCTGGATCTCGACCCGGAGAATCCTTTCCTGTTTATTTACACGCGCACACTTGCCGCAGATAGATTTCTGGTCACCTTGAATTTTTCAACGAACTCATTGGCCTACTCGCTACCGAACGGGCTGAAAACGGGCCCATTATTGCTCTCAAACTTAGGCGGTAGCGAAGAGCACACCTCGACGATTCATTTGGACGCCTGGGAAGCCAGAATTTACCAGCTGTAAACTTATTTCAGATCCAGAGCACCACTGGCACTGACCCTGAGCCTGCTCCATCAGCCAATGCGTTTCCGGATCGCTTTACAGACTGTCTCGAGCACTTTAACGCGGGCGTGCCGTTTACAGTTGGACTCGACGATTGTCCATTGGGCGTACGGTGTGCTGGTGCGGTACAGCATCTCCTCGACGGCATCGCGGTACTGGTCAATCTTTTCCCGATTTCTCCAGTCTTCGCCCGTGATCTTCCACTGTTTGTGGGGCATTCCTTCGCGTTCACGAAAACGGCGAAGTTGTTCCTCAGGATCGATATGCAGCCAGAATTTCAGTACGACCGCACCGAAATGGGCCAAGTGCTGCTCCATACCGTTGATTTCCCGATAAGCTCGTCGCCATTGGGCTTCTGTGCAAAAGCCCTCCACCCGCTCGACCAACACGCGTCCATACCAGGTTCGGTCGAAGATGGTGATGTGCCCCGCTTTGGGCATCTGCGCCCAGAAGCGCCAGAGATAATGGTGAGCCTTCTCGATGTCATTCGGGGCAGCCACAGGCACCACTTCGTACCCTCGCGGATCCAGGTTTTGGGTCAACCGGCGGATGTTGCCCCCTTTTCCGGCCGCATCCCATCCCTCATAGGCAATGACCACCGGAACGCGCCGCAAGTAAATCTCGTGCTCCAACTCGCGCAGCGCCGCCTGGGCTTTCTTCAGGCGAGCAGCGTACTCCTCGGGTGTCAACGACTTTGACAGGTCGACGTGGTCGAGCGCACTGGTCTTGAAGATGTTACCGGCCCAAACCGGCTCGGCTGCCGGCAAAACCGGTGCCTCGGCCTTCCGCTCAACGGTTGCTACTCCTCTCTCCAGGGCGTTGATCACGGTACCGAAAATCTTGAGCGTAGCGAATCGCCGATCGTGCGCTTCGACGACAGTCCAGGGGGCATAATCGGCATCGGTCTCGGTGAGCATTTCTTCGGCGGCCGCCAAGTACTCGTTATATCGCTCGTGTTGCCGCAAATCCTCCTTGGTCACTCGCCAGGCTGTGGTCGGGCTCGTCCGGAGGGCGTCGAACCGTCGCTTTTGCTCATTCTTGGAGATGTGCAGAAAGCACTTTACGATCACCACGCCCTCATCGCCCAGCTGGCGTTCGAATGAGCGGATGTCATCGAACGACTGACGCAACCGTTCCCCTTTGATCAGGCCCTCGACCCTGTCGGCCACCAATCGGCGGTTCCAACTCCGATCGAATATGGCCAGGCGGCCACGGGTTGGTGTTCGCTTCCAGAATCGCCACAGGAACGGGTAAAACGCGTCCTCCTCGGTTGGACCGCGAGCGCTGTAGACGGTGAATCCTCGCGGATCAAGTGGTAGAATCATCTCGTTGATCAGCGTGCCCTTACCCGCCGCGCTCCATCCCTCGAAAACGACGATGATGGGGATGCCCAGAGCCTTGGATTGTCGCTGGAGGGCGGCCAGCTTCAGATCCGCGTCCCCTTTGAGCCGCTTGTATTCCGCCTTGGGAACCTCACGCGTCAGATCAATGTTTTTGAGCATGAATCATCCGCTCACTTTCATCTTGAACTTATTCCAAAAATAGGTTGCGGAAGGCGAGGCATTCTTCGGCAGCTTCAGAGAATACCGGACTCGGCTGATTTCTTCATTTAGACGTTTTGCCGGGAGAGATTCGTCGAGGATCTTCACCGCATACAGGATCATGATCGTTCCTCGGTCGGGTCGATCCATCAGGTCAAGCCACGCATCCGCCTGAGCACGCAGACCGGTCTCCTCGAGCACCTCTCGCAACAGCGCGTCCTCCAGCGACTCTCTGGGCCTTACCTTCCCACCAGGAAGCGTCCAGAGCTTTTGACCGGCAGTTTGGCGCACCAGTAAGACCCGAGATTCGGAGTCCTGGACCCAAGCCATTACCGAAACCTCTTTGCAGGGACGTAGCCGCTTTGTCTTGGTCTTTTGTAATTTGAGCTTCTTTTTCGCCATCAACAAAGCCGGGTTCCGACGCCTCGATGATCCATTCGGACCCTGCTGTCAATCCATTTCGCGATGCGTAGCCAAATGTGCGCACATTCTTCGGTGTAAAAAGATTTCATCTCGTTCACTGGGAGCAACCCGGGCAACGGCGATCCTGTTTTCACCGGCACCGATCCGCGCCATTGACAATCTATACTGTTTTAGTAGTCTCACCGAACCTGCCGATGAACGAGAACATTTTAATCGTGGCCAACGAATCGATTCAGACAAGGAGCCTCCTCCAAGGACTCACGGGCATCGGTATTCCCGCGCAGCTGCTCTCTGATGCGCGATCCGTGATGGCCTTCCTCAAAGATCGCAGCCCGGCTGTCGTCGTCCTGGATAAAGCCATTCCCGAGATGTCAGGCCTTAATCTGTGTCGCATCATCAAATCCGAGGGACGAACAAAATCGAGCTTTATTTTGGTTCTGCTGGACGACATGAACGATCAACTCGACGCGTTCGAGCTTGGCGCCGCTGATTGCGTCATGAAACCATTCAACGTTCGAAAACTGGTCCTGCAGATTCGCAACCTTCTCCGGTCCATCGGCGGCGATTCGGTCAAACCCGAAGAGTTAAAAGTGGGCGATCTCTCGCTGGATCGTGCGCGACACGAGGTAAAGGCGGCGAACAGCGTTATTCAGTGCACACCCAAAGAGTTTATTCTTCTTGGCCTCCTGATGGAACGTTCGGGCAGAGTCCAGACCAGAGAACAGTTGCTTAATGATGTCTGGGATATGAACTCAGAAATCGGTCCGCGGGCGATTGATCGCCATGTTTGCTATTTGCGCGCTAAGCTTGGCCCGCTCGGCCGATACATCGAGACGGTTCCCAGCGCAGGGTACCGATTGGTGGCTCAGGACCAGATCGCCGCTTAACCAGCACTGCTTTTTTGTGCTGGTGGTGCAAAGCGAAGGCGACGAAAATCCGTCCTATATGAACAAAGCCTTGGTTGCAGGCGCGCTTGGCGTTACCGGACGATCGCTGGTTAATCATCTTGTTTCGCTGGGCAATTGGGAGGTGATCGGGCTATCTCGCCGCAGCCCGGAGTTTCGCACGACTGCTCAATTTATTGCGGTAGATCTACTGAATCAGTCCGAGGTTCAAACCCGGCTGAGCGGGCTCGGTGACATCACGCACATCTTCTACGCGGCTCTTCAACCGGGAGCCAATTTCTTTGCAGAGGTGGCACCTAACCTTGCCATGCTCACTAACATTGTTGAAACGGTGGAGCGAACTTCCGGGACACTTCGGAAGGTGGTTCTGATCGAAGGTGCCAAATTTTACGGTGCGCACTTGGGACCCTACAAGACGCCGGCAAAGGAAACCGATCCCCGCCATATGCCGCCGAATTTCTATTACGACCAAGAGGATTACCTCAAGGAACGGTCCATGGGAAAGGCGTGGTCATGGACGGCGTTGAGGCCATCGTCCATCTGTGGTTTTGCGGTTGGGAATCCGATGAACATGGCGACGGTCATCGCCGTTTATGCTGCTCTCTGCAAGGAAATGAAGTTGCCTCTTCGTTTTCCGGGGTCAGCTGCCGGATATCGTGCCGTGATGGAGATGACGGATGCCGAACTTCTCGCTAAAGCCGTCGTTTGGGCGGGCGAAAATGACCGCTGTGACGGAGAGGCATTTAACATTACAAATGGAGACTTTAATCGTTGGGAGAACATCTGGCCGCGGCTTGCGGAGTTCTTCAAGATGGAGTATGCGCCGCCGCAGCAGTTCCCCCTCGCGCTGTTTATGTCAGACAAAGAACGACTCTGGAACACTCTCGTAAAGAAGTATGACCTCCTCGGTTACTCCTTTCAGGAGGCTGCTTCATGGCCGTTCGGAGAGGCGATCTTTAATCTCGGTTACGACGTCATGGCGGATACCACCAAGGCTCGGCGTTTTGGATTCTTTGAATGGGTCGATACCGAGGAAATGCTTCTTCGACTCCTTGCTCAGTTCCAGAAGATGCGATTCATTCCATCCTGACGGGTGAAAAAAAGGTGTCGGCGTGTCGCCGTACATTAGCAAAGCGTCACGCTGTGCTTCCCCAGCCGGTAAGTAAGCCGTCCCGGCTTACCCGGGTTTTCCCTCCGGGGTTGAAGAGGTAAAGCGGGACGCCTCACTTACTGTAGGCAAGCCGTCCCGGCTTGCTCCGGGGCGTCCGCAGTTGAAGAGGCCAAAGCGGGACGTTTCGCTGACCACGATGCGCCGTCTCTTTCGCCAGTTTCAAGATTGCTGCCAGACCTGGTACGAGCTCTCCAACGTTCTTGCTCTTCGGGCCGCTTCCCCGATCATGAGGCTCAGATAATGGTCTTGAGAGGCCTCTGCCAAACTGTAAAAGGACTTCCCTGTTTCCAGATAGCGCCTCATCAATTCGAGACAGGTTGCCACGGCGATTTCGTCGTCAGACAAGCGGCCGGGCGCAAATGGATTTTGATACCAATCCTCGCCTCCTGCGCCGTAGCCCTTGTGGTAATACCCTTCAAGATTTCCTGTCTGACCCGCATCATTTCTTTCAAATCGAATCCTGACGGGCCTACGGAAATCGTCCAGGTAACAACCTTCCAGGTTGTTGATTTCTCCCCGTTCTCCGCGAACAAGCAGACGCTGGGAACGGATCCATGAGAAATATTGGTCGCCCGTGAAATCAAAGACTGCAAGCTTTTGACCGAATTGCAACCAAGCGATGGTCTGGAGGGATTCTATCTTCTTCTCTTCCGATGGGGGACCTGAGCGATCCGGACCCGCAATCAGTGGCGATTTAAATTCGAACGCCCGCAGCACAACGTTCTCATAACCGATGTTCAGAAATTTTCGGATCAGGGAAATGCCGTGGTAGCCGTGCGCAACGGAGACCTGCGCCTGGCTGATCTCGCCCAGCTTTCCTGAGCGAACAAAGGCCAGTCGAGCCGCATGCAACGGTTGGAATGCATACTGTTCAGCAACTTGGATCCGGGCGTTGTCTGGCAGGGTTCGCCACAGCCTGGTCAACCCCTCCAGATCCGAGGCAGGCGGGGTCTCCGCCAGAACCGGCACATTTCGAGAAGCCAGTTCAAGCAGGAGCGGCTCGGATGCAGCCCACGGGACCGACGTAACCACAAATTCCGGTTGCTCGTTCAGCAGACCATCTATTTTGTTAAAGACCGGAATATTCCAATCTGCCTTGACCCGCGTACGTGTTGTCTCGCTCTGCGCGACGCATCCAGCGACACGGAATCGCCCAGGCAGCGCTTGAGCGATGCGAAAATAGAACTCCGCTCTCCAGCGTCCACCGACAAGTCCGAACACAATTGGTTTGGCCATTCAAATATACCGACTGCTTAACTTTGTCCGTAGTATGCGCCTGGCCCGTGCTTGCGAAGATAATGCTTGTCCAGCAAGTGCGCTTCGATCGGCTGAACATGCGGGTCCAATTGCAGGGTTTTCAGAGCCATTTCGGCGACGATTTCCAAAGCCAACGCATTTTCGACCGCTTTTTTGCCGCTCGGACCCCATACGAAAGGCCCGTGTCCGTGGACTAGGACGGCCGAAATTTCGACAGGATCAAGAACTTTGAACAGCTCGACGATGACATTCCCGGTCTCCCATTCGTACCCGGATCGAACTTCCGCCGGAGTCATTGGCCGCGTTACCGGTACTTCTCCATAAAAATAGTCTGCGTGTGTGGTCCCCAGGCACGGAATGCCCCTCCCGGCTTGAGCGAATGCGACGGCGTTCCGTGAATGACTGTGGACGACGGACCGTATACCCGCGAATGCCTGAAATAGTCGCCGATGCGTCGGTGCATCCGAGGATGGCCGCAGCGCGCCTTCGACCACCTGCCCTTCCATGTCGATCACGACGATGTCGCCTTCTGACAGACGCGTGTAATCCACGCCGCTCGGTTTAATCGCAAAAACCCCCTGATCCGGATCGGCGACGCTGACATTGCCAAACGTCAGGTCAATTAGCTTGAATTCCGGCAAGAGGAGGTTTGCTTCGTAACACTCTGCCTTGATGCGATCGTAGTTGCTCATCGGATAACCATTGGGTTGAGTTCACAGATGGCCGAGCCCGGGAGCGAGATGGTAATAGAGTTCGTTTTGGCGAAGATCCCGCTTGAATTCGCGCAACTTGGTTTCTGCATCGATCACGACCAACTCTATCCCGGCAATTTCGGCTAAATCCTCCAAGTGCTCCGACGTTACGCCGTAACTGTAACCCGTGTGATGAGCCCCGCCGGCGTAGATCCAGGCAGCGCACGCTGTTTTGAAATCGGGGCGACATTTCCAGACGGCCCGCGCAACCGGCAACTTCGGCAACGGCTCCAGCGGTGCTAGCACATCCACTTCATTGACGATCAGACGAAACCGATTGCCAAGATCGACCATCGAAGCATTGATGGCCGGACCAGTGTGCGCATTGAAAACCAGCCGAACGGGATCCTCCTTTCCGCCGATGCCAAGGGGGTGCACTTCCAGCGAAGGCTTGTCCTCGGCGATCGACTCGCAAACCTCTAGCATATGCGAGCCAAGAACCAGGTGACCGTCGGGGTGCAGATGATAAGTGTAATCTTCCATAAACGATGTGCCCCCCGGCAGATCGGCAGCGATCGCCTTCATCGCCCGTACCAGAGCACAGGTTTTCCAATCGCCCTCTCCTCCAAAGCCGTAGCCGTCCGCCATCAGACGCTGCACTGCCAACCCGGGCAATTGCTTAAGCCCGTGCAGGGTTTGGAAGTTCGTCGTAAATCCTTTGAATCCGCCGTCCTCGAGAAAACCGCGCAGACCGATCTCGATCCGCGCCCCATCGCGAAGTGAACCGTGGCGCCTTCCGCCGCTGCACAATTCTTTGGCCACCGTGTAGCGCTCCTCGTATTGGGAGCAGAGCTTCGCGATCGCCTCATCGCTCACTTCGTCCACATACTTGACGAGATCACCGACGCCATAACCGTTGACCGAATAACCAAACTTAGCCTCCGCGGAAACCTTGTCGCCCTCGGTGACAGCGACCTCACGCATGTTATCGTCAAAGCGGGCAAATTTCGCGCCCTGCCAGTCGGACCATGCCCGCACCACACGCATCCATGCGGCGACACGATCCCGCACTTGATCGTCCGACCAGTGGCCAACCACCACTTTTCGATTGAGCCGCAATCGCGTGTGAATGAATCCCGCTTCCCGGTCGCCATGCGCGGACTGGTTCAAGTTCATGAAATCCATGTCAATCTCGCTCCAGGGCAGATCGCGGTTAAACTGCGTGTGCAGATGCAGGAATGGTTTGCTGAGTACGGAAAGCCCGCCAATCCACATTTTCGATGGAGAGAACGTGTGCATCCAGAGAATCAAGCCTGCGCAATTCGGGGCGCTATTGGCCTCAATGCATAGGGCGCGAATTTCCTCCGACCGCGTGAGCGTCGGTTTCCACACCAGTTTCAGGGGGAGACGCTGTGAGGCGTTGAGCTCTTCGACGATCTTTTGCGAATTTGCAGCGACCTGGTTCAATGTTTCCCGGCCATAGAGGTGCTGACTGCCAGTGATATACCAAATTTCGGGGGTTTGGAGGTCTTTCATATTTTCAGAAATTCCGTCCGCAGATAGCTGATTTCTCTGCGATTCCGGGGGGTACAGGACAACTTGACCATCCTACCGCCCAACAAGGCAATGTAAACAGCGGAGGCGCAAAAGTGGCGCTGACAGCGCTGGGACGTTCGGCGCTCGAATTTCCGGAAATCGGTCATGCGCCGGCCCTCATGGACCCGACGCAGATCGCGATTATTGCAGAGTTCTTGCGCCCATAACCGGCGGCTCTGCGCAAACGGCGTCGTTTCACGATCCAGGCCCATTTCCAATCTTTGCTATATCCAAGAACAATCGGAACACTTCGAAAAGAGTATAAAGAGAAGCTCAGGACTCGGGGGTAAGTTCGTCCTACAATTTATGCGGACACAGGTTACCGATGCAAGTCGCGCAGGGAGTTACCCGCTAAACAAGCAGAAGTTCGGGAATCACCCGGAGCCCCCACAACGAAAACAAAGCAAAGAATTAAGGAAAGAACATGAGTGCTGAAGCTACCAAAGAGGCAACCGCGGCAACGTCGGAAACCATGGACAAGGTCTTTCACGAGGCCATGCGCAGTTATGAGAAGGCCCTGAAGTCAGGCATTCAAGTACAGGAGGAATCAGTGAACCTGTGGAAAGACCTACTCACCAAGCTCGGTTCCCCCGAGGAGTTCCAGGCGAAGCTCGAGTCGATGACGGCGGACGCTTTCCCGAAGGCTCGCAAGCGGATGGAGGAATTTGTCGAGACGTTCAACCGCACGAGCAATCAGACGATTGATCTGTTCGAGAAAACGCTGGGCGTATACCAGGCCACCTCGTTGACCGATGCGCAGCGCCGCGTGCAAGATCTGATCGAAAGCTCCCTGAGCACCATGCGGGTCAACGTTCACAGCGCCCTTAACACGAACGCTAAAATCATCGCTTCGTGGCAAGAACTCGTGGATCGTTTCGGCCCGGCCGTGAAGTAACTACCTGAGCCAATACGAACACCCTTGGCGATAAAGCAACGCTCAAGGAATCCAACTCGCCGGCAGCGTCAGGACACCGTTCGGCAGCTTTTGCGGCGCTTTGGCCGATGTCTCGGCAGCCGAGCTCGGCAAAGCGCCGGTGGAGCGGTCCAGCGTGAAGCCAGAGGATGTCAAAGAACTCCTGGTGGGGAACATTCTTGGCGGCACCCTCCCCCCAAAGGCCGCGCGCCAGACTGGGGCGAGGCTTCTGTCTGAGGGCTTCAATGCTGCAATCAGCCTGAAGGCCACATCGTGTTTCATCTTCATAAGACAGCAATGACTAACGTTGCGATTTCGTCCCTCGCGTCCCGATCGAGGGCTTTCCATCCATGAATCAAAGCGTGCTTGTAACACTCTCTGAAACCAATTTGTGATTTGAGAACCGGAATGGCGAAGAGCTCCTCCGCGTGCTCCTCCGCGTGACGGGCCCAGAGCGTCCGTTTGCGGACCTTGTTGAGAACCACAAAAGCGCGGGCGCCGTCCTGCTTGAGAGTCAGAGCAAGCTTGGCTGTGTCGTTCGTCACCGGGACATCCATTGGCGATGAGTCGGAAGGCAACAACAGGATGTCAGCGCTCTTAACCGCGGACCGGACGTTCGCGTCATCCAGGCGAGGTGGAGTGTCAATGATGGTTAGAGTAGCGCGCTCCTGTTGGGATGAGAGCTGCATCTCTTTGAGGAGATTAGTGAGCGATTTCTGCGGGTCGTGGTCAATCACCGCAAAATTTTTTCCGGCTTCGTGCAGAGTCAAAGCGATGCCGAAAGCAAGAGTCGTCTTGCCCGTTCCACCTTTCCCGGAAAGCAGCATGATACGCAGCATGGTTACTACCAGACTACTGAACTACCGGACTACAGTAGTATGGTAGCAATGTACAAGCTTTTTGCTTTCCCGGTACGACTATCGTGCGGGGAGACGTGAGGAATGGGCTCAGCGCGTTGAATCCAGTCAAACGCTGACGCCAAGTCGCCGCCACGTTGCTATCAGCCATTCGATCTGTGCCCACCACCGTTGAGCGTTCGCCGTTCGCCGTTCGCCGTTCGGCGGCGAAGTTTCTCGCTTTGCTTCTTCATCGTCGGGCAAATCGAGCCTTTTGGGTTACCGCCGAACGCCGAACGGTGAACGGTGAACGGTGAACGCCGAACGGTGAACGTCACCGTCCTAGGGCTGTTCCCATTTGCCGGATTCGGCTGAGCGGAAAAGTGCCTCGATTACCGCCATGTTGCTGACCGAACCTTCCAGCGGGACAGACAACTCCGTTCCCTCGCGGATGCTCTGGGAAAACAGATCTCCCTGAATGGTGTACTGATCGCACACCTCGAATTCCAGTATCTCCGCACTCCGCCCGGAGGGATCGCGCCCGTCATCCTTGAAAATCCGGCAGGGCTTATCGGGCGGAGCATTGAATGGTATTTCTATTTCTATCCGCCCTTGCATGCCGAGGATTTGCACCCGCTGGTAAGGAGCAACTTGGGTGCTGCAGGTGAAAACGGATTGTCCGGACGGGAAATGAAGTATTCCGGAGGTGAAAATGTCGGTTTGCATCTCCGGGTCTCGTTCGATCATCCCCAGCACTCGCGTGGGTTCTTCTCCAAAGATCAGGCGCGAAGTGTAAATCAAGTAACAGCCGATATCCATCAGTGCTCCACCACCGTAATCACGGATATTACGTATATTCTTCGGGTCCCGATTAAAGTAGCTGAAATATCCCATAACCGATCGGACCGCTCCGATCTTCCCCGTCTTGATGAGTTCGATCGCCTTACACCATTGTGGATGAGTACGAACCATGAAGGCTTCCTCGATCTTCACGCCGGTACGATCCCGAGTCTGCAAAAGCGATATGGCCTCCGCCACTGTGAGGCTGATTGGTTTTTCACAGAGGACATGTTTCCCAGCTTCGGCAGCCTTGATGGACCATGGGACGTGCAAATGATTGGGCAGCGGATTGTAAACCGCCTCGATCTCCGGATCAGCCAGAAGCTCTTCATACGATCCGAAAGCCTTACCGATTCCTAATTGCTGCGCCGCTTGCTCGGCCCTTTTGAGATCCCTCGAAGCGATAGCCGTTATTTGACACCACTCACCGCGCTGCATCGCAGGGAGAACCTTCTTAATGGCAATGTTGGCAACGCCCAACACTCCCCACACAACCTTTTTGTTCATATCTTCTTAAAAGCCTTTCCAGAATCCGGCGCAATTTCAAAAATCTGGATGCAGTGGCGGCGGCGACTACTGCACAAGCTCGCGAAAACTTTAAGTGCGCGATTTCTTATTCGCGACAATCGACATGAGGTACAAGTCACGCCAACGCTGACGCGCCTGAAGTTGGTCGGCTGACAGGACCTGTCGTCGCTCATTTTCCACCTTGGAAATCAATGGCTCGTCCCAGCGCCGGGCCTGAGCCTGTTCCACTGCAATCTCATAGTAGGGTTGGCCAAAGCGTTGGACGTAATCCCTGATTCCACCTGGGGCATTCAAATCAATGGTCTCGAACGGACCCATGAACGCCCAGCGCAATCCGAGACCGTCCGCGATGGCACGATCCAAGTCGACGGCTCCAATCACCTCGTCCTCCACCAGACGAAACGCTTCGCTCAACAGCGCAACCTGAAGGCGATTGACAATGAATCCCGGCACCTCGCGCCGCAACACGATCGGAACCTGTTGGAGCGAAGTCATAACCGCGCGGGCGCCCTCCGTTGTCTCCGAAGCAGTCCAAGGAGTCGGAACAAGTTCGACCAGTGGAACCAAATAAGGCGGATTGATCGGATGCGCGACAAGGCAACGATGGCGCCCGCGCAGATCAGAAGTGAACGCCGATCCGGGAAACGTTGAGGTAGAACTGGCTAACGTGGCATCAGCGGGCGCTGTTTCGTCCATGGCCTTGAATATTTCTCGCTTAATCTCGAGCTTCTCGAAGACGCATTCTTGAACCCAGATTACATCTTGAAGAGCATCCGCTAAATCCGTCGTCCCACGAATGCGTGCTCGAATTTTCTCGGGGTGGTCAACAAGCCCGGAGGACGCGAGATCACCGAGATTCCTCTCAATCGCCTCGAGCGCATCCGCAATTTTTTCCACGGTCACGTCGAAGAGGCGCACCGTATGGCCAGCCCGCGCGAACACGATCGCCCATCCGCGCCCGACGAGACCCGCTCCGACAACTGTCATCGATTTGCTCATATATAGAGAGAGTGTCCTGTATATATAGAGTGTCCTGTCCACGAATTAACACGTATTTTGCCGGCAGCCAGCTGGCTGCCTATCAAAGCGCAAACGAAGCGCTCACCTCTGCATCAAGATGCTACTTTGCAGTGGCGATCCCTGGGGGAACTGCTACCGTCGCCTACCAGTCCGGACTGTCCGTGCCGCCACTGGGCTCGTTGGAAATTTTACACAGATGAACCGAAAACGCATATTGGTGTTTGGCGATTCGAACTCGTGGGGTTTTGCGCCTCGTGCGGCCGCCGAACTGACGATAAGATATGATGCCTCGACCCGGTGGCCGGCGGTGATGGCTGCTCGGCTGGGTTCGGCAGTCGAACTGGTGGAAGAAGCGTTAAGCGGCAGGACAACGGACCTCGATGATCATCAAATCGATCTCCCATCGGCGCACCTCAGGGGCGCTACCTTCAACGGTGCCAAGCTTCTTCCGGCAATCCTGGCCAGTCATCTCCCGCTCGACCTGGTGATCATCATGCTCGGCACGAATGACCTCAAAACGCGCTTCAATAGAAGCGCGCAACAAATCGCGAAAGCGGCGCTCGGGCTTGTCCGACTGATCGCCGAGTGCGAAGGGGGTGTGGCAACAATTTACCCGGCACCAAAAGTTTTGCTGGTGGCTCCGCCGCCACTGGGCACCAGCTTTTACGAACCTGAACAATGGGCCGGCAGCCACGAAAAGAGCCTGGAGCTCGGTTCAGCTCTACGGGACGCAGCCGCCGTGGTGAACCTGCCTTTCCTAGACGCAGGGGAGGTGATCGCGACCGATGGTATCGACGGTATTCATTTCACTCCGGAAGCCCATTTGACGCTTGGCGAAGCCGTCGCAAAGAAGGTTTTCCTCGTTCTCCAACTCCGCTAGCTTAGCTAGAGCGCAGGATTTTGTGAACGACCCTTTCTTTGCCCACCATCGGAATCACCATGGGTGACGCCTCCGGCATCGGGCCGGAGATCATCATGAAAAGTCTTGGCCACGCCGAGGTTTACGGCTATTGCCGCCCGTTGGTAATTGGCGATGCAGGTCGGTTAGGTAAAGCGGCGCTCATTGTTAACTCTGTCGTCAACGTTAATGCCATCGACAATCTCTCCCAGGCGCGGTTCACGCCCGGGATCGCGGATTGCATTGATCTGAAGCTGATTCCAGAGAACCTGACGTGGGGCAAGCTCTCGCCAATCTGCGGTGACGCGGCCTACCAATTTGTCGTTCGCGCCGTTGAATTGGCCAAGACCGGAGAGATCGACGCCATCTGCACGGCTCCGCTCAATAAAGAAGCGCTTCACGCCGGCGGCCATATCTTTCCGGGCCACACCGAGCTGCTCGCGCAGCTAACTTCCACGCCGGAAGTCTCGATGATGCTCTCGACGCCGAAGCTCAAGGTCATCCACGTCACCTCACACGTCGGCCTGATTGACGCCATCGACAGGATCGAGCCCGGCTTGGTAGAGCGCACGATCGCTCGCGCACAACAGACCCTCAACCGCGCCGGATTCGCGCACCCTCGTATTGGTGTGTGCGGCATCAATCCACACGCAGGCGAGCACGGTCTATTTGGCCGCGGCGAGGAGGAATCGAAGATCGAACCTGCCGTGCGCGCCTGCCAGGCCCGGGGCTGGAAGGTGGAAGGTCCGCTGCCGGCGGACACGCTATTTTTCCGCGCCGGCCGGGGCGACTTCGATATCGTCGTGGCGATGTATCACGATCAGGGCCATGGCCCGATAAATGTGCTTGGAATCGAGACAGGGGTGAACATCACGGTCGGTTTGCCGGTCATCCGTACCTCCGTTGACCATGGCACCGCTTTCGACATTGCGGGCACCGGAAAAGCCGACGAGCGCAGCCTGCTGGTGGCGCTCAGACAAGCCGCCGAACTGGTCCATGGCGGATCTTCGACGGAACATATGACTTGAGACTCCGGAAGGCGATCTCTCGTCTGGCGCTGCTGATCATCGGACGCTCGCCGCGATGCGAGCAAGATCGTCGAACGCGCTCCCCTGCGTCGGAATGTCCACGTCGAATACATCCGCGATACCGCGCGTCCACCCATGCACGAAATAGATCCAGCCATCTTCAATTGTTAGATTCTTCGCCGCTTTCTGAGCTTCTGCCTGGCGCAGAAATACCAGGTCACCCCGATAATTGAATTCCCAGACAAGTGAATTGGCGGGAAATTTCGCACCATCTGTGATCGGCGATCCCGGTGCGTCCTTGCCCAATCCGGTCGCATTGACGACGAGCGAACTCGGCTTGAGCGACTGCAGGATTGCGTCTGCATCTCCAGGTTCGTTAACCAGGTGACATTCGAGAGGGACGCCAGACTTCCATGAAGCGTGCAGTTCCCGCAGATGATTAAGCCGCGGCCGGCCGAGATTGGCCACATGCACCTTGGAGGGCCGATTCACGCCATGGCGCAACTGGACAAGATACCAGGTCAAAGCCACCGCCGATCCACCGGCCCCCATAATATACGCTTCGGCGTTCGTGGCCTTCCAATGATCGCGCGGCAGGAACGCCTGCAACGCCAGCCCGCTGCTTATCGGGTCGACGGCGCGACCATGCAACTTACCGCCTCTCTTGAAGATGCTGCTAACTTCTTCCATGGAATCCGACAACGGATCTAGCGCATCAAAAATGTCGCGGCACGCATCGCACAGGTCCATCTTGTGCGTCGTCACCAGCGCGCCGCGAGATAGCGGATCACCCTTTATAAATTTGACGGCCTCCCGGTAGAGCTCTGGTTGATCGTGCAGTTGGAAATCGATCCCTTTCAATTGGCAACTTCCTAGCTCGAGGCGTTCGGCCCAGAGCGGGAAGATCTTATTGATGGAAGACTTGCTCGTGGTGACACCAATGAAATACATCGTTGGCTTTTCAGCCGCTTGAAATTGCTCTTTCATAGTTACTCTGCTGCAATCGATATCTGACGCTTGTGTTGGTCAGCAGATTGTCTGCCGACCGGCGCCGACCGCTCTGACACCAAGAAAGCCATGCTTCATACAGTAAAGCCGGAGCGAATGGCTCTGATGATGCTTCATTCCTAAACAGCGCGCAACGCTTTAGGGGGCAGCCGGTCCGCCCGATTGCACAATGTCGCCTCCGTGCAAACGTATCTTCCTCGACGGAGGGAAACCGCGTATGCCATTTGACCATGACAAGGTCTAAAGCTGGGTCTAACGTTTTTTCACCAGACCGTTGCCGGGCGTTTTCGCCGGCGATTCGTCGTTTTTCCGTTGAGCGAACTGCCACGTCAAGACGTTCACATAGAGCTTTGACCGTTTGTTCCCCTGGTCATCTTCCCAGCGATCTTGTCGAAGCGAGCCCTCCACCAGAATTTCCTGTCCGCGCCGGGCAAATTTCGCGAAATTTTCCGCCGAAGCACCCCAGATCTTTACCTCGACAAAGGTCGTCACCTCCTGCCGCTCCTCCTGTCCGTTTTCATAAAACTGATGATTGGCGAGCGATGAATTCACGATCTTGGTCTTCCCAGCTTCCAATAGCTCGGGGTCGGCGGTCAGGTTACCGATCAATAGGACACGATTTAAAGTCATAAGTCTGGTTTGCTTCTGTTTTTGAGTTTCGCTGTTGTTTTCTTTCCTTATGTCCGGAAAGAAAAAGGGACATGTTTACGATGTGTTATATCATTACTTTCCTCATACGGAAACAACCTTTTTTTTAAATGTTTCTAGGTTAAGGAAGTTTTCTTATCCCGAAAGGTCTGCGGAGTGCAACCGGTTTGAACCCCGATCATCCCCGGGCTCGTCCTGGTCGCCGGATTCTTTGGAGGATGGTCAAAGAATGATTTGTGCTCGGAAGGGCAGGCGGGATTGCGACCGGAAGCAACCAGGGTCCAGGCTTCCAAATCAATTTCCCATGCGCGAGCGCTGTGATATGATCCATCCCAGGTGCTGAAATTCCCCCTTCAGTTTTCCCAAGCGTCGAGGGGAAGCCAGACACTAGAGCAAACCCAGCACACGAGCCCCACAATCCCCTTCTTTAAATGGCAAATTTCGGAAATTGAGCCCAATTGACCAATCAATAATCACCATGAGAGTAGACAGAATAATTCGTATTTTCATTACGACAATGGCGGTCGGAGCGTTGAGCGTTCCCCTCGTCAGTCGCTCGTTAGCGGACGAAACCGTCAAGATAGGTTTCGTCGTTAAACAGCCGGAAGAACCTTGGTTTCAGGATGAATGGCGTTTCGCTGAACAAGCGGCCAAGGAAAAGGGATTTACCGTGATCAAAATCGGTGCGGTCGATGGTGAGAAGGTGATCACGGCGATCGACAACCTGGCGTCTCAAAAGGCGCAGGGATTTATCATTTGCCCGCCCGACGTAAAGCTTGGGCCCGGCATTGTGGCGAAAGCCAAAATACATAATCTCAAATTAATGACGGTTGACGATCGACTAGTCGATGGTAAGGGCAACCCAATTGAGAGCGTCCCGCACATGGGGATTTCGGCGTCGGAAATCGGCAAGCAGGTCGGAAATGCCATCGCTGACGAAATCAAGAAACGGAATTGGAACATGAGCGACGTTGGCGCCATTCGCATCACCTACGAACAGCTTCCGACCGCGCATGATCGGACAACTGGCGCGACGGATGCGCTGATCGCGGCAGGTTTCCCAAAAGAAAACATTATCGACGCGCCTCAGGCGAAAACAGATACGGAAAATGCCTTCAACGCCGCCAACATCGCGATTACCAAGAATCCAAAGTATCACAAGTGGA
>Ga0210387_10000532_pt1 | contig 26943 bp, 22 predicted proteins | sample IncBWC7OmetaG_FD_160108 | JGI IMG/M metagenome (GOLD analysis project Ga0210387, IMG submission 160108) | Forest soil microbial communities from Barre Woods Harvard Forest LTER site, Petersham, Massachusetts, United States - Inc-BW-C-7-O ...
CGCCGTGCTCCTTGCCGGCGGCCATGGTGAAAGGATGCCCGAATCGTGACGCCGTGCACGCGCTCCATCATCCAGCGACCTCGGGCCGCTACGGCGTGATGGCATGCTGATACCGGACAGGCTCCTGCTCGCGGTGTGCGCACTGGGCCCGGATATGCCCGCCGTGCGAGCTGCGCGGGCGCTCGCCAAGGGGGTGTGTGCGGGCGGGATGGACGAGCCGGAGGAGTGCCCGATCGAGGACGGCCCGCCGGCGGGGTTCGACGAGCGAATGCGTCGCGCGCGGGCGGTCATCGTCGGCGCGGAGCGCCTGAGCCGGGAGACGCTGGCGGGGAGCGCTGTCTTCGAGATCGCCACCCGTGCGCGCCAAGCCGGAGTGCCGGCGTATGCGGTGACGACCGCGAACGAGCTCGGCGCCTTTGACGCGCGGATGCTCGACCTGCAGCTGATCCTCGAGGCCCATACGCCGCGAGGGCTCGCGGCGGCCGGCACGAAGCTCGCGCGGCTGGCCTGAGCCGAAAGTCCTAAGGCTCAACCCGCGGACGCCTTGACTTTGCCGGCGAAGCACGCGAGCAGCAATGTTTGTTTGAATGATTCTTTCATTGTATGCCATGATACTATCACTGAAGATAGTGAGCGCATCATTGTTTCAAGACGGATGACGGAGAGATGATTTTTCAAACACCACCCATGAGCTTTGAAGAGTCCGCGGCGCTGAGCAAGATCGATGAGTTGCGCAGGCAACTCCGATTTCAGGTTGCCCAGCCACGTCGCTGGGTGGGCCAAGTCAGGCGCGTGCTCGGAGCTCGCGCAATCCAGGGATCGAACAGCATCGAGGGCTACGACGTGTCGGTCGAGGATGCGCTGGCCGCCATCGGCGGCGATGAACCTACCGACGCCGGCGCTGAAGACTGGAACGCGGTATCTGGTTACAGACGGGCGATGACATATGTGCTTCAACTAGCTCAGGACGAGCACTTCGAATACACGCCACAGATCCTGCGCAGCCTGCACTTCATGATGACCGAGTACACGCTGGACGCCAGTCCCGGTCTATGGCGGCCAGGTCCGATCTGGATTCGTAACGATGCGACAGGTGACATCGTGTACGAGGGCCCACCACACGACGAGGTTCCGGAGCTGATCAAAGAGCTGACCAGAGACCTCTCGAGCGATGAGCAGACGCACGTGCTAATCAAGGCTGCCATGGCCCACCTGAACCTTGTCATGATCCACCCGTTTCGCGATGGCAATGGACGGATGTCTCGATGCCTGCAAACACTCGTGCTTGCACGCGATCAGATCCTCGCACCGCAGTTCTCCAGCATCGAGGAGTATCTGGGACGGAACACGCAGTCCTACTACAGGGTGCTACAGCAGGTTGGTGGCGAAAACTGGGCACCGCAGCATGATGCGCGCCCGTGGATCAGATATTGCTTGGAAGCACACTTCATCCAGGCAAGCAGCGTCTTGCGTCGCGTCGAGGAGTCGGGAGCGATCTGGACACAGCTGGAAGCCATATGCACAGAGAAGCATTTGCCTCCCCGAACGCTGGGGGCCTTGTTCGACGCCACGGTCGGGATGCGAGTACGCAACGCGTCTTATCGCACAGCGGTCAAGATCGGGGGAGAAGAGATCACGAACCAGGGCGCCACAGATGATCTCCGGGCGATGGTCGATGCCGAACTCCTACAGCGATTCGGAGCCAGGCGGGGAACCTACTATCGCGCCGGACAGCGACTCACCGCGATATGGGAAGACGTACGCAAGAGCAGAAAGCCCATCAACGCCGGCTCCTTGTTTGCGATCACGGACTAACGAAGTCGGGAGCTAATACTTGTAGTAGCAGGCGCGAGTTCCCGAACCCGCTATGTCATGTACTCGGCCAGCGAGCGCGCCACCTCGTACACCAGCCGTGTGGTGTCGGCGACGGTGGAGTAGTCGAGGTTCGCGGGGATATCGCTGGGCAGGTGGTAGTTGGCGGGAGCCAACCAGTCGGTCATCGAGACGAGCGTCGCGATCGGATAGCCCGCGCGGGAGGGGATCACGCTGTCGGTCGAGGCGCGGGCGCGGTAGCCGCGGTGCAGGGGAATGCCGAGCGCGTCCGCGCGCGCGGCGAAGAGGTCGCGCAGCCACGGCCCGGCGTACTCCTCCATCCGCACCGGGCCCTCGGCCTCCAGCAAGACGAGGTGCGGCGAGCCGACCGTGTCGAGGTTGACGAAGCGCGTCGTGGCCGGGTCGAGCTCGTGGCGGTGGCTTGCCAGGAACGCGCGGATGCCGTCCTGGAGGGTCTCCTCGGCTCCGCAGGAGACGAGGAGCACGCGCAGGTCCGGGATCGGATGCTCGCGCAACAGCTCGGCGAGCGCCACGATGCAGGCCACGCCCGAGAGGTTGTCGTTGGCGCCCTGGACGGTCTCGCTGCGCCAGACGTCCGCCACGAGCGCCGTTCCGAGCAGTCCCAGGATGAGCCCCTTGAGCGCGCTCACGCGTCTGAGAGCGCCCGGCGGGCAGAGCGAGCTTACGATCGTCGCGACCGGACCCGCGAGCCCGAACCACCATTGGGGGAGCGGGGTCTTGAAGCGCTCGAGCACGTGCGGCGCGCGTTCGTGCAGCCTGCGTTGAAAGGTCTGGTCGAAGATCATGCCCGTCTGCGGGGCGTCGTGGTGGGCGATCACCACGAGCGTGCTCGACGCCTGCGGATCGCCGGTGCGGGCGATCAGGTTGACGGTGCTGCTGCGGCGGCGGACGAGGCGGCGCAGGATGCGGGGGCCGTTGTGGGCCTCATCGACGATCCCGGCGAACGTCGCCGACGCGAGCAGTGCGCCGGCGAGACGCCGGCCCCGCAGGGACAGCAGCGCCGCGAGGACGCCGGCGAGGCCGAGGCCGGTGGCGGTCGGTGGGAACGTGCCCCAGGAGGGCTCGTCCTCGAGCTGGACCTCGACGCCGGCGACCGCGCTCAGGCGCCCGTGCAGCCATTGCGCGGCAGCGCGCTCTCCAGGCGAGCACGGCGGGCGCTCGAGCGGGGCGAGCGTCTCGACGACCTCGCGCAGGGTCGCTTCGATCTCGGGGACTCGGGCGAGATCGGGAGCGACGAGCCCCGGGGCCGAGCTCATCGTGCTCGAACGCCGCAGAGACGGGCGAGGATGGTCGTGGCGGGATTCACAGAAAGCATTGTCCCTCACCACGATACGTGGGTACCTCCTCGACGATCCGCTCGCCCGCGAGCAGATGCAGAGATGCGAAGCGCTCGCAGAGCTCACCGGCCTTCGCGTGGCGCAGCCACACGCGATCCCCCACCGCGAGATCGTCGGCGGCGTTTCCGAGCAGCGGGGTCTGCACCTCACCCGCGCCCTCCTGAGAGTCCAGGCGCAGCCCGGCAGGGAGGTGGGGCACCGGCAGGCGCGCGGCGTCGGCGGGACCGGAGGCGAGGTAGCCGCCGCCGAGCACGGTCGCGACGCGCGGCCCCGGACGGCGCACGACGGGCAGCGCGAACAGCGCGGCCGGCCGGGGTGTGAACGCGCGGTAGGAGTCGAACAGGGCGGGGCCGTAGAGCCCCGAGCCGGCGGTCAGCTCGGTGACGGCTTCCTCGCGCGCGGTGAGGTGCAGGCTGCCGGTGCCGCCCGCGTTGACGAGCTCCAGTGGCGCCAGCTCGCGCACGGCGGCGATGGCCTGGGCGCGACGGACGGCGAGCTCGCGGGCCGAGCGCGACTGCAGCGCGCGGATCGCGAGCGCACGTAGCGGACGGCCGCGTGGGGCATCTCCGAGGCCGGCGATGTGCGCCTCGTAGGACATGATCCCCACGAGCGTCAGCGTCTCGCGCGCGAGGATCGCACGGGCGAGCGAGACGGCCTGCGCGGGGGTGTGCACGGGCGAGCGCTTGGCGCCCACGACGATGCGCCCGCCGAGCGCGCGATAGCCCGCGTCGAAATCGATGCACACCCGGATCGGCGCATCGCAGCCGGCGCAGGCCGCCTCGATCAGGTCGAGCTGGGCGACGTCATCGACCATGATCGTCACGCGAGCGCGCGGAAGCTCTGCTCCCAGCAGCGTCAGCTCGCGCAGGGCGGCGCGGTCGGCCGTGGGATAGGCGACGACGACGTCCTCGAACTCATGCCGCGCAAGCCAGATGGCCTCGGGCAGCGTGAACGCGAGCGTGCCCGCGAACCCCTCGCGGGCGAGCACGCGCGCCTGTAGCGAGCGACAACGGACCGACTTGCTCGCGAGGCGGATCGGCCGGTGGGCGGCGCGGCGTTCGAGATCGGACGCGTTGGCCCACATGGCATCGAGATCGACGAGCGCGAAGGGTGGGTCGAGATCGGCCGTGGCCCGTTCGAGGCGCCGGAGATCAGATTGGGGGTCTTTTTGGGGCGCGTCCGCGCGGCTGTGTTGGACATCTGGCGGGTGGGCGCGGGGCGTCCGGCCCCGCTCCTGCGCGTGGGATTGGGACGGGTTCGCGCTCACGTGGCGCGCTCCGCGCCGGAAGCCTCAGGCGATCCGGGTGGAGGTGGCATCGATGCGATCGGTGGACCGGCAACGGGCCCGAGCACGCGATCGGTGTAGTCGTTGGCGAAGCGCCCGCGCGGGTCCAGCCGGGCACGGACGGCACGAAAGCGGTCCCAGTCGGGATAGCGCGAACGCAGCGTGTCGGCCGTCTGGAAATGGCGCTTGCCCCAGTGGGGACGGCCTTCGAGGTCGTCCATGATCTCCTCGACCGCCCGGAAGTACGGCTCGTAGGCCATGCCCTCGTACATGTGCACCGCGACGAAGCCCGACTCGCGCCCGGCGGCGGTGCTGAGCAGCGCATCGTCGGCGGCGACCGTGCGCACCTCGATCGGGAAGGGCACCGCGAACCCACGCGCGGGTACGAGCGCCATCACGCGGCGGACGGCCTCCGGTGTGGCCGCGCGCGGGAGGGCGTACTCCATCTCAGTAAAGCGCACGAGGCGAGGGCTCGCGAAGATGCGGTCGGAGCGGTCCACGCGCGTGGAGGAGCCCGCCAGGCGCGTGACGAGGCGGTTGATCTGGGGGATTCGAGTGGGCCACCGCCGGCCGACGCGGCAGAACAGGCCGAAGGCGTGGTTGGTGAGCAGGATGTCGTTCGCGTAGGCGCTCACGCGCCCGCGCGGGCGCGGCGGCTCGGGCGTACGGTTGTTCGTGCGCGTGAGCGCCGTGTCGGCGTGGGGGAAGACGAAGAACTCGAAGTGGTTGTTGCCCAGCGCGAGCTCCTCGAAGCGCTCGAGCGCCTCGGCGAGCGGTCGGGGTGAGTCGTGCCCACGCAGGGCGAACGCGGGCACGCAGCGCAGCGTGACCTCGGCGATCGCCCCGAGCGCGCCCAGCGATACGCGCGCCGCGCGGAACAGCTCGACATCGGTCTCGGGCGCGCAGCGCAGAAACGAGCCGTCGGCGAGCACGAGCGTGAGCTCTGCCACCTGTGCGGAGATGTTGGGAAGCCGCGCGCCGGTGCCGTGCGTGGCGGTGGCGATCGCCCCGGCGATCGTCTGAGCGTCGACGTCGCCGAGGTTCTCCAGGGCGAGCCCGTGCTCGGCCAGGCGCACGGAGAGCTCGCGGATGGTGATGCCGGCCTGGACGCGCACGAGCCCCGAGGAGCGGTCGATGTCGAGGATGCTCGTCAAGCGATCGAGGCACAGCTGCAGGCCGTCGGTGAGGGCGATGTCGCTGAAGGAGTGCCCCGAGCCCGCGACCCGCACGCGGCGATCCTCGGCTCCCGCGCGGACGATCGCCGCGGATAGCTCCTCGATCGAACCCGGGACCGCGACGATCGCGGGACGACAGCGCTGATCGCCGGCCCAGTTGCGCCAGCTCGTCGCCCTGCGGGTGTCGCTAGGCTCGCTCATCGGATGACCGAGCCCGAGCCTACTCCGACCCGGGCTACGCGCGCGGCCCGCGCGCGGACACTGCCGACGCCGGGGGCGCGGCGAGCGACCGTGATCGGGGCGGGCTCGTTCGGGACCGCGCTGGCCGTGCTGCTGGCGCGGGGCGGACTGCGCACGACGCTGCAAGCGCGCACCGCCGAGCAGGCCGTGCTGCTCGCGCGGGAGCGCGAGAACCGAACCTATCTCCCGGGCGTCGAGCTGCCGGCGCACCTGCGCGTGGAGCCCTCCTCGGAGGGGGTCGCGCGCGCGGACTATGTGTTCCTGGCCGTGCCCTCGCGCGGCCTGGGCGAGGTGATCGAGACGCTCGGCGCGAGCGGCCTGAGCCGGCGAACGGCCGTCGTGTCGCTCGCGAAGGGACTCGTACCGCCCGAGGGCACGCCGCCGACGAGCGTGCTGAGCGCCCGGTTCGGCTCGGAGCGCGTGGCCTGTCTGGGCGGTCCTGCACATGCGCAGGAGATGGTGCGCGCGGGCGCGGCGCTCGTCGCGGCATCCGTGGACGAGGAGCTGGCGGGCGCGCTCGCGCAGATGCTCGCACGCGCGGGAGTCGTCTGCGAGCGGTCCAACGACCCGATCGGCGTGGAGCTCGCGGGCGCCGCCAAGAACGCAGCAGCACTCGCCGCAGGCGCCACCGAGGCGCAGGGGCTGAACGCGGCCGGAGCGGCCGCGGGGCACATCTTCGCCGAGGTCTGGCGCTACGCGGAGAGCCTGGGCGCACGCCCGGAGTCGATGATCGGCTTGGCGGGCGCCGGCGACCTGGTGGCCACGGCGCTGGCCCGCGAGAGCCGCAACCGGCGCGCGGGCGAGCTGCTGGCGGCGGGCGTCGTCGCATCCGAGATCCCGGCCCAGATCGGCCAGGCGGTCGAGGCGCTGGAGTCGGTCCCGCTGCTCGGTCGGGCGCTGGAGCGCGCCGGCGTGGACGCACCGGTCACGAGCGCACTCGGCAGGCTGATCTCGGGCGAGCTGCCGCTGAACGACTGGGTCGCCCTGGTGCGCGCGACCGTGCCACCGCCGGCGCTATGGCGCCGGCGCCCGCAGCCGGGGTTCTGGCGGCGGGTGTGGCGGCGTCTGAATCGCCCGAGCTGAGCGGGGCGTCTCCCGGCGCCCGGATGCGGGGCTCGGACGCCCCGCGCCCACGCGCGTGGACGGAGGACTCGCCTGCGCGGATGCGACCCACCCCCAAAGCACAGATGGGAATCTCACGGCCTCTTGGAGTCTCCGCGAGCCTCCCGGTCGAGCGGTTTACGAGGTGAAGCGGCGCACCGGCCTCAGCCGGTCATCAGCGTGCTCACGACCGCCTCGTACACGCCCGCGCCATGCGCAGCCTCGCTCACCCGCACGTTCTCGTAGGCGGCCATCGCGGCGCGAATCGAGGGATCGCGCGCCACCGCGTTCGCGACCAGCCAGAACGCGCCCACGTGCCGCGCGCACGCCAGGTCCTCGCGCGAATCCCCCACCGCGAACGTCTCCTCCCGCGCGTATCCCCGCACGCGCATGTGCAGCGACACAGCGGCCTCCTTGGAGGCTCCCGCCGGCACCAGGTGATAACCACGCACGTGCTCGAGCTCGGCCAGCGCGGGCGAGCGGCGATTGACGACGCCGTTGTCCACCAGCCGCAGGTTCTCGTGGCCGTGCTCGACCAGCAGCGCATCGACCTCCTCCGCGTCGACCAGCCCGCGGAACGCATGTGAGACTTCCCGCGCGACGTGCCACGGCTCGTGGTACTCCAGCCGCCCCACGTACCGTTCGAGCAGCAGACCCGGAGCACCCGAACGCTCGATCTGCTCGGCGATGCTCAGCTCGCCCGGGACCATCTCGCCCGTCAGCCAGTGCTCCTCGCCCCCAAGCTGCCAGTCCGCACCCAGCACCATGCACGCGCCGGCCTCGAAGATGAACGAGTCCTGTCCCAGCAGTCGCGCGTCCTCGTGCACCTGCGCGCGGCGGCGACCGGACATCAGCACGATCTCCACGTCCGCGCGCAGACAGGCCTGCACCGCGCGCACCCCGTCGAGCGAGACGTTCCCCTCGCCGTCGTGCAGCAACGAGGCACGCCATCCCAGCAGCGTTCCGTCCAGGTCGACGTAGACACAGCGAATGCTCACGACGCGACACCCGCACCGGTCAAGGCCGGACGCTCGACCGCGAGCTCGGAGATCTCCACACCCGCCAGCCGGCCCTCTGCCCGCGCACGAGCGGCGATCGTCGCGAGCACCGTCCGCGCCATCGGCGTCAGCGCCGACAGCGGCTGATGGCGGTTGCGATGCTCCTGCAGGTCCACCTGCGCGATGCCATCCAACCCGACCTCACGCCAGACGTCGATCAACATCCCCACCTCCACGCCATAGCCGGTCACGAACGGAACGCGCTCGAGCAGCTCACGACGTGCCGCGATCTCGCCCGCAAGCGGCTGGGCAACGGCCGCCAGCTCGGGATAGAACAGCTCCAGCGCCGGGCGCGCCAGCAGGTGGTTGACGCGCCCGCCACCCTCTGCCAGCGAGATTCCTCCCTGCTCGAACGGGCGCCGGTAGAAGGCCTTGACGAACGCGATCTCACCCCCGTCCGGTGTCTCGCACAAAAGCGGCCCCAGCAGACCGGTTGCGTAGTGCGCACAGTCGCCGGCCGTGTCGGCGTCCAGGTAGCAGACGATCTCGCCCTTCAGCACCGACAGCGCGCGATACATCGCATCCCCCTTGCCCAGCACCGGGCCGAGCTCGCTCATCAGCTCGGCCTCCTGATAGACGCGCGCACCGGCGCGCTCGGCCACCGCCGCGGTCCCGTCGACCGAGGCGGCGTCGATCACGACGACCTCATCGACCGCTCCCGCCTCGCGTAGACCGATCAACGCGTGCACGTGCCCTGCCACCGTCTGCGCACACTCGCGCGCGGGCAGGCACACCGACACGCCAAGCCCGTGCTGCGCCCGCGCGGCCGCGATGCGCTCGGACGAGTACGGCGAATGGTGGAAGGTGCGCGTTCGCGCCCAGCTCTCGGCGGCGGAGACGGTCATCGCATCTACTATCGCAACCCATGCCCCAGAACCATCGCTCCGGCTCCGCGCTCTCTGCACGTTCGACGCCCAAGACCGCGAAGCCTCCGTCGCGTAGGCCCGGCAAAGAACGCAAGATCGAGCCCTGGAGCGCGCTGCTGGATGAAGGCCGCGCGGACGAGCGGCTCGTGCGCGAAGCCCACGAGGGAGCCAGCGGAGCGCGACTCGTGGAGGTCCCCCAGGCCCTTCACCCGGAAGTGCTCGCGGCGCTAACGCGGCTCGGGATCGAGCGGCTGTACTCGCATCAGGCGCAGGCGATCCAGGCGGCCACCGAAGGTCCGACGATCGTCACCACCGGGACGGCCTCGGGCAAGTCGATGTGCTTCAACCTGCCCACGCTGCACATCCTCTGCGAACAGTCGCGCGCGCGGGCGCTGTACCTGTACCCGACCAAGGCCCTCGCCCAGGACCAGGCACGCGCGTTGAACGCATTCGGACTGGCGCGCCGCGTGCGCCCGGCGATCTACGACGGCGACACCCCGCGCGAGTCGCGCGCGGACATCCGTCGCAACGCCAACGTGGTGCTCACCAACCCCGACATGCTGCACGTCGGCATCCTCCCCAACCACGCGGCCTGGGCCGAGCTGTTCGCGAACCTCGCGGTGGTCGTGGTCGACGAGGCCCACGTCTACCGCGGCGTCTTCGGCTCGCACGTCGCCGGCGTGCTGCGGCGGCTGCGGCGCATGGCCGCCGCATACGGCACCGCCCCGATCTTCCTGCTGACCTCGGCGACGATCGCCAACCCGGTGCAGCTCGCCGAGCGCTTGACCGGGCTGGAGGACATCGCGCTGATCGACGAGGACGGCTCGCCCGCCCCGGGACGGCGGATCGCGATGTGGAACCCGCCGCTGACCGATGCCGCCCTGGGCGCGCGCCGCTCAGCGCTGGGCGAGGCGGCCGAGCTGCTGGCGCGCCTCGTGCGCGAGGGCGCACGGGCGATCTGCTTCATGAACTCGCGCAAGGGCGTCGAGCTGCTCAGCCGGCTGGTCAAGCAGGACCTCGAGGCGAGCGGGCAGCCGCAGCTGGCCGGCGCGATCGAGCCTTACCGCGCCGGCTACACCCCCCAGCAGCGTCGCGCGCTGGAGGAGCGGCTGACGCGCGGTGAGCTGCTGGCCGTCATCACGACCGACGCGCTGGAGCTCGGCATCGACATCGGCGAGCTCGACGCGGCCGTCGTCGTCACCTTCCCCGGCACCGTCGCCTCGCTGCGCCAGATGTGGGGTCGCGCCGGGCGGCGCGGACGCGGCCTGGCGGTGTACGTCGCCGGCGAGGACGCGCTCGACCAGTTCTTCTGCCGCCACCCCGACGAGTTCCTCGAGCGCCCCGTCGAGGCGGCGATCCTCGACCACGAGAGCCCGCTGATCTTCGCCGCGCACCTGCTGTGCGCCGCGCACGAGGGACCGCTCGACGCCGGCGACGCCGAGTTCTTCGGTCCGCGCCTGCAGGCCCAGGCCGAGCTGCTCGTCAGCGCCGGGCGCCTGCGCGCGCGCACCGTGCGTCGCGCAGCTGACCGCGGCGAGGCGCTCGGGGGCGAGACCTACGTGCTGCGGGACCCCGGCTCCTACCCCGCGGCCGAGGTGTCGCTGCGCTCGGCCTCCCCCGACAGTTTTGCGATCGTCGATGTCTCCTCGGGAGAGCTGCTCGGTCAGACCGAGGCCGCGCGCGCCCACTCGACCGTGCACGACGGCGCGATCTACCTGCACCAGGGACGCTCCTATGAGGTCCGCGCCCTGGACCTGGATCACCGGCGCGCACTCGTCGCGCCGTTTGAGGGCGACTGGTACACCCAGCCCAAGCGCGAGACGATGACCCAGATCGAGCGACTGCTCGACCGCCGCCAGGCGCTGGGGGTGTCGTCGCTCAGCTTCGGCGAGGTGTCGGTCACCGAGACCGTGCTCGCCTACCAGCGCCGTCGCCTGTCAGACCACGCGCAGATCGACCTCGTCGCGCTCGACCTGCCCGAGACGAGCTTCTCCACACAGGCCCTGTGGTTCGAGCTCGACGCGGCCGAGCTCGAGCAGACGGTTCCGCTGGAGTCCCTGCTCGGCGCGCTGCACGCGACCGAGCACGCCCAGATCGCCGTGCTGCCGCTGATCGCGATGTGCGACCGCTGGGACATCGGCGGGCTCTCCACCAACCTGCACCCCCAGACGGGCGCTCCGACGATCTTCATCTATGACGGGCACCCCGGCGGCATCGGCATCTCCCGCATCGCATTTCAGCGCTTCGAGGAGCTCTGCGAGGACGCACACCGGCTGATCGCCGGCTGTGGTTGCAGCGACGGATGCCCCTCCTGCGTACAGTCCCCGAAGTGCGGCAACCTCAACGAACCGCTGTCCAAGGCCGGCGCCCGGTTGCTGCTGGAGCGAATGCTCGTCTCCGCGACACGACCGTCCGTGGGGACGCCGCTCTGATCGCGATGCTGCGCTGTTGAAGAGGAGACGATGCTCGCATTCGCGAAAAACACGGCGCTCGCCGGGATCGTCGTCTGCGTTGCCCTCGCGGCAAACGCGGTCGCCGCCGAAGCACCGCCGAGCCAAGCGATCGTCGGCGAAGGCTCCGGTGGGCGCATCGCGCTGACGCACTGGACGCTGCGTACAGATCCGTCGGGTCGCGGGCTCGGCCGCGGCTGGCAGCGAGGCGGCTTCGGCGGCACGGGCGTGAGCGTCCCCAACGCCATCGACCCCGCGCGCTATGCCGGCGCCTCCGCGCAGGCCAACTACGAAGGCTCGGTCGCGTGGTACCGCACGACGTTCACGGCCGCCGCGCCGGGCACCTACGCGCTGAGCTTCCAGTCGGCCAACTTCTCCGCGCAGGTGTGGGTGGACGGGCACGCGCTCGGCTCACACGAGGGCTCCTACCTGCCATTCGAATCGCGCGCGCAGCTCGGTGCTGGCAGGCACACGGTGGTCGTGCGCGTCGACTGGCGCGACCCCGCCGCTCAGTCGCGCATCGGCTTTCACCGCACCTGGTTCAACTGGGGCGGGCTCGACGGAGAGGTCAGCGTGCGTCCGATCGGTGCGAGCGAGCTGTCCAATCCGGCGATCCAGACGACGCTCTCGCCCGGCTCGGTCGTCTGCGTTCGCACCCCCTGTCCCGACATCCCGGCCGTGCAGAGCGCGACCGTGCGGGTCAGCGTGCAGGTGCGCAACGACGGCGCCTCCGGGCGCGCGATCGCGCCCACGGGCTCGCTCGTGCACGGATCGCAGACGATCCCGTTGAGCTTCCCCGAACAGCACCTCGCCCATGGCCAGAGCGCGACCGTGAGCACGAGCGTGACCGTGCCCGAACCGGCGCTGTGGTCGCCCGCGAGCCCGAGCCTGTACCAGCTGACGCTCGCGGTCGGGCAGGAGTCAAGCTACTCCGCGCGCGTGGGCCTGCGCCAGCTCACCTGGAACGGCGGGCGCGTGCACCTGAACGGACAGCTCCTGCGGGTGCACGGCGCCACGGTCCAGGAGGACGCGCTGGGTCACGGCGACGCGCTCACCCCGGGCGCGGAGAACGCGATCGTCTCCGAGCTGCGAGCGATCGGCGCGAACGCCGTGCGCGCCCAGCACCCGCTGGACCCGGCGTTGCTGGAACGACTCGATGCGGCCGGGATCCTCGTGTGGCAGGGCATCGGCCCGGTCGAAGGGGCGGGCAACTGGTACTCGAACTCGCCCGGACTGCTCGCGCACGCCGAGAGCCAGGCGCGCACCGCGGCGATCGCCGATCAGCTGCACCCCTCGATCTTCGCCTGGAACCTCGTCGACGAGGTCGCCGAGAACGGGCGCGACGGCGCGGAGGTCTCCTACGTGCAGTCGCTGACACGCTGGTTGCACGCCTACGATCCGACGCGGATGGTCGCCGTGGACGTGTGGGGCGATCACCCACCGGCTCACCCGGGCGCGCTGTATCGCGGCGTCGACGCGATCGCCGAGACCGACTACTCGGGCTGGTACGACAATCCCCACAACTCCCCGAGTGCGGTCAGCGCGGAAATCTCCCGCCGCCTGGGCGCGATGCGGCGAGCGTTCGCCGGGCGCGTGCTCGTGATCAGCGAGTTCGGCGCCGAATCCAACGGCCTGAATCCCGCGGGCAGTCCCGGCAGCTACTCGTTCCAATCCTCGCTGCTGGCGCGCCACATTCGCGCATACGCCGCCGACCCGCGGCTCAGCGGCATGTTCGTCTACCTGCTGCGCGACTACCCTCTGGTCCCCACCTTCCAGGGCGGCTCGATCCACGGCGTGCTGCCGCGGCTGCGCCTGATCGAAGGACTGAACGAGAAGGGGCTGTTCACCTACGGTGGGCGCGCCAAGCCTGCCGTAGGCGTGGTCGGGCGACTGTACCGGGCACTGGGATCGGAATAGCATCACCGCCGTGCGCATCCTCCTCACCGGCCACCACGGCTACATCGGGTCGGTCCTGCTCCCGCTGCTGCTCGACGCCGGGCACGAGGTCGTGGGCCTCGACAGCTTCCTGTACGAGGGATGCGACTTCGGCGAGGGCCCTGCGCCGGACGTACCGGTCATCCGCAAGGACGTCCGCGACGTGACGGCCGGCGATCTGGACGGGTTCGACGCCGTCCTGCATCTCGCGGCGCTCTCGAACGACCCGCTCGGAGACCTCAACCCCGAGTGCACCTACGCGGTCAACCACCGCGCATCGGTCTCGCTGGCGCGCGCGGCCAAGCAGGCGGGGGTCGAGCGTTTTCTGTTCTCCTCCTCCTGCAGCCTGTATGGAGCCGCGGACGAGGATTGGGTCGAGGAGACCGCCGCTTTCAACCCGGTCACGCCCTACGGCGAGTCGAAGGTGCTGGCCGAGCGCGACATCGGCCTGCTCGCCGACGAGGAGTTCAGCCCGACGTTCCTGCGCAACGCCACCGCCCACGGCCTCTCCCCCCGCCATCGTGGCGACCTGGTCGTCAACAACCTGACCGCGTTCGCGTACGCCACCGGCGAGGTGCTGATGCGCAGCGACGGCACCCCGTGGCGACCGCTCGTGCACATCGAGGACATCGCGCGCGCCTTCCTCGGCCTGCTCGAGGCCCCGCGCGAGCTGGTGCACGGCGAGGCCTTCAACATCGGCGCCGACGAGGAGAACTACCAGATCTCAGAGATCGCCCGGATCGTCGAGGAGGTCGTGCCCGGCGCGCGGATCGCCTTCGCGCAGGGCGCCGGGCCGGACAAGCGCAGCTACCGCGTCAGCTTCGCCAAGCTCGAGCGGGCCTTCCCCGAGCTGCACCCCCGCTGGACGGTCCGCGCGAGCGCCGAGCAGATGCTCGGCGCCTACCGCGATCACGAGCTGCGGATCGAGGACTTCGAAGGGTCGCGCTTCATGCGCATCGCCCGCCTGAAAGAGCTGCTGAGCGAGGGGAAGCTAGACGAGGAGCTGCGCCGGCGCGAGGAGCTCACCGCCGGCGCAAGAAGCTCACCATGAGCTGACCGGGGCCTCGGAGGCGTACCAGTCGAACGTGGCCCGCAGCCCCCGCTGCAGATCCCACTCGGGCGTCCAGCCGAGCTCTGCGGTGATCGCGCTCGCATCGAGCCACTGGCGTTCGAGCTCGCCGTGCGGAGTCCCGCGCCCGAGAACGTCCGGCTCGAGCCCCAGGCCGGAGATCTCGACGAGCCGCGTGACCACCTCGAGGACACTGACGGGGCGTCCGATGCTGGCGTTCCAGGCGCGACCGCGCAACTCAGGACGGTCGAGCGAGCGCGCGATCGCCAGGTAGGCGGTGACCGCGTCCTCGGCGTAGAGGAAATCTCGCTCCATCAGGCCGTCGGAGCGAATCACCGGCCGCTTGCCCGCGAGCAGCGCCTGGATCGTCCCCGGGATCAGCCGCGAGAAGTTGAAGTCGCCGCCGCCGAACACGTTGCCAAAGCGCGTCACCGCGACCGGCAGCCCGAAGGTGTGCGCGTAGGAGCGGGCGATGATGTCGGCGCTGGCCTTGGAGGCGTCGTAGGGATAGTGCGGCCGCAGCGCATGGTCCTCGCGGTAGGGAAGACTCTCGTGGATGCCGTAGGCCTTGTCGGTGGAGGCAACCACGATCCTCGCCGGCGGCTCGCTCGCGACACGACAGGCCTCGAGCACGTTCCAGGTGCCGCGGACGTTGACCTCGAAGGTGCTCAGCGGCGAGCTCGCCGCCGATCCCACGATCGCGCTCGCCGCGAGATGGAACACAGCCTGCACCCCGCGATCCTCGATCGCCGCGCGCAGCGAGGCGTGGTCGAGGAGATCGGCGGACACCGCCGTGCAGCGTTCGGGCAACCCGCGCAGTACGAACCGCGAGGGCTCGGCGGGCGGTCGGTCGAGGACGAGCACCTCCGCGGCCTCGTCCAACAACCGCTCGGCCACCCACGAGCCGATGAAGCCCTGGGCGCCGGTGAACAGCACGCGCGTCCCCGCCCATGCGCTCACGGCGCCGGCATCGGGCCCTGGCGCCGGCGCCGAACCCTCCATGACGCGGCCGCTCGGCACGCCCACTACCGGCTCCCCGCTGCGTTCGGTCGCCGCTATGCCCGATTGCCGCGCGCGATCTTGCGCAGGTCGATCGTCTCGTCGTAGAGCTTCGCGTCGACGCCCTCCTCGAGCGCGACCTCGCGCAGCGGGCGCCCGGAGGCCGTGGCCTTCTGCACGATCACGGTGCCCTTGTCGTAGCCGATCGCGCCGTTAAGCGCCGTCGCAACGGCGAGCGTGGCGCCAGCGGAAGCCTTCGTGCCGGCCTTGTTGGCCTCGATGCCGTCGACGCACTTCTCGGCGAACACGCGCGAGGTCGAGGACAGCAGGCGCAGCGATTCGAGCAGGTTACGCGCGATCAGGGGGATGCGCACGTTCAGCTCGAACTGGCCCTGCATGCCACCGACGGTGATCGCGGTGTCATTGCCGATCACCTGTGCGGAGACCTGCAGGACGACCTCGCAGATCACGGGGTTGACCTTGCCGGGCATGATCGAGGAGCCCTTCTGCAGCTCGGGCAGCAGCAGCTCGCCGATCCCCGCGCGCGGTCCCGAGCCCATCAACGCGAGATCGCCCGCGATCTTGGTGAGCGAGACCGCGATCACCTTCAACGCCCCCGACAGCTCGACCAGCGCGTCGCGGTTGGCCTGCGCCTCGAACGGGTCGAGCGGCGGGGCGATCTGCTTGAGGCCGGATTCCCTCTTCAGCCGCGCGCGCACCTTCTCGGCGAACTTGGCGTGCGTGTTCAGTCCCGTGCCCGTGGCGGTGCCGCCGAGCGGGATCTGTCCGACGTGGACGAGCGCGGACTGCACGCGCTCCTGGCCGAGCGCGATCTGGGCGGCGTAGCCGGCGAACTCCTGGCCGAGCGTGACGGGCACGGCGTCCATCAGGTGCGTGCGACCCGACTTCACGACATTCTGGAAGCTTTTCGCCTTTTTCGCGAACGAGCGCTCGAGCTGTTTGAGCGCGGGCAGCAGCTCGTTCTGGGCGACATCGAGTGCCGCCAGGTGGACGGCCGAGGGAAACACGTCGTTGGAGGACTGGCCCATGTTCACGTGGTCGTTGGCGTGCGTGCCATCGCCGGCGAGCTTGGCGATCACCTCATTGGCGTTCGTGTTCGTCGAGGTGCCCGAGCCGGTCTGGAAGACGTCGATCGGGAACTGCGAGTCGTGCTTGCCCGCGGCGATCTCCTTCGCGGCTTTCTCGATTTTGGACGCGGCGCGTTTGGGCAGCAGGCCAAGCTCGCCGTTGACGGCGGCCGCGGCGCCCTTGACGCGCGCGAGCCAGTGCACGACCGGCAGCGGCACGGTCTCGCCCGAGATCGGGAAGTTCTCTACGGCCTTGGCGGTCTCTCCGCCCCAGAGCTGCTTGTCGGGCATGTGGATCTCCTTTGGGTGGGCCCGGAACCCTATCCGCAGAACGCCACCAGCTCTCGTGCCAGCCCGACCGGGTCGTCGTAGGCCATCAGAAAGCCCGTGCTGGGCAGCACCCGCAGCTGCCCGTCGGGGAGCTCTCGCAGCGCGGCCTCGGCCGTGGCGATCGGGTGCAGGCGATCCTGATCGGCCCACAGCAACAGCACGGGCATGTCCAGGCGCGGGTACAGCTCCAGCAGATCCTCGCGCGCACCGGTCGGCCAGGCACGTGCGCACTTCGCCCACGAGCGGGCCAGGGCCGCGTTTCCGGGGGCGTCCGCAAAGGCGTGCCTCAGCAGGTCGCGCGCCGCCGGGTTGCCGCGCACGGACAGCCGCGAGCCGCGCTCGGGGCTGAAGACGGTGCGCATGCCATAACCGGCCACGCGATCGAGACCGGGGATCGCGCCGACCATCGTCGCGGCACGCCACACCGAGCGTGCGCGGCCGCGCACGGGCGCGGCGTGGAGACGGTTTGACATCAGCACCAGTCGACTCGGCCGGATCCTGCCGCTCGCCACCGCCTGCAGCACGACCTCGGCGCCGGCGCCATGGCCGCCGATCAGCGGACTGGGGCCGAGCACGTCCGCGGCAAAGCCGCCCAGGACATCGGCAAACCAGTCGAGCGTGTAGGGATGAGTGGGACTGTCCTCCGAGTCTCCGTGCAACGGCAGGTCGGGCAGCACCACGCGAAAGTGGGCCGCGAGTTGCTCGACCGACGGTTCCCACTCCTTGTGCGAGAGCATCGCCGAGTGGATCAGCGCCAGTGGCGGCCCTGCGCCGCACTCGCGGTAGGCCACGCGTGTGCCGTCCGGGTGGTGGTAGAGCCGCAGCCGCATGTCTCGATTGATCGTAGGCCGTCGCCGCGCTAGGGCGCGTTCCTGCGCCTGCAAGGCGCGTGACGGTCTGCATACCCCGTTGCGGGGGTTGCGATCGGCACCGTCAAAGCTCACCATCCCTCGTGCAATGAGCGCAATCCGCACAAATGCCGCGGCCGCGATGCTTGGGGTCAGCCCCAACACGCTGCGCGGCTGGGAGCGACGCTTCGGCTACCCGATGCCGCATCGCACCGAGGGTGGGCATCGCCAGTTCGAGCTGACCGAGATCGAGGCGCTGCGCCAGGCGTTCGCCGAGACCCACGACATCGCCTCGGCCGTGTCCGTCGCGCGCGAGCGTGGCGAGGGACCGTCCTCTCCGGCGCGCCTGCGAGCCGCGATGGAGTTGTTCGCGCCTGAAGCCGCCGATCGCCTGCTGGAGGAGAGCCTCGCGGTGCGATCGGTCGAGCGCACCGTCGAGTCGGTGTTGCTGACGGCTTTGGAGACGCTCGAGGAGGACTCGGCCGAGCGCGCGTTCGCGCTGCGCTATACGACCGGTTGGCTGGCGGCCGCCACGCGCGTCGCCCCCCCGGCCTCGCGCGATGAGGGCACGCTGATCTTCGACGGCTCGCGTCCGGGAGATCTCGACGCCCCGTACGTGCAGGCACTGGAGCTGTTCCTGCGCCGCGGGGGGCTGCGCGTGCTGACCCTTCCGGTGGAGCTCGAGGCCGGGCGCGTCGGTGCCGCGCTGCGTGCGTTGCGCCCGAGTGCGATCGTGCTCGCCGGCTCGGGCACTTCCGCAGAGGTCCTCGGCCGGCTCGTCTACGCCTCCCGTCAGGCCGAGCCCGGCGTGGACGTGTTCGACTATCGCTCGGCCCTGCCGGAGACCGGAGCATCGACCGTCAAGCGCGTCGGCCCCGGCCCCACCGCCGCGGCCGAGCAGTTGCGCGAGCGCTTGACCGGCGTGGTGCTGCGCCACCCCGCCGTCATCGCCTCCTGATCGCCCGATCGACCGCGCAACGCGCGCGAGCGGCGCGTGAGGAGATCCGGCGGGCGAAGACATTTCGCCTCGTGTCGGGCCACCAACCTAGAATGGGCCGCCCAATGACGGCCGAGTCCCACAATCCCCTGATCCCCGCACGCGAGGTCGACCCCAAGCAGGACCTGCCGGCGATGGAGCTGGAGGTGCTGGATCGCTGGCGCGAGCGCGACGTGTTCGCACAGTCGCTGCGCTCGCGCGAGGGAGCGCAGCAGTGGGTCTTCTATGAGGGCCCCCCGACCGCGAACGGACCGCCGGGCTCCCATCACGTGCTCTCGCGCGTGTTCAAGGACGTCTACCCGCGCTACCACACGATGCGCGGGCGACTCGTGCAGCGCAAGGGCGGCTGGGACTGTCACGGGCTGCCCGTGGAGATCGCGGTCGAACAGAAGCTCGGGATCACGACCAAGGCCGAAATCGAGGACGAGAGCGTCATCGGGATCGAGCGGTTCAACGCCGAGTGTCGCGAGTCGGTGTTCGCCTTCCTGGAGGACTGGAATCGCCTGACCGAGCGGATCGGGTTCTGGATCGACCTCGATCACGCCTACCGGACGCTGGACGAGTCCTACATCGAGTCGGTGTGGTGGGCGCTCGCCGAGATCGACCGCCGCGGGCTCCTGTACGAGGGGCACAAGGTCGTGCCCTACTGCTACCGCTGCGGGACCGCGCTGTCCTCGCACGAGGTCGCGCTCGGGTATCGGGACGTGGTCGATCGCTCGGTGTACGTGCGGTTGCCGGTGTTCTTTCCAACACAGGAGCAGTCGGGAGGCCTCGTGCAGCAGCCCGGGGGGCCTGTGTGGACATCCGCCGGCGTTCCCGATTCAGATTCCCCGCTGCGAGAGGGCGACGCGTTGCTCGTGTGGACAACGACGCCTTGGACACTGCCGGGCAACAGAGCGGTCGCGGTATCGCCCACGGCCATCTACGCCAGAGCAGAAGCCGGAGATGAGACGTTTGTGCTCGCCGAGAATCGCGTCACGGCTGTGCTCGGCGAGGGTGCGAAGGTGTTGCAGAGCTTTCCGGGCAGCACGTTGGTCGGACAGCACTATGAGGGCCCGATCTTCAATACAGGTCAGGCAGGAGGCTTTCCGATCGTTGCCGGCGATTTCGTAACGACCGATGACGGCACCGGCCTCGTGCACATCGCGCCGGCGTTCGGCGAGGACGACTTCCGCGTGGCCGCCGAGAACCGAGTCGGCGACTTCGATCCGACCGCTCCGGGCACACTCTTCAACCCCGTACGACCCGACGGCACGTTCGACGGTCGCGTGCGCAGCCACGAGGGCCGCGAGTATGACGGGCGGATCGTCAAGGACCCGGGCGTCACCGACGACCTGATCGAGGACCTGGACAAATGGGGACTGCTGCTGAGGGAGGAGCGCTACGAGCACTCCTACCCGCACTGCTGGCGCTGCGGGACGCCCCTGATCTACTACGCGAAGAAGTCCTGGTACATCCGCACGACCGCGGTGCGCGAGCGACTGCTCGCGGCGAATGAGACGGTGAGCTGGCATCCCTCACGGGTCAAGCACGGGCGCTTCGGGGAGTGGCTGAAGGGCAACGTCGATTGGGCGCTCTCGCGCGAGCGCTACTGGGGCACGCCCCTGCCGGTGTGGCGCTGTCCGCAGGGGCACGTTCACGTGATCGGCTCCTTCACAGAGCTCGCGGAGTTGGCGAAGCTGCCAGACGGCGCGCTGCCAGATCACCATCGCCCGTACGTCGACCGGGTCGAGATCCCATGCACGGAGCCCGACTGCGAAGAGTCGATGCGGCGCGTCGAGGAGGTGATCGACGTGTGGTTCGACTCGGGCGCGATGCCGTTCGCCCAGCACCACAGCCCGTTCGAGCACGAGTCGGAGTTCGCGCAGAGCTACCCGGCCGACTTCATCTGCGAGGCGCAGGATCAGACGCGCGGCTGGTTCTACTCGCTGCTTGCGATTGCGACGCTGCTGGAAAGCGAGGCGCCGTACCGCAACGTGGTGTGCCTGGGCCTGATCCTGGACGCGGACGGGCAGAAGATGTCGAAGTCCAAGGGCAACACGGTCGAGCCGTGGCAGGTGCTGGACACCTATGGTGCAGACGCGTTTCGGTGGTACTTCTTCACCTCGCGCCAGCCGTGGGACGGGTATCGGTTCTCGGAGGAGGCGATCGGCGAGGGCGTGCGGCTGTTCTTGAAGCAGCTGTGGAGCACCTACTACTTCTACGCGCTGTACGCGCGGGCGGGAGCGCAGACGCTGTCCGGGCAACCCGAGGACGGCGCACCCCCGAGCGGCCCGGATGCGGACCTCGATCGCTGGGCGCGTTCACGGACGACTGCGACGGCCGAACTGGTGGCGGAGCGGCTGGATGCATACGACGTGACGAGCGCGGGCCGCGCGATCGGCGAGCTCGTGGACGAGCTGTCCAACTGGTACGTGCGCCGCTCCAGGAGACGGTTCTGGGATGGCGAGCGGGCGGCGTTCGAGACGCTGCGCGAGTGTCTGCTGACGATCGCGAAGCTGCTGGCGCCGCTGTGCCCGTTCGTGACGGACGAGATCTACGACAACCTCGACGGGACGCTCGCGAGCGTGCATCTGTGCGACTTCCCGATCGACGAGGAGCTGCCGGTGCGCGACGCAGAGCTGGAGGAGGCGATGGCGCTCGCGCGCGAGACCGTCAGGCTCGGGCTGGGCGCACGGGGCAAGGCCAAGCGGAAGGTGCGCCAGCCGCTGCGCGAGGCGGTCATCGTGGCGGACGGTCGCGAGCGCGCGGCGATCGAACGGCTGGCGGAGGTCGTGCGCGAGGAGCTGAACGTCAGGCAGGTGAGGTTCGTGGCGGCCGCAGAGGAGCTGAGCGAGTACGAGGTCAAGGCCAACTACCGCACGCTCGGACCGCTGTTCGGCAAGGACATGCCCGGGGTCGCGCAGGCGATCGCGGCGCTCGACCCCGCCCGGGTGGTGGCGGCGATCCGCGAGGGTGAGGGCGAGGTCGCGATCGCGGTGGGCGGGCGCGAGCACACGCTCTCGCCCGACGACGTGATCCTGACGCTGAAGGCGCCCGAGGGCTATTCGGTCGAGCGCGAGGGCGCACACGCGGTCGCGCTGGACCTGACACTCGATGACGACCTGCGGCGCGAGGGCCACGCCCGCGAGATCGTGCACGCGGTCCAGAACGCGCGCAAGACGGCGGGGCTGCAGATCGAGGACCGGATCGAGCTGGGCCTGGCGGGGGCGGCGGCGCTGGTCGAGGCGGCCGCCTCACACCGCGACTACATCGCGGGCGAGACGCTGGCCGTCGCACTGGATCTCGGCGACGGCGCCACCTCACCCTCGGCCGGGGCCGACGGCTATCGCGAGCAGACCGAGGTGGACGGCCTGGAGCTGTCGATCGCGCTGCGCCGAATCGGCGACGCCTGCTAAACCGTCTGCACTGTGCAGACAATCGCCTGCAGCCCCAACAGCACGTCAACGCGAAAGGCGCTCATAGAGAGCGTGCTCTTCCTCGTGATGTCGGCGCAACCGCTCGATGAAAGCTGTGTCGCGCCGCCGCTCCTCGATATGCGCGTCGATCGCGGCGCGAACGGCCTCCGTCACGGACTGGTCATCCGCACGCGCGACGAGCTCCAGCGTGGCAGCTCGCTCGTCATCCAGTCGCAAGGTCATTGCCTTAGCCATCATTGCCTCATTCGGTGAGATTCTTGTATTTGAAATAGTTCCACTGGATAGACAATTTCCGGTATGGCAACAAGCGCACTGCCTACAACGTGATGTGGGAGTTCCTCGCTCGCAACGGAGTGACCTTCACCCATCCCCCCGAGGGCCTCGACGGCACCGCTCAGGTAATCGAAGACCTCGCCGCGGGCAGCCTCAGCGAGCAGGACTTCGTCGCATGGATGCTGCAGCGGATCACCTCTGCTAGGCCAGAACCGGCTCGAGCTCCTGCTCGAGCTTCTTCTTCGGGTAGGCCCCGACGACCGTCTTGACGGGGGCACCGCCCTTGAAGAGGATCAGCGTGGGGATCGAGAGAACCTGGTACTGGGCCGCGGTCTGCTGGTTGTCATCGACGTTGAGCTTGACGATGCGCAGGTCGGGACGCTCGGAGGCGATCTCCTCGAGCACCGGGGCGACGACCCGGCAGGGACCGCACCAGGGCGCCCAGAAGTCGACAAGCACGGGGCCCTCGGACTCGAGGACCTCGGCGCCAAAGTTGTTGTCGGTGACTTCGCTGAGGGTGCCGGCCATGGTGTCTCCTTGAAGATCGCGGGGTGATGCGGGAAAGGTCTCCCTCATCACTATACAAAGTAAAGCAAGAGTCTCGTTCCAAAGGAGCTGCTGCGACCCCCGGCCGGCTCACTGATGGGCTCAGCGCCGGCGATTGCCCTTGGGAGGAGGATGGCATGCGGTCTCATCAGGGTCCCACCAGAGCAGGCAGAAGACAGACCCCCGCATAAGGCCCCATGTTCGACGCTTGCCCTTGAGGCGCAACTCCCAGAGAGTGTCGTGCTCTTCCAATCCCAGCAGGTCCAGGCGCTGCTGTGCCTCTCGGACCATATGTTGCGCCGGGATTTCCTTGACCTTTGCCGTTTCCCGCAGATCGTGAAGGGTCTCGCCCTCGAGCTCGACGAGCTCCTCGTGCAGCCTCTCGATGTCATCCGGGTCAAGCTTGCGCCAGCCCCACTCGCCGTCGAAGTCAACAAGCCCCAGACCCCAAGTCATGGGCTCATGTCTGACCACGTCGGGTGTGCTCTCGATCCCCGGTCGCTTGGAGCCCACGGGAGGGGTCGAGAACTTTGGCTGCTTCCTCATGCTTGGCCCCGTCGGGCTGCGGAGTCGCTAGATCTCTAGCGGGACGTTGCCGTCGAGGGGGGCGTAGTAGCGCCCCATGGCCTCCAGCTCAATCTTTTTGTGGCCGCGCTCGTTCTTCCCCAGACCGACTCGCGCGTCTTTCCATGGAGCCTCTTTGTGGGTCAGTTCGCTCAGCCAATGCCCACTCTTGTCGCCGTAGAAGCCCAAGACCGCGTCGATCGAGCCGCGCTGAGACGCCGTCAGGTGGCGCAGCGACCCTTGCTTGTAGGTGCTGGTGCTGAGCGTGTATTTGCCCCGATGCTCCTTGAAGAGCGCTGGAACCACCGGACCGTCTGCCCACGCCTCCACCGGCTCGGAGAAGAGTTGCTCGTCCTCCCAGACGTAGTGCCACGCCTGGCTGTAGTAGACGAGCTTTTGGAGCTTCCAGGTGGACATGCTCCCGCGCTTTTGCAGGATGTACCGGGCAACATCGTGAACGGAAGGCATAGAGACAGCATATCGACCTAGTCCTCTGCAAGAGACCATATCTTGGCCTATATGCTGAATTTGGCATCCAGCAACCTCGAACACAAAAGTCAACGCGAGCCGGTCGAATATCGAAAGACACGCGCGGCCCGTCGGCTGTCTGACCGTGAGCCGCAGCACACGTAGGGCCCGCGGGATCGCTCGCTCCACGGAGAACTTCCTCATATAACTCCTGCCCGACCTCGGAGCCCTAGCGGGACACCGGCAGGAGTCTTCGTAGATCTGACTCCACGCCGGTCGAGTCCGACGCAATGGATGTCATGCGGGACCTCACTCCAGAAGGGAAGCTGAGGCGGGGCTCAATTCACCGTGACGGTCCACCCTTCGGAGTAACGCACGACCGGTGGGTGGATGTGGGTGAGCGCAGTGAAGAGGTGCGGGGAGACGTAGACCTCGATCAGGGCGGCGATCACGAGCATGGGCACGGCGATGGCGACGGTGACGAAGGTGGCGGCGAGCAGCTGCTCCCACTCGCCGCGACGGCTGGCGATGATCCAGGCGGCCAGGGGCAGGAACAGAGCGACGAGCTCAAGGATGGCGTGTGGGAGCACGCCCAGCAGCAGGATCGCCGGTGAGACGCGCAGGAAGTGGGCGACGCCGGCGAGCGTGTGGCCGAGCGTGTAGGCCTGGATCGAGAGGGAGAAGGCGGTGGCGCAGACGACGAAGACGATCGCGATGCGCCCGCCGTGCTCGTGCACCCAGCGCGAGATACCACTGCGCGAGGAGGCCTGCAGCGGCAGGGAGCTGCCGGCGATGAAGCCGGCAACGCAGGCCATCGCGTGCAGCGCGAGCACGAGCATGTTGTGCTCGAGCACGCGCGCCACGTCTTCGCCGTCGCCGACGGCGAAGGGCGGCTGGAGCGAGATGACCTGGACATAGTGGGGAGAGAGCGCGGCGACGAGCAGCACGGCCGCGAGCAGGCCGGCAGCGGCGAGCGCGGAGCCGGCGAACCAGCGTCCCAGGACTCGGCCGGGATCGCGCTGCCACGCGCGCAGGGTCGAGCGTGTGTGGCGCACACCGTGCGCGAAGGCGTAGGCCGAGGCATCCACCCACGATGCATCGGCGCGAGAGCCCGGCGACCTGAGCGGTGGCCGGCGCACGAGAGCTCGGCGGCGACCGCGGGCCGGCGAGACCGCGCTACATCACCCGCGTGGTGCGTTCCTCAGAGGCGGACCCCGCCGACGCGAGCGGGGTGGGAGGCGAGGGCTGGCGTCCGATGCGCAGCAGGGGCACGAGCCACATCGCCTCGGCGGCGATGCGCCAGGACATCTTGGACTGTCCGTGGGTGCGGTCGCGGAAGACGATCGGGATCTCGACGACGCGAAAGCCGGCCTGGACGGTGCGGTATGTGAGCTCGACCTGGAAGGCGTAGCCCTGGGAGCGGACGGAGTCGAAGTGGATCGCTTCGAGGACCTCGCGGCGAAAGCACTTGAAGCCGCCGGTGAGGTCGCGCACGCGCAGGCCGAGCACGAGGCGGGCATAGGTGGAGCCACCCTCGGAGATGAAGCGGCGCAACAGCCCCCAGTCGGTGACGCCGCCGCCGGGGATGTAGCGCGACCCGAGCGCGAGGTCGGCGCCGGAGCGCACGGCCTGCAGCAGGCGGGCGAGGTCGGCGGGGTCGTGGGAGAAGTCGCAGTCCATCTCGAACAGGTAGGCGGCGCCGTGGTCGAGCGCGTGGCGAAAGCCGGCGAGGTAGGCCGGGCCGATGCCGTTCTTCTCGGTGCGGTGCAGGACCTGCACCCACTCGTGCTGCGCGGCGAAGCGGTCGGCGATCTCGCCGGTGCCGTCGGGGGAGCCGTCGTCGACGACGAGGATGCGAAAGCCCTCGGGGGAGGCCCCGGCGAGCACCTCGCCGGCGGTGTCGAGCATCGTGGCGATGTTTGGCGCCTCGTTGTACGTCGGGAGGATCAGCCAGGGAAGGCCCGGCCTGTCGCTGTCGTGCACGGACGGAGACATGGGTCGGCGTACCCTAAGGGTTCGGGTCGGGGGTTCGCGCCGCGAGAAGCGGGTTGTCGAGAAGAGCGCGGGACACGTACCCTGAGGACGATGGAGCTGGCGAACGGGAAGATCGCGGACGCACTGGAAGAGCTGGGTGACCTGTACGAGCTCGACGGGGCGATCGTGCACCGGGTGCTGGCCTACCGTACGGCGGCGAAGACGGTGCGGGAAGCGACCGTGTCGGTGGGGGCGCTGGCGCGGGAGGGGCGGGCGGTGACGCTGAAGGGGATTGGCGAGACGCTGCAGGAGAAGATCCGAGCCCTGTGCGAGACCGGGACGATCCCGGCGGCGGAGAAGCTGCGGGCGAAGTTCCCGCCGGGGCTCGTGGAGATCACGCGGCTGCCCGGGATCGGGGCCAAGCGAGCGCGGTTGCTGCACTCGGCGCTGGGGGTCGATTCGCCGCAGTCACTGCGCGAGGCGGCACTCGCGCAGCGCGTGCGCGAGGTGAAGGGATTGGGGCCGAAGTTCGAGGAAGGCGTGTTGAGCGCGCTCGAGCAGGCCGCCGAGAACCCCGACGCGGGCGGCGGGCGCGTACGACTGCTGCTGCCACAGGCGCTCCAGCTGGGCGAGTCGCTGGCGCGGGGGTTGAAGGACCGTACGACCGACGAGGACGCACGGGTGATGGTGGCCGGATCGGCGCGCAGGATGGCGGACAGCGTGAAGGACATCGACCTGATCGCGGTCACGAAACGGCCGGTTGAGATGGCGAGGCAGCTGGCGAAGCTCGAGGAGATCGAGAGCGTCTCCTCGGCCAGTGCGGCCGGGGCGAGGGGTCGTGCGCATGTGGGCGTGAGCGTCGATCTGCGGATCGGCAGGCCGCGGGAGCTGGGGAACCTGCTGCAGCACTTCACGGGCTCGGGCCGCCACAACGCGGCGTTGCGGGAGCTGGCGGTGCGACGCGGGCTGCACGTGTCCGAGCACGGCGTGAGCAGCGATGCGACTGGGAAGACGATGACGTATGGGAACGAGCGCGAGGTGTATCGGGCCGTGGGGCTCGCGTATCT
>Ga0210387_10000533_pt1 | contig 26938 bp, 21 predicted proteins | sample IncBWC7OmetaG_FD_160108 | JGI IMG/M metagenome (GOLD analysis project Ga0210387, IMG submission 160108) | Forest soil microbial communities from Barre Woods Harvard Forest LTER site, Petersham, Massachusetts, United States - Inc-BW-C-7-O ...
CAGTTTCCGCTTGGCAAGTTAATGCTGCGACGGCAGTCCCGGCTGTCGTGACATTTCCGGTACCGACAGTAAGCGTATAGTTCGTGGTTCCCTTGGAAAGCTGTCCGGTGGTATCCATGCTGGCCACAACGGAAGGAGACTTACCGCCGCTTCCAAACTGGAAGCCGCCGGTGCCAGAGTTTGCCCCTGTGTTGAAACCAATTGGGGCTGTACCCTTAGAATTCAGAACCGACGCGCCTTGCGTTGTTATCGATATGCGATGCTTGCCTGCCTCCGCAGAAGCCATATCATCCAATTCGAATTCATCGAAACGGCCACGGTATAACGACCACTTCGATGTTCTCGCATTCATCAGAGTTAGGCCGTTGGACCCCATTGTCGGGCCCGAGAGGTTAAGGAAGCTTGTCTCAAGAGTCCCCATCGGGATGGTCCCACTGAAATCTTCGGTCAGACCGAACGTGTAAGTAGCATTTGCATTGCCGAGACTGAATCCTGTTCCATGTCCCGGTAGCGTACTACTGGCAAATTGACCGATCTGAGTTCCCCTGCTGTTGTTTAAAGTCAGAGTAGTTCCGGTATAGGTACCCGGAGCCGCTGGGTCTATCAGCAATTGTGCGAATGCCTGCCCTCCGGCGTCCGTGTCGACCGCGGGCGTGGACGAGTTATTGATGATCACACCATTCGCTGAGTTAGCCAGACCTGAAATGTGTAGTCGTGCAAAATAATTGCTGTCACAGAATTGTATTGTCTCTAGTCCGAGGACGCTTACATCATCAATCTGAACAAGGCCGAAATAATTATCGGCAGATGCCGATGCTCCTCCAGGATCGGCGGTGAGGGTGATTCCCTTACCGACATTGAATATATGCAAGCGTTCAAAATAGTTCTGAGCCGTGCTTCCGGCCGTTGGTCCCGAGCGTGGCGTAGTTAATGTCAATCCAGTCCCCCTGCCACAATTTCTTATGGTGATATCGAACCGATTGTAGGAACTGGCACTCAGAATCAAGCCCGCATTGTTACCTTGAAAATCCAACGTCACATAGCGGATTGAAGCATTTGCAATGTCGAGCAAAATTAGATCTGAAGTGTAGGTAAAAACGGTCTGCTGGTCGGCGGGAAACGCCGGATACATGGCCAAATGGTTGCGAGAGTTGGCGTTTAAAGTGGCGCTTGGAATTAAGCCAGCGTAACCCTCGATGTGCACATTGGATGGAATTATTGTCGGTCCAGTGTAGGTTCCTGGCGGCACGTAGACAACACCGCCAGTGGGAGGGAGGCCGTCAATAGCCGCTTGGACCGTCTTATATACCACTCCGTCTACGAAGACGACAATGCCACTGGCACCAAGCCTGGTGACGGAAGCTTGCCCATCTGCAGCCGCCAAGCTTCCACGCGTCGTAGCAGGTGTAGTCCAGTAAAAAGGCACTTGAGTCTGCCCCCACACGTAGCTCAACAAGCCGAGAGCGATCGACACCGTCGACTCAATAGAATTTCGCATCCATATCTCCTTAACCCCGCAATAAATCTCCTTACCTCCCTCGCCCCGCTATGGAAGCTGTGGTTGTCAAAATGACTTGATACACACAAGCTGCCGCCGCGGGGAGTCGCCGGTGGCAGTTCGCTAGGCACGGCATGCTTCCACCACTATTCCTAGATGCTGTCGAATATAACCGGCTTGCGACCCGACTCGCTGGTTCCACGCTTAAGGCATCCAGAGCAGGATACTTGGCATTGCCTATAATGTGTCGTACACCATACAAAGATGATATTCACACCGGGCATTCGCGCGGTTGACCTCCGCTAATTCTGTCCGATGAAGGTGCGTTTGTGATGGATCGCGATTGATTACAACCACAGTGGCCGATGGCCGAACTTGGCACTACTGATCGGCTTGTGAATGCAAGAAACCTACCGAACGAAGTTAAAATTTGACCGTAAATTAATCATCAAGAAATAGTTTGGAACTGGGAGCTCAGGGGGATGGATATATGGGGGCGTTAGCTAATCTATCGGCCCGCTTGGGGTGGAAAAAAGGCGGTGAGGCGAACAACAAATTAGTGTAATCGGAAGGAATTAGGGTGTATAAATTTGGGCACCCTGGGGCAGTTAATTTCTCAGTAGGAGAAGAAAACATGAGAATCCCGAAGGCGGTCTTTGTCTGTTTGTTGTCTCTCGTCGTATCCACGTCCACGTTCGGCTGGAACCAAAACCAATCTGCGGCGGTTCGACCTGGCAGCCAAACCCAAGGAATACCAGGATACCTGAACCCACAAACTGGTGTCTTCACAACTCGGCCTCAAACCTCTACCTCAGCAGCAACACCCCCGACAACCAGTATCATTTTCAGATTGATATTCAATTTCAAGCTTGAGTTTAATGATCAACCCTCGACTAATACGACCGCCTGCGATGTCACAATTAGCCCAATTGGGGACCCTGCTGGGTTCTACACCGAGGACGCCATCGGCGTCTCGACTGATGGGGGCCAGACCTGTCAGGTGACCATACTGGCTTTGTGGGATCTAGCGACTCCAACCAGCGACTCGATTTCCATTAACTATAGTATTACTTCCGTTCAAACCACGTCCGGAACAAACGTCCCTTTCCGGACCAGTACCCATTCGCTGCCAAGCATTCCAATGCTAACCAATGGTCAGACAGTCACTGAGCCGACCATTACCGCGGTTATTTGAGAAATGCACTAGGACCTGTGAACGGTTGACAAGGCGCTCAGCTTGGCTTTTTCAGCAGGGATTCCTTGTTGCCCTAATGCGGAGCATTTTTGGCTCGGCGCCGCGGCGACCGAAGGCGTACGGAGTGGCTATACGACGCGGGAGGCTTGCCGCTGAGCTAAAAGTGATAATGAATCCGGATTGAATGGTCGTACTGTCTCGGTTTTAGTCTTGCAAGTCCTGCAATTAGACCTGCAGCTTCGCCGCCAACACCACGACGCAAAAGTTTTACTAGATCTACGAGGGTCACGGCAACGTGCGTACCTTTCCCGACCGGTGCCGTCACCGATAGCTGCGGCAACGTCACTCGCCCTACGTAGAGACCGCCTTCCTCGTTATGGCATTTGGAAGGTGCCAACCATACTGAGATCCATCGAGGAGTCGCCAAGGTATACTGTGTAGGTCCCAGGCGATAACAGCCAGGCCAAAGCGTTGACATCCCAGTAAGAAAGCGGATGCGAGGAATCGCTCGCGCGCACTTCGATCGTGATGTTCTGCTGCTGATTCGGCGTCAAAGAAACCTTTTGCCACGCTACGAGCCGCTTTACTTCGCCAGTGCTGGGAGGAAGTTGCACATAAATCTGAGCCACCTCCGCGCCGGTAAGGGTGCCTGAGTTTTGCAAGTCGAAGCTCACCTGAAAGCTGGGGCTACTCCCAGACGTAACGGTAGTAAGTTGTGGATTCGTAATGGAGAAGTGTGTGTAGGAGAGTCCAAATCCGAACGGGAAAAGCGGCTTGATACCTTTGCTGTTATACCACTTGTATCCCACATTGAAACCGTCGACAGTGTAATCGACCGGAAACGGAGTAGTCGCATCCGGTGGAGTCGCAATGACAGGACGCGGCAGATCATTGACGCTTGCCGGGAATGTTATGGGGAGTTTTCCCGATGGATTGACGCTCCCGAACAGAATGTTGGCGATGGCATCGCCGCCGCGCTGGCCTGGGTACCAGGCTTCGAGCACCGCGCTGACGCTCGCGAGCCAAGGCATCACCTGCGCACCGCCATTCTCCAGGACAACGATCGTGTTGGGATTGACAGCGGCAACAGCGCTCACGACAGCATCCTGATTCACCGGAGTGGAATGGATCACATCGGTGAAATTCAGGTCGGGGACGTCCATCCCTTCGCTCTCCCATTGGCTAACAAAAACAATGGCCACGTTGGAGCCAGCGGCGAGTGCGGCCGCCGCAGTGGGATCGGTGCCGTCAATATATTGTACCTTGGCACTCGGTGCTTTGGCCTGGATTGCATTAAGCGGCGAGGAAGGATCCCAAATCACTTCTACCACGCAGGGCGGGCAAGGCTTACCTTCTGTCAGAGCCGGTCCTCCCACCGGGGTCACCTGAGCCGAGCCACCCCCTGAGAGTACTGCGATATCGGCATGAGAACCGATTACAGCGATGGAGGCGATCTTAGTGCCATTCAAGGGAAGCAGGCCTATATTCTTGAGAAGAACAGCGCCCTGCTCCTCGATCTCTTGCGCAATCGCCGCATCGGCGGCGGCGTTAATGGGTTGAATGGCCAACGGATGGTCAAAGATGCCGTCCGCAAACATAGCCCGCAAAATGCGATGGACCATGTTATCCAGACGCGTCATGGGAACTTCACTGCTCTGCACGGCTTGTTCGAGGCTCGAATCAAAATAGACGTTCTGCGGCTGCTCCTGATCGAGGCCATTCACTGCCGCATTAATCGTGGAGTGAGTAGCACCCCAATCGGACATTACAAAACCAGGAAACGCCCAGGTTCCCTTGAGGACGCTATTGAGGAGATAGGAATTCTCGCAGTCATAGGCACTGTTGACCAGATTGTAGGAGCACATCACGGACTGAACATTGGAATCTTTGACGGCGACCTCGAATGCAAGCAGGTCGCTTTCGCGTGCGGAGCGATCGTCAATAAGAACATCGGCCGTAGTCCTACCTGTTTCCTGATCATTGAGAGCGAAGTGTTTGATCCCGGCGACCACATATTGGTCTTGAATTGCAGTGAGATGCGCCGCCGTGATCTTGCCGGCAAGAATGGGATCCTCGCCCTTGGTTTCGAACGTGCGGCCATCGCGCGGTTCACGACCTATCAGGTTGACGTTGCCTCCCAGGTTCACGTTGATGCCATAAGCGGCCAATTCGGAACCGATAACCTGGCCGTACTTGGAAGCTTCATTCAGGTCCCAAGCGGCGGCGCTCGCAATAGAAGAAGGAAGGGCCGTGGCTTGGCCGACACTGTTGCCAACACCCACGCTTCCATCGGCGAAGTAGAGATCGGGAATGCCAAGCCTCGGAATACCTGGGATCCAGCCCACGGCACCACGCGCGAGAGCCTGATTCGATGAGTCCAAGCCGCCGTGGACCAATTGAATCTTCTCGCTAAGGGTCATCTGCCCGACAAGATAGTCAGCCCGTTGGTCCGGCGTTGCAGTGGAGGGCGGAGGCGAAGGCGAACTCCCAGGCGTAGGGGCTTGCGAAATGCATCCATTAAGAATCGCACAGAGCAACGGTCCTGCCAGGAAAAGACTCGAGCGCTTCTTTAGCAGATTTCCTATCCCTCTGAGGTCAGAGAGGTAGCTCAGGCGTGTGGCCAAGGCTTGGGGGAGTGCGATTTGTCTTGGCAACGGCGAACCGGAGAGGATACCACCGCCTCTGTTTACTCGGACATTATACATCGGTTGTGGCATTCGGTAATGTTCGCTGCCCACTGCTTCGTTAACGCGCAAGCAGTCCACGTGACTTGCAGCGAGTGAGCTTGTCGGTTTCGCAACTTCCATGACAGGCCTTGTCAAGAGGGGAAAAGCTCTCCCGACGCGCTCAGGAGAAGCGCGAGTGCAAATTCGTGCTGGTTCTTCGCCGCGAGTGTTGGCCTCTCAGCCGTGATACCTATTTCCTATAGAACCAGACTTCCATTTGCTGTCTCAGGCGACCAAGTGGGCCCTGCACAGAAGTTTGAGTTTGTGATCTCCTGCCAGTCTCGAAACTTATCAACCGGAGCATCCAGAGCCTGCGATGCGTCTCCGTTTGCAGAGGTTGCAAGGAAACTCTGTTGACTAATACACAGGAATATCGCGAGAGTATTGTGAAACCATCCTACCTACTGCCCTACTGCACGGGCACGCTCGCATTAGGTGATCCGGCGGTGCCGTTGCCAGCGTTCCTATTGTTTCCAGCGCTCGCTACCGTGCCACCACCGGCGGCTATACCAGTTCCGTTATCCACAATATCGGTGTTCGAAAGGCGAACGGTCGCACCGGGCTGAGCTTGCACGGCGGTGGTATTGTTTGACAATACGCTGCTCTCCACGCTGATCGTGCCAGCCTCGGCGATTACCCCCCAGTTTGTGTTCTGACTGATAATCGAATTGCTCATTTGAGTAAAGCCCCACGTAGAGACGACGCCCGCCGCCGTGAATTTAACTGATAAGTCTTTCAGCGACACGGCTAGGGTTCCACCTGTGGCACCAACGCGAACTCCTGTGGATCCGCCCGTTATGCTTACGTTCTTCACGGACAAGTTGCCATTCGTCGTAAGCGACGCCTCTATGTTGTTCTGGATAAAACCTTCAAAGCTGCAGTTTTCGATGACAAGCATGGCGCCAGACTGGTAGAAGACTCCATCCAAACCGCTTCCAATACCATCAAACGATAGGCCGCGCAAAATCACGACATCTGAGGACCCGGCAGCCACGACGATCCCGTTGGTTCCTGAAACCAACACGCCTGCCAGGATCGAATCGCTACTGATGGTTATCGATTTGGTGATAGTAAGCGCTCCGAACCCACCTGGATCTAGGACATTGATTACGCCGCCCGCAGCGGTCTTGGAAATGGCGCCAGCAAAGGTCTTGCAGGGAGCAGTTCGACTGCAGGGATTCGCGTCATCCCCAACACCCGACACCCACGTTCGAGTAGCCTGGGCAGAAGCTAACGGCGTCAGCACAGAAACAAGCACTACAGTCACTAGCACTTTCACTGCGAGACTATGTTTCATACATCTCCTCTCTGGTTAAGGGATAAATCTAAAGCTAGTTCGCGGTCCAAATATCGAAGCTTCCAACCGCTCGTTAATTCGGAGTCAGGCGAATACTGCGGGCAAGTCTGACCATATTAGCGTTTTACGCGCGTTTCATCTTCTAATAAATGTTTTGTACTGAATTTCATCTGACGCGTTGTCCAAAGACTTCACATCTTGCGATCCCTGGGCGGGATATTTGTTAAGGCTCAGGCTTGGTGACGTTTGCAGTTCCGCTAGGCATAACGCACTCCTTGTTACGCGTGAGACGGCGTTCAGCACAACTACAGTAACTCTTACGGTCGCGAGCGCGTGGACGGCCAATGACAAGCTCTTGGTCACCTGCGGAGCATTCTGAGCTTTCCTAATTTGGGGACGCGGACAGCTGACGCGCAAAGGCCACAAAAAGATGTGGGTTCAGCGGACTCCGATGCAGAAAGGGGATGGTAAAGGCTTGAAATGCGGCGTTTACCAATCGTGTTCCCGGCGCTGTGACATATCTTCTGAATCGCTCCAAGGTAGAGTATTCCCGCCAAGGCAATACGTGCGGCCTCATACCGCAGAAGCAATTACACGGTTCATTGTAAGAGAGTGTGCTGAAAAAACTAATCTGATTCTAGGCTGATCGCACGTTGGAACATTTAGTTGATTTGTGTTTTAACTTCGAGATATCTTCAGCTGTTCATTTGTAACCTGAGAGACATCTCAAAACACGATATCAGTCCAAGGCTATAAGGCGAGGAGGTTACCATGCCGGTTTCCCGCACGCCTGTTGTCGTCGCCTATTGTTTGGCAAGGACTTTCGTTGTCGCTGGTCTTCTGGTGCTGGCGGCCGCCGAGGCCGTCGCGCAGCAGGACTTCAACGGCGATGGCAAAGCCGACATCCTGTGGCGTAATTCCACCACAGGAGATGTTGCTATTTGGCTGATGAATGGCGCCTCTTTCGCGAGTGGCGGTTACATTGCCACCATCGATCTGAAGTGGCAAATCGTTGGGGTCGGAGACTTTGACGGTGATGGCAAGGCCGACATCCTGTGGCGCAACACCGCCACCGGGGAGAACGTCATCTGGCTCATGGACGGCACCTCGATCCGTGCCAACAGCGCACCCATTTATCCGGTTTCGGACATCAATTGGCAAGTCGTCGGAGTTGGGGATTTTGACGGTGACGGCAAAGCCGACATCCTGTGGTACAACACCAGCACCGGCGACGTCGCCGTCTGGCTCATGGACGGTACCTCGGTCAGGACCGGCAGCGGACTTGCTTCCAATTGGTTTCCAAATTACTCCTTTTGGGTCGGAGACTTCGACGGCAACGGTACAGCCGACATTTTGTTGAGCTATAACTTGATGAACGATTCGCCGATCATCTGGCTGATGAACGGCATCAATGTGGCCTTCAACAACTGGATCACGACGCCGGACACAGGCTGGGTGATCGCGGGGATCGGGGACTTCAACGGCGACGGCAAAGCCAACATCCTGTGGCGAAACCCTAGCACCGGCGGGAATGTCATATGGATGATGGATCGCTGGTCGATCATTACCGGCAGCGCCCCCATTCCCACGGCATCGGACTCTAACTGGCAGGTCGTTGGGGTCAGGGATTTCAACGGTGATGGCAAGGCCGACACCCTGTGGCGAAACATCAACACTGGGGAGAATGTTATCTGGCTAATGGACGGTACTTCGATGCTTGCCGGCAGTGCGCCGATACCGACAGTTTCCGATCCAAGTTGGAAAGTTGTTCCTTAAACTCCGCCACGCTCGCTGTAGTCATCAGCTAGGGGATTTCTCTCACGGTAAACATCAGAGATTCCCCGGGGTTCGTGCAAACTGTATCATAGCGAGAGTGCCCCCGTTTCATCGCCCCTCTGCGCGCAGCACCGCTGGAATTGTTTTGAATAGAATCTTCAGATCAAGTCCCAGGCTCCAGTTCTCGATGTACTCCAGGTCTAGCGCCATGTTCGTCTCGAACGACGGATCGTTGCGCGCCGTCACTTGCCAGAGCCCGGTCAAGCCGGGACTCACATCAAGCCGCCGCAGATGCTCAATGGAGTAGCGCTCGTAGTCGTCGACTGGGTGCGGCCGAGGTCCAACAAGACTCATGTCCCCGCGAAGCACGTTCCAAAACTGCGGCAATTCGTCCAAACTTATCCGACGCAACCAACGTCCCAGGCGGGTCACGCGTGGATCGTGTTCCAATTTGAAAAATGGGCCTTCACGCTCGTTCCCTGCCCGCAATTCATCCTTTCGCAAGTCCGCATCCACGATCATCGTCCGAAGCTTGTAACACCGGAATTTGCGCCCTTTCCACCCCACCCGGTCCGAAATGTAGAGTACAGGTCCTGGCGAATCAAGTCGTATCAAGATGGCGAGCAAAGCGAATAAGGGCGTCATTAAGACCAATGTTCCACCAGCAAACAAGAAGTCCACAGCCCGCTTCATAGCGAGTCCCATAGCGGGGATCGGCTGCCATTGAAGGTCCATTACTGGAAACCCTCCGATCATATGAAGTGGCGCTCGCCAGCCTAGGCCGTCGTAGAGATCCGGCAATAGCTTCAGCCCGAGCCGCAATTCGCGGGCCTCAAGCACTGTCTCTTTGACCATATCTCTATCGGAGGGTAGGGTGACAAACAGCTCATCTACAAACTGGGTGAGTGCTACTTTACGGAGATCACTTATTGTCCCGAGAACTTGAGGGTCGGTTGATGGTTTCGAGTCGAGAAATCCACAGACCAAATAGCCCAGGTGGGGATTCTCTTCGAACCATTTCGCCAGAGCCTTGCCCATCCGCCCCGCACCTAGAATTAGTACTCGGGAAACGCCAATTCCCTCCGTCGACCGGCGCAGTACCAGGCGCCGCTTGAAATATCGCCACCCGGATAAGGTCAGCACATTCAGCACGCCAGCTGAGACTACGACAAGGCGGGAAATGTCTTTGTAGCCAGTCGTAAATATGAACAGGACCAGAAGAGCAGTCGCGAACCCAACGGCTCTCGCAACCATTAGACTTTCGTCTAGAACGCTTCGGTCGCGCGGCGTGCGGTAAAGATTCTGGTTCGCGCATCCGAGAACGACTAAGGCCGAGTATAAAAGCAAAAAGCCACTATACGCCTGCCCGGCCACGCGATCGAACGCTAGGTGCTGTGCGAAAGGCAATCCTAGGCCAAAACGAAGCCAGACGACAAATGCACCAACCAAACATACAAGCGTGGCGTCAATCGCGGCAGAAGCGATTTGTACAGAGAATCCGCGGACTAGGTTGCGCCCGCGCCCCCGGCCATTGGAAAGCACTTGAACAGGCAGCACCCCTCCCGTGAAGAGCTCCTCGGGAGGCGCATCTACCAGCTTCTGACTCGAAGGTGTACGACGAGCGGCGGTGCCATTCATGGAACTATTCTTCTCCTTGGGGCAGATTTCTAAGCCATGACAGAAAACATAATCACGCGACTCTGGCCGTTGTTATTGTGGGCGCTTCAGACGGCTGTTTCGGATTCAGCTTATTCATCGAGTGCCAGCAGGCAAGCTGGAGCGTACCTTTCCATGTATGGAAGGCATTCAAACCCAAAGTCTTGTGCCCGTTATTCGCCAACATGGAGTATTTAGGGCGCGGAACTTTAGGAAGAAATTCATGAGGCGCAGCGACGGTCAAATGTATTTTGACGGCTTCAAGCTCGAATGTTTTTCCGCAAATTCGTGCCACATGCAACTTTCTTCGGCGCTCGCATGGCAGAGTCTGAAGTTTGGAGTTCCGCAGCGTACCGATCGGTGGTTCAAATATTCCGAGGCAGATGTTGGAGTACTGCCTGCACTGCCCATGAACCCGAGTTCATCTTGTTCACAGGAGCCGTGGCGGCAGTTCGACAGATGTAGACGACTTCTGTGGAATTTCGAATTCGTGCTCCAACTGCTCACCACTGAGACACCGCAGCAATTGACAGCGCCAGTCTCCCAATTCAATTCCAAAGGTTTGCAACATTAGCGAATTCGACAGAACTGAGTAGGTTGGCCGCACGGTGCGAGACCGATACAAATCGGCTGATATAGGGATCACACGTCGCGCGATCAAAGAGTTGCCCTGGGTAGCGCTGGCAAACCACGATGCCCCTCGCGAAACGTGGGCGGCTTCCTCAAGAATTGTTCTTGCGAACGCATACCAAGTCGTTTCGCCGGCCGCGGTCATGTGATAGGTCCCGCTAACCTCGGAAATAGAACAAGCCTTGCTACATGGGCCATAAATGCGAGTCAGGATTTCCGCCGTCGCAGCCGCTATGTCTGTGGCACAAGTGGGCGCGCCGAATTGATCGCAAACGACCCTCAACTCGTCCTGTTCCGTGGCAAGGCGCAGAATGGTCAGCAGAAAATTTCGACTTCGCGTGCTATAAACCCATGCCGTTCGAAATATCAAGTGATTTACGTCCGTGCCTCGTATAGTTTGTTCTCCCTCGAATTTGGTCCTCCCATACGCATTAAGCGGGTTCGGAGCATCAGTTTCGTCGTAAGGGACTCTTTTTAAGCCGTCGAACACATAATCGGTCGAGAAATGTACTATCGCCGCCCCGAGCTTCTTGGCCTCTTCTGCAAACAAACAAGGAGCTTCGGCATTGATGGCGCGCGCTCTGGCTTCGTCCGTTTCGGCTGCGTCGACAGCGGTGAAGGCTGCTGTGTTTACGATCACTTGTGGTCGCACTTCTCTGACCACTCTGCGAATGCTCATCGGATCAAGCAGATCCAATTCACGGTGATCTGGTGCGGTCACTTCCCCTAACCTGGGCAAGAGACGAAAAAGCGCCGAACCAATTTGCCCTGTCTTTCCCGTCAGCAAGATCTTCGGTTTCATTTGGATAGATATGGAGGGAGGTATTCTGGCGGGACTTCTCCCAGCCTCGGATACTTCGGGTCCCTACTCTCGACTCTGTTCATTTGATTTCCTGTATTCGACACCGGGATCAAACCGAATCTTCCAATCCAGGATGCATAAGCGCAAGCAGAGAGCTGTCACGCTTTTCGTAGCATTTCTCATAATAAGTCCGATATTCTCCTGTTCGGACACCGGCGAGCCACTGTGCATTGCTCTTGTACCACTCCATGGTCTGCCTAAGACCCTCTTGGAGGGAGACCTGCGGCTTCCAGCCTAAATCCGACCTTACCTTTTCGCAGTTTAGCGCATAACGTTGGTCATGCCCCGGACGGTCTTGCACAAAGTGGAGCAAACTCTCGGATTTGCCGGCGAGTCGGAGTAATTGCCGAGCCATTGTAAGGTTTTCCACTAGGTCTATTCCCCCGAGGTTATAGATCTCGCCAATTCTGCCATATTCAAGTACGGCTAAAATTCCGCGGCAGTTGTCTTCGACGTGCAGCCAATCACGCTGCTGTCTACCGTCACCATAGATGGGCAAAGGCTTGCCATCCAGTGCATTCGCGATCATGAGCGGTACAAATTTTTCTGGAAACTGAAACGGGCCATAATTATTTGAAGATCTGGTGATCATTGCAGGAAACGCGTATGTTCGCACATAAGCTCGAACCAACAGATCAGATCCGGCCTTCGAAGCGGAATACGGGCTGCTCGCCTGCAACGGAGAATTCTCGTCCGCGAAGGTATCCGCAGGAAGGTCGCCATAAACCTCATCTGTGGAAATGTGAACGAACCGCGATATGGAAACCTTACGCGCCGTCTCGAGAACGGTCAGAGTTCCCGTTATGTTGGTCTGAACCACAAGCGTGGGCTCGTAGATGCTTCGGTCCACGTGGGATTCGGCGGCAAAATGTACGATGGCATCACACCCCCGCATTGCTGATGCTAAGGAAGGTTCATCGCAGATATCACCCCTTATGAACTGATAGTTCGGATTTTTGGAGATCGAATCTAGATTGATTAGGTTTCCAGCGTAGGTCAACTTGTCGTAGTTCACCACCTTGTAGCTTTCACGGGCTCCCAAAGCGTACCGAATGAAATTCGAACCGATAAACCCAGCACCGCCAGTCACAAGAATCTTCATCTTATCGACCCTGAACTGAGGGCAACCCCCGAGCGGATTTCGTCGGTCAGTTTATTAGCGCCTGATTTCGCCACGAGGTTGTTGGCTCGCAACAAGGATTCGAATGTACCTGCGTCAGTCCACCATCCATTGAGCACTTCATAGGTCAGAGTTCCCTCCCGAATGTAAGAATTATTGACGTCGGTAATTTCGAGCTCGCCCCGATCCGACGGTTTCAGATGGCGTATTTTATTAAAAACACTGCCGTCATACATGTAAACTCCGATCACAGCAAGATTGGATTTCGGATTGTGGGGTTTCTCCTCGATGCCAATCACATGGTTGCCCCGAATTTCCGCCACGCCGAATCGTTCGGCGTCGGGAACCTCCTTGAGAATAATTCTGGCGCCTTCGCGCTGCTTTTTAAATCCTTCAACGGCGCTGCAAATGTTTGTTTCAATGATGTTATCCCCGAGAACAACGCAGATTGGCTCGCCGTCTGCAAAGTGCTCCGCCAGTCCGAGCGCCTCCGCGATTCCGCCCTCGCCTTCCTGATAGGTGTAATTGAGATGTTTCAGCCCAAAACTCCGCCCGTTACCCAATAGCCGTAGGAAATCTCCTGCGTTTTTTCCACCGGTCACAAGAAGGATTTCTTCAATCTTGGCGTTCACAAGAGTCTGGATCGGGTAATAGACCATTGGCTTGTCATAAACTGGGAGGAGATGTTTATTCGTGACACGCGTGATCGGGTTAAGCCGGCTTCCCGTGCCGCCGGCGAGTACAACACCTTTCATATCTCCCCTCCCGCGCACTGCTCTGATCTCAACTCGCTACAGGCAAATTTCACTTTGCCTCCAACATAATCCGCCTTTAGGCCGCATCCATCAAGAACCTGTTTCCTCTCCTCAGGACAGAGTCTCCGGGCTAAACCGATAACATCCGTTCGTGGACAAAGCCGTCGTCATTTTGGCCCCTCAGACAGCGATTTGGATTCAGCTAATTCGTCAGGTGTCTGCAGCCAAGATAGGAGCGTAAACCTTCTTCCCAAGTCCTGAAAGAATTCAGACCCAAGACTTTGAGCGCGTTATTCTCTAAAACAGAGTACTTAGGACGCGGAACTTTAGAAGGAAATTCATTGGGCGCAGCGACAGTCAGTCGTGTCGTGACGTCTGCAAGCTCGAATATTTTTGCCGCAAATTGATACCATGTGCAACTTCCTTCGGCGGTCGTATGGTACAGTCCAAAATAGTCAGTCCGACTGAGCACCAATATCTGCTTGGCTAGCTCGGACGTTGAAGTTGGACTGACGAATTCATCGTCGACGACTCTCAGCTCATCTCGTTCAGATGCAAGTTTCAGCATAAGCTCGACAAAGTTGCGCCCACCTTTTGCACGGCATGGATTCGTCCCGTATAACGCAGACGTACGCAGAATGAAGTACTTATCGGCAGTAGACTGAATGAATGCTTCACCCGCCAATTTCGTATTTCCGTATACATTTAGGGGCATGGCAAGATCAGTTTCTACATAAGGTTCCTTTTTAGAACCATCGAAGACGTAATCGGTGCTAACATGAATAAAAATGGCGCCAATCTGTCGTGCAACATGTGCAAGATTCCGAGATCCAAGCGCATTTACTTCGTAGGCCTTCAAAGGTTCTTTTTCGCAGCTCTCAACATTATGCATCGCGGCAGTATTTACGATAACTCCAGGCTTAGCAGCTCCTAACACATGGATTACTGACTCCAAGGAACCAATCTCGATGTCGGAGTGAGACAGTTCGCGCACCTCGTCACCGTTCGCGATGAATTCGCGCGAAACATCCCTTCCCAATTGTCCGTTTGCCCCGATTACTGCCACCTTCATTGGCCTGCACTCACTTGTTTTGCTAGCACTGGGGTGTTCATGTCAGCCTCTATCGAGCGGAACATCAAGATGTTGCTGTATGTAGGATTGTCCCAATCCGAGAACCCGTTCAAATGTTTAATCAAATGTCTTACGATGCATCGTACTTCGTGGCGCGGATGAAAGCTCAGCACGTTCTTCGCTTTTTCGAAGCTTACTTTGTAATTGCGCAGGTCTTGGATATGCCTGATGACCAAATTCACCTTCACGTCGAGCTGATCTTCAATCTCCGATTTGACAAGGTCCCCTACCTCGCCGACGGTAAAATTACCTGATGCGATGTTAAAAATTCCGGAAATGCTTTCGTGGGCCTCAATTGCGCGAATATAGGCGCTGATCGCATCTTCAATAGCCAAGATCGGACGCCAGATCGAAGGATTGTTTATTGTGATCGTTCCACTTTGTAAAGCCGACTTGAACATCGTGTTGACAATCAAATCGAAGCGCATTCTAGGACTGTAGCCAGATATTGTGCCCTTGCGGAGGGCCACGACAGAAAAACTATCGTCGACTAGGTTTATGGCGGCCTGTTCGCCTTGCAATTTCGAAATCCCATAGGGATAAGAAGAGGAAACAGGCTGTGTCTCGTCGTAAAGTTCGTTCACCGTGTAGCCGTAAACGGAGCACGAACTTGCGTAAATGTATCGTCTAACTCCAGCTTTTTTTGCCGTGTAAGCCAAATACGCTGGCGCGGCCGCGTTGTAAATGAAATTCTTGCTCGGGGAATATTCCGCCATTGGGTCATTTGACAGTCCCGCCAGAAATATCACTTGGTCATAGTCTTTTAAATCGTCCGCGGTAACGTCGAATAGATCCTTATTCAATATTCCAGTCTCTGCTGGTAATGAGTTTCCGAACCAGAAGACATCAACCACATCGACAAGATATCCGCGCTCGAGAAGGCGTGGAATTAATGCCGATCCGACATAACCTGCCCCGCCTGCTATCAGTAGTCGCATCCGTATCCTCCAATGATTTGGTTGAATTTCTTATGCCCTCACAGCCTGGTCTGTGTAAGCAAAGTGCTGGGCGTCAGCCGAGGCTAACCACTGCGCAAGTGTCTGCGCTTTACGATCCTTCTCAGAAATGATTTGTGGTTGGATGGGCCATTCGATTCCGATATCCGCGTCGTCCCAGCGGATGGCGGATTCGGCCTTCGAGTTGTAAACGCCTGTGCAAAGGTATTGCACTTCGACATCATCCGTGAGTGCACAGAAGCCGCGGGCGAAACTGGCTGGCGCCCATACAAGTTTTCTGTTTTCGGCTGAGACCTCAACCCCGAACCAGCCCCCAACAGTTGGCGACCCGGCCCTCACATCAACAGCTACAAGAAAGGCTGTTCCTCGAATCACACGCATCAATTTCCCCATCGGGGGGTCCCATTGGAAATGGAGGCCGCGGAGGACCCCTTTTCGAGAATACGAATGGTTCTCCTGGACGAAGCTCGGAGGAAGTCCCAAGTCCTTGAAAGTGTCGGCTCGGAACGTTTCCATGAAATATCCACGCTCATCCTCGAACACCTGTGGCCCTAGCACGACTATTTCACCTAGATGACGCGACTCAATTTTTGGCGGCATGTGATGCTCCTTAGAGATTAATTGCGAATGCGAACCGCACTCCTAGAAAATCTAGGCGAGCGCGAGATTTCCGAGGCATATCGGAAATCTCTGGTTCTCATTTTTACGGATGTTGTTTTTTATGACCTTCGGATCAAAAACTCTTGGAAGCGCTCACTCCAGCCGTGGCGGACTGTTCGCGTGGTGCACGCGCACGGTGCAAGCTGGAATGAACTTGTGTCGGATCTTCCCCAGACGACAATTCCAAGAAAAGCTCTTCATACTGGTCGGTAATTTTTTCCCAGGTATAAGCTTCGCGAACGCGAGCGGGGGCGCGAAGTCGATACTCCGCTGCTTGCTCGGGATGATCCTCGATGCGTTGGAGCTTTCGCGTCAAGTCTACAGAGTCCCGCTCGAACAAGATTCCATAATCTTGGATCACTTCCAAGTTGAATGCCGTGTTCAGCGCAAGCACGCAATTCCCATACCCCAAAGCTTTCAGGAGTGCAGGGTTTGTTCCTCCCAGACTGTGCCCGTGGATATAGCCATAAGCATTGCAGTGCAGCTCTTTGACGTGTTCGGTATTGCTTACGTGACCCAGGAAACGCACCTGCTGACTACTCGTCTGCTTCAACCGTTCGACAAACTCACTTCGGTAATTCGCACTCCCTGCAATTGCCAATAGGCGCGTGGTGCGCACTTGTTCGAACGCGCGTACGATCAGGTCGGCGTTGTTTTCTGGCACTAGCCGGCTTGCGATAAGGTAATACTGAAACGGCTGCAGTCCATATTCCCGTACTACATCGGGGTTCGCGGAAGTCTCGACGTTGGCGCCGTACGCAATGCTCACGCTCCGCGTCCCAAACTCCTCAAGATAAATCCTTTGCATCTCTCGTGCGTCAGTCACAACTCCCTTCGGGCATATACTTCCCACATTCTTAGCGTTCCAATAGAAATACTTCTTTGCGAGAGGACCCCATTTGTCTCTTTTCCAATCGAGCCCGTCCACATTGATCGCTACTGGCTTCCCCAAGAGCCGCGGTATCAAACAGTGAAATGCATTCGCCACATTTACGACGAAGATTACGTCCATCCTCCGGAACATCACATCGCACATCGATCCCAAAGTGTGTGTCAACGTTCCCATTGTTTTAGTCTCAATGCTCGGCAGGTAGATCAGCCGCACCCCTTTGTATGCCTCCGGCCTCTCAAGGAACAGACTTTTCCGGCAGTACACTGTCACCTCGTGCCCGCGCTCTACGAGACGTGGCCCCACCTCCCCAATGAACGCCTCATACCCGCTGTACGTGTGCGGTATCCCCCTAGAGCCCAAGATCGCGATCTTTAACGGTCTCCGCACCACAACTCCGACCTGCTCGCCTACTTTTTTTATCTTCAGATGCGCACCCAAACCGATGAATTCAATCGCTGTCCAAGACCTATCGGATTTCCCTTTCCCAGTCTCTCTGTAACGTTCGGCTATCCGTCTGGCCTAAACCGAATTCCTAGGTCTCCTCGATACCCATCTCGGAATCCCTGCACCATTTTTCTCAAGCAGGCCGCTTTATTCGTGCTAAAGAGCAGTACGGCGCCCGCATGACGCGAGAGATGCCCCAAGACAAATCGTTTTGTTCCGCGGTTCGGATATAGATGCCAGCCCGCGTAAGCCAGATTTCGGCTGTTATAGTATTCACGCCACGGTGGATAACTCGTCCATAAGCGGCGACCCCACCACCAGATCTTCCGCGCATTCCCAATCTCATGCCCCAGTTCAGCACGTGAGATCACTGCAATTTTGTAACCGTGCGCTCGTGCCCGCAAAGAGTACTCGTAGTCGAAAAAGTCCATAAAAAAGTCGGCCCGCGGTAATCCGATCTTTCCGACCATCTCACCCCTGACCAGACAACCTGATGCAATAATGAGGTCTGCGAACCAAAGCGGACAGTGCGTTTGCTCAGTCCTTGGTTTCTTAAAGCCGTTGTGCCAAAGCAAAGGTGGATAATATATCCCTGTCTCTCGATGCACCGGCATCGGGGCAACAATTCCGACTTCAGCCCGCATACCGTTCAGAGAGCCGACGCCGTTAAGCAAAGTCGCTAAAACGCCTTCCCCTGGCAGGCTGTCGTCGTCAAAAGACCACACCCAGTCATGCTTCTTCTCCAACGCAGCGTAAGCAAGTCCTTTCGCCCAGGCTCCGGCCGCACCTACGTTCTCTTTCATTTGAAGGAGGGTCACTTGAGGATAGCGTTCCGCAATCATTGCGCCGGTGCCGTCCGTGGACGCGTTGTCTACGACGATGATTTCCTGCAACGGACGGATCTGTCCAAAAAGCGCATCAATGTGCCGCGGCAATACTTCAGAGGCATTGTACGCCACGGTTATGCTGGCGATAGACGGACGCATGTCGCTCAAGTTCTCCCCACTTCGTTTCACGGCCTTTCTGAAGTGTTAATCATCTTGCTTGTACTAACTTCTGGGAACGACGTTGAATTATAAAGCAGTGTAGTTTTCTAGCGACGGGCCTAACTCACGCACAAAGCTTTGAATACAAACAATGAAACGCCCCGGTGAGCTTGCCCTCAGGTCGGATGGAGCGCGGATTCCTGGATCCCGAACCCCAACAATGTCAACACCCAACTGTTCAAGGCGAATTCAATGTGAAGAGCTGATACGACCAGCATGCAAAACATTCCAAGTCCGACAGCCGAAGCAGCAATTCCCCAAGTTGATGTATTCCTTCGTAAACAAATAGCCATCTCGGACCAGAAGGCAAGAAAAAGGACGAAACCCAACCAACCATAGGCCATGCCAAAAAGGATGACCGAACTCTCCACCTCCATTGCGCTTGGATTTCGTGCAGCAGCCCGTGGCCCTACCAATCCCGCGCCTACTCCCAGCGGATTATTCAGCGTGAAAGAAACCCCTGCTTTGACACTAGAATAGTGGTTTTCAAGTGAGGGGTCATAAGCATTTGTCGTTGACGAAATAAAATCTTCGAAGTGTAATAGCGGCACAATAGCTAACAAAAAGACACATACTCCCAAAGCGACTGCTAACGTAAATCTTAATTTCTGCCCCGTGCGAAAAGCGATCACGAGCAAACCCACAATCAGCGCCAACCAAGCCATACGAGTTAAGGATGCAATAAGGCCTGCAGTCAGGAGGGTCGCGGGAACCACGTACTTGCGAGATAGTCCGCGGTAAAAACTTGCAAGAAGAAGCAACGCAGTTCCACAGAATGCTCCAAATTCAAGGGGACTATTGAGGGTTGATGTGGCACGAAGACCCGAAAAATAAGTTGCCCTGTATGAAGTCACCAGGTCTGATGGATCCGTGATGCCGAGCAATAGCATCCGAGGGCCCGATCCCAGAAAGAAGAATTCGATCAATCCCAAACAGGCGACGAAAGCTGCGACCCAAAGCCCATATTTTACCCATTTTTCGTCAAGTAAAATCAGCCGTCCAGCATAAAAAGGAAGGATGAAGTCAAAGTCGTCCTTGAGCCCAATCCATGTGAGAGGATTTGGTTGTGCGAGACTGACTAACAGCGCCCAGCCTAGCAACCCAAGGATCAATATATCGATTCTTTGAATCTTGAAACGCCTACGCCACGCAAGAACACAGACCGCGCCCAACATTCCTATTTCCTTTAGAGACGAGAGCGCGACAAGTCCATCATAGCCAAACGCCTTGAGGGCAAGTGTTGGCAGCGGCTGGAACGGCGTCAGTAACAGAATCAGCGCAATCAGTCCTACGGGCCATCGCCACAACATCCAGATTCCCAAAACGATAATCAGATGGGCGATGATGGGCAGCGGCGGTAGAAATATCATCAGGAACATGCACAAAAGCAAATATGTTATGACTCCAGCCACAAACAAACCCTGGGGAGAGCCGGTCTGCGAAAAGGCAAATCTCTTCTCTCGCATTTGCATTACAGGCAAACTCGTATTCAGATTTTCTGGTCGGCTGTCAAACATAATTCATCTGTACGACAAAAGAATCTCGCTTTTGATCCGCAGTTCTGACGAAATTTAATCGCGTTATCAAACAGTTCAGACAAAACCACGAGAAAGTGAACCATTGATTGAGCTTCACCCCACCCCAGGCAGATAGGCTGGCAGAATTCCTATGATCCCCAAGTCCAGAACATTTCTGTTTTCCGATTCAGCCGGTTTCATGTATGACTTCCAGCGAAAGCTTCCACAATCGCAGTCCTTCACAAAATGCCTTCTCTCTTAAAAAGAATTCCTGCCCATTTATTCTCCGAATCGCGAACTTACCAATTAAATGTAGCTGGTACGCCGGCAAATAAACGAGACTTCTCCATGGCCCCAGATTTTTCAGAATGAAATAGACGTGATTGCGAGCACAATACCGGATACTGAATTCAGATTGTGCACCACCCGTGAGGCTACTGACCTTGTGAAGAAGTCTCGCATGAGGGAGATACATGAGTCTCATTCCCTGCCGTTTGGCTCGGTAACAAAAATCCGCGTCATCAATATAGACAAAGTACCACTGGTCCATGGTGCCAACTCTTGAAAAGACTGCCTTTCTTACAAGGAGGCAGCAGGTGGGCGCGTGGTCCACTTTACGAACAGAATCAAATTTGCCGTCGTCTGGCTGGCCCAATCCATAGTGAAACCCCGCATAGCCTTTGAGGCGATTGAATCCCCCACCCGCGGACCAGATTATCTCGGGGTTGTCAAAATGTAGTATTTTGGGGGCAACCATGTCGCACTCGAAACGATCTAGTCCGTCCGCCAAGTTCGCAAGGAGCTCCGGTCCAAACTCCGTATCGTTATTGATTAGAAGCACGGAGTCGCATCCTGCCTCTAGTGCAGCTCGAATTCCTTGATTATTCCCTCGCGCTACGCCGACATTTTTCTGGTTGGCTATCAGAAGGATTCGGCAATCGTCATATCGGGCCAGATGCTTTAAGGTATCGTCCGAAGACGCGTTATCAACGACGTAAAGAAGAAAATCCGTATGCGATTGTCGAAGGAGAGAAGAGAGGAAGCCATCGAGAACCTGCGCACTGTTGTAAGTTACCGTAACGACGCCGATTTTCGCCTCATTACCCATGCAGAAGGCCTCGCTCACGCATTTCCTGTAATGAGAATTCGTACCGATGCAACGCAGGTTCCTGCGAAGTCACCCAGTCCAAAAATCTGCGAATGCCCTCACGGAATTGCCATCTCGGAGTAAATCCGATAAGTCGCCGGGCTTTTTGAAGATCTGCAACGCTGTGCCGGATATCACCCTGGCGGAACGCTCCAGTGATTCTTGACTCCGATCGGCTGCAGAAATAGTTTGCAATCGCGTGCACAACTTCTTTTACGGCGACTCGATCACCAGACCCAACGTTCAGCGTTTCCGCTCTCATGCTGGTGTCCAGGATGCAGCGCCAAGCCGCTTCGACGGCATCGTCGATGAATACAAAATCACGGCTCTCAAAGCCGTCTTCGAATATATTAATCGGGGCATGAGCACGAGCTTGGTTAGAAAAGATGGCGAGAATACCTGTGTAAGGATTCTTCAGAGACTGCCCGGGACCATAAACATTTTGAAATCGGAGCGCAACCGCAGTAAATCCGATCATGTTTGCAAACAGCAGCGTCATCTGTTCCTGCATTTGCTTAGTTAATCCGTAGAATGAGGCTGGTTTCAGGGCCGAGTCTTCGCCAGTTGGCTGTACTTCACACTCGTTTCCACAAATGGGGCAGCGCGGTTCGAACTGCCCCGCCAACATATCCTCCACACGGCGTCCCTCTGGATAAACGTCGCCGTCATTAGGGCACTTGTACTTGCCTTCGCCATAGATTGCTCGCGAGGACGCGACAAGGACCCTGCGCAACGAACTGCTTTTATCGTTGGCTAAGCAATGCATCAGCATCGCTGTGCCGTGAACGTTTACGTCCTCATAGCGAATGACTTCATACATTGATTGGCCGGTTCCAGTTTCTGCGGCCAAATGGACAATGGCTTCCTGCCCTCTGAGCGCCCTAGCAACAGCGGTCTCGTCGCGAACATCACCGACTTGCAAATCAACATGGGGGGCTAAATCGCTCGGAAGTGCTCGGACGTCCCCGTGAACCTGCGGGTTAAAGTTGTCGAGGATCGTAACTGAGCAGCCTTCGTGCAATAACCTTCGCGCTATATGAGTGCCGATAAAGCCCGCTCCGCCGGTGACTAGCACGTTCACGATTTTTTAACGGCCTTGCTGGCAGTTACCTCGATTGCATCCCCAAGCCGGAGGACGTCCTCAAACTTGGCCATCCACTGACACATCAGTTTCAGTACTGGATTGTTGATCAGGAGACCTTCCCCTGATTTTCTGCTTGTATTGCGATTGCTCCAAATCTGGAAGCTACCTAGGATCCCCGAATAATCAGAGTTATAGTTAACCGTGCAGACCTCAAACTTATGTCTAGCAAGCATTTCCGATAGGGTCTTCACAGAATAAGTAAAGGGATGAACCGGCGCGCCAAGGTACCACCAATAGCGCTTGAACACTTGGGCGTTTAAGCTGCGGACGTTTGGCACGCCGATAAACAACTTTCCGTTTGGCTTCAAGATTCTATACATTTCGTCTAATGCCTCATTAGGTTCGCTCATGTGCTCGAACGAGTGATTCGATCGCACGTAGTCAAAAGACTCCGAAGGAAACTTCGCATCGTGCAGGGTACCGCAGTAGATTTGGAGATTTTTGGATTCACGACCGAGTCGAGCCGCTGCTTCGCTGATCTCTACACCATGAGTCATCCAGCCGCGAGAACGCATGACTTCCAAGAACCAACCGCTCCCGCAGCCTACGTCGAGGAACGTACCCGGAGATTTGAAAGACGGATCTCTCGTAGTGATGTTGAAACACAACAGTTTTTTCAGAAGCTCCTTCACGCGGTTCGATTCAAAGCGATTCTGATAGGCGTAATAATCACTAGGATAGAGAGCCGCCAGCTCTTGGTCTGAGTACATCGGGTTCAAGAACATAAGGCTACAATTGGCGCAGACGACGATACGATAAGAGCCGGAAATGCCATAATGACGATCCCTTGTGACATACAGTTCTCTGAGCTGCGTTGCCGTGCAGAGGGGGCAGGACCGCAAATTCTCGCTCATCACTCATTGGTCTTTCCAACGATTTCGGGGCAGACCTTGATCCAAGAACCACTTTTCGGGTTGAATCGCTTGATTATTCTCGCTGGCGCCCCCGCGGATACCGTGTAGTCTGGGATATCGTGCACGACCACGGAATTCGCTCCAATGATCGCGTAGGTTCCTATCCGTACATTTGGAAGGATCACCGTACCGTAGCCGATGAAAGATCCATCGCCGATCTCAACAAACGAATCGTCATTTTGTATTCGTGCACCGATTTTTACGGGGTTACACACGTCCGAGTATGGATGAGTTACATCTACTATCGAGCAGTTCCCCGTTATCGATACGTAGTTACCAATTCGGATTCTGCTGTGACACACAATATGGACGTTTTGTTCGATGTTCGTATCATTTCCGATGCAGAGTTCGGGATTCCTCTCCTTGTTATCCTGGATCACCTCGAGACGGATGCCGTCCCGGATTGTGACTCTGTCCCCCACGCTTATGAACATGGGATTCCCTATGAACTGTGGTTTGCGAATGTAAGACCCCTTGCCAAACTTCCTGAATACCAGGCGGTAAAATAGTCTGCACTTAAGCTTGCACAAAAGAGTCCTGCATCTGTGGAGCTTGGTGAAGAAAGGTTGATCCCAGAAGATCCTTAGCTTGACCCAGTATGAGTTACCGATGGACATCGAAGCCTCGCGCAGCTAAGGCCAACACTTGCCGTGGTCTCAATTTCGCGCGTTCCGTATCTGAAAGGCCCCAGAGCCAGAAGCAGGCCGCCGTTGATAATAGACCCAAAATGGTGGACGTTACGCCTAGAAAGGGTGTTGCTGGCGAAAAAGCGCGGACAATGAATACAAGTGCGACCACTGGCACAGCACAGACTGAGGGACGAAGGAGGCCGTCTCGCAGGTAATCAGAAATCCTGAACTTCAGGCCGGTCGTTCGTCGCATATTGTAAAAAAAATTTCCTCCAATACCAAATAACGACCCGAAAAGCGTGCCCAAAGCAACTCCCGTAGCGCCAAGAAAATAGCCGGCCACTATACTCATCAGCAGATTGGAGAGCCCTTCTACTATTGGGGTAAATACGACTAACCGTTGCTGACCAGCTCCAATCAAGGTAACGACGTAAGGAGTAGCTGAAAGTCGAATGATATTCGCGGCAACCAATACCTGCAGTAGTCTCACCCCGTGGGCTGCATATTCCGATCCAACCCATAGTGTGAGAATTCTTTTCGCGAGGATGATGATTGGAAGACCAGTCAATAGAAGAAGAAAGGTTCCGTATCGAGTGGCCGTGATCATGATACGTCCCAATTCCGCCTTGTCGCCACGAGCATGGAGCACGGCTGTGGTCGGGATCATGGCGTTGAAAACCGCATTTTGCAATCCTGCAATGAAAGTGACTAAGCTCGCGGCAACTGCATAGTAACCAACCGCGCCAAATTGAAAGTATCCAACCAATGTCACATCTAGACCGGTAATCAAAATCATCGCGAACGACCAAATCGTTAAACTCCAACAATAATCAAAAAGTTCCCGACCCGTCCTTCGTGAAACCAAACGAGACGAAAGCTTGGCGCCCGGGAGCATTCTACGAAGGAAAATGTACTGAAGAAGGTACGACGCCAGATTAACGGCAGTCACCACTAAAGCCATCTCGCGGAGATTGCCTCCGTGCTCGACAACAAAAATCAGAAGGACTGCGCTAAAAACACGCGATCCCCCTATGATTGCTGCAGGCACTTCGTTCCGCTGTATCCCGACAAAAATTCCATTGATAACCGAAGCTGGAAGACCAACCGCGAGTGAACTCGCTACCAATAACAGCGCCACTCGACCATCACCAACTAGACCAACGGGCATCTGCGAGAAAAGGTGGGGGAGTAGTACCGCGAGGACCCCTATCCCAATAATGCAAATTAGGCATGTCGCGCTGAGTACGGCCAAGGACGTGTTGACGATTCGATCGCGATGCTCTGCGTCACCTCTTTCGTTCGCATGCGCTACGAAGCGGCCGACCGCAGTCTGAATTCCGAAGTCTAGATAACCTACGAATGCACTAAGCTGCAACACCAAAGCCCACACGCTGAACGCACTCGGTGACATGAGCCTAGTAAGGAACGGCGGTAAAGCAATGGCAACCAAGGCTGCCGCGCCGCCACGAATCACATTGGCAAGCGCATTCTTTACCAAGATAAGTTTTTCCTTCTTGTCCATTAGAGAGGGTATTCCGATCGCTCGATGCACATGGGCACTTGTGACTGAAAGCATGTCCTTTGCGTTGGCTTCGTTCCAAACATGATTTGCAGATCGATCAGTCAAAGGCTCGTATTATCCACGAGCTTTAATTGCTGCCACCGCCCTCAAAGCGAGGACCAAGATCAGATGCGACCTCTTTCAATTTTTTACAAAACCGACATTCGAATGCGGATTGAGGGGTTTGCATGCAATGGCTTCGTTCCTAGGAAATTAGACATTCCTTGTGACACGCGCGGGCACCACTCTTTCCGCAGCGAATTCCTTTAGAATAAAATTGGTAAAAGCACCAGCCGAAGGGTTACGTTCGCCTCGAGCTTTTGTCACAGAATCCTACAAATGGTGCGTTTCCACGTCACTAGGCGAATGCTTCTACGTCCGCAGAATCGACATTCACGGACATCGCTCTCTGAATCAAGTCTATCGAGATTACCACTCGGAAGTTCCCCTTTCGCCGAAGCAAAATACCTGTCATCCCAGCCAACGGACCGTTCTTTACCCTCACTCGCCTCCCAACGCTTAAAAAAGGATGCGGCTGTGCACGGACTCCTAACGCCAGGCCCTTTTTCAGCGCTTCGATTTCTCCATCGGGCAACGGCGACGGGTGTCCGTTGAACCCGACCAGTCGGACCACGCTTGGGACCTGCGTCACCCGCAGCCGATCACGTAGGGCCAAGTGTACGAATACATAGCCGGGGAAAAGCGGAATTTCCAAATGGACGCGGCGATCCTTCCAACGGCGCATCGTTTCGAAAACGGGGAGGAAAGCCTCGATGGACCGCTGCTCAAGCTGCTCTCGCACTCTCTTCTCATGATTCGCACAGGTGTAGGTCGCATACCAACGTTCTTCAAGGTAATCCGCAGGCAAGAGCACGTCATTGCTTCGACCGAGATCGAGAATTGTCGAAAACTCCATTGCTTCGCGCTCCAGAAAACGCCACAGACAGCTTCGCCCCGTCACTTACAGGGCCATTTGTGACCTAACCCAAATACATTCAATTAGTTACAGTCAACTCTCACGCATTACTCCTGCGTTTTCGAGTCCTTATGACCCCCGCGCAATCGGCTCCAAAAACTTTTGCCATTCGACTGTGTCCCTGAACCGTTCCGCGAGAACAGGGGCACACGGGCCGAAACAGTCGAAAAAACTTCCTGAGCAAAGACCTTCCGAGGATCCCCCGCGTCGGTTTCATTCCACAACGTGTTCCCGAACACCCACGTTACGGCGCCAGCAAATGCCAGAGCCGTCCCGAGAAAAATGATTAACAAGCGAGGCGGAAAGGATTTCTTATCTGGGACATTGGCGACGTCGAGGACTTTCACTGTTGGGATTTCTTTTGCTTCCTGGACCTTTGCCAACTCGTACTCCTTTGTCAGCGTT
>Ga0210387_10000534_pt1 | contig 26926 bp, 21 predicted proteins | sample IncBWC7OmetaG_FD_160108 | JGI IMG/M metagenome (GOLD analysis project Ga0210387, IMG submission 160108) | Forest soil microbial communities from Barre Woods Harvard Forest LTER site, Petersham, Massachusetts, United States - Inc-BW-C-7-O ...
GGTGCGATGCTGCTCTTTAATGGATTGTTCTTGCGCGAATCGCGCAAGGATTTGAAATTTGATGAAGCCAAAGCCAATCCCTTGAATTTGTTCGGCGCCGAGGAGTCGCGTCCCAGCGTGCGCAGCCTGCTGCTGCCGCTGCTGCGCAGCCGGGCATTTCTGCTGATTTGCTTTCTGTCGTTGGGGTGCACCATCATTCGGGAAACCTTTAATATCTGGACACCGGTGTATTTGCGCGACTACCTAGGCTATGGCGTCAGCGATGCTGCGCGCTTGAGCTCGATCTTCCCCGGCGTGGGCGCGGTGTCCGTCGTTGCGTCGGGATGGCTCAGCGATCGGATCGGCGTCAATGGCCGCTCGCTGGTCCTGTTTCTTGGATTGGCGGCCACCGCGGCTGCCCTGTTGCTGCTCATGTCGATGCACTCGAGTGCTGCCGGCTCGCTGCTGCCGCTGATTGCGATCGGCATCATTGCCTTTTGCCTGTTGGGGCCGTATTCGTACCTGGGCGGCGCCTTTGCACTTGATTTTGGCGGAAAACGAGCTTCGGCAGCCTCCTCGGGCATCATCGATGGCATCGGCTACTTGGGTGCGGTCGCGGCCGGCGACAGCGTGGCGAGACTGTCCGTGTCGTTCGGCTGGCAGGGCGTGTTTGTGACACTGGCCGCGGTAAGCGCAGTTGCGGCTGTGGGCGCGGGTTATTTGTTTTACTTGAGCGCCCGTGCGGCGCGTACGGGACGCCACCTGCCTTGAACACTCCAGGCACTCTCAAGGCTGTGCATGCGAATGCCGATTCGCTGACCTTGCAATGGGCGGATGGTCGCACCAGTCGGTTTGCCGCCATCTGGCTGCGCGACAACCAATCCGAACAGCGTGACGCGCACAGCGGCCAGCGACTGGTCGATATTGCGGATTTCCCGCTTGAGCCAAAGATTCGCACCGCCTCCCTGCATGCAGGAGTGGTGCAAGTACAATGGGAGAACGAGCCTCATGGCGCAACGTTTGATGTTGGGTGGTTGGCCGCGCAGGTGGACACGCCGTTCGAGCAGGTGCCGATGCAGGCATGGATCGGCGGGTCCCTGGACGCGCCGCGCGATTTTGCTTGGCTTGACCTGCGGCAGGCCGCGGAAAACGCGGCGGATCGCTCGCGCTGGCTCACACGGCTCCTGACGAACGGCGTTGCATTCTTGAGTGGAGTGCCGGCCACGGAGGACGCCATCCTCGAGGCAATGTCCTTGGTCGGCCGCGTCGCCGAGACCAACTATGGGCTGGTATTCGACGTACGCTCCGTCGCGCAGCCGGAAAACCTGGCGTTCTCCGATCTAGGATTGGGTCTGCATACCGATAATCCGTATCGAGAACCCGTGCCAGGTTTTCAAGCTCTTCACATGCTGATCGCATCGCCCGACGGCGGCGAGAATCTGTTTGCCGATGGCCTGGCGTTGGCCGCGCACCTGCGCCATAACGAACCCGATGTTTTCGCACGATTGACCACAACCGCGGTGCCGTTCCGGTATCAATCGAAGGATGCGGACCTGTATGCCGAACGGCCTCTGATCCAACTGTCCTGCGACGGCGCGGTCACGGCCGTGCATTACAACAATCGCTCGATTGCGCCACTGCGGCTTCCGCTCGCCGACACGCAAGCCTTCTATGGCGCCTATCGGAAGTTCGCGCTGCTGCTGCGCGATCCCAAGTTTCAACTCAAGTTTCGATTGCGCAGCGGCGATCTCGTCGTGTTCGACAATCAGCGCATCCTGCATGGGCGTACGCCGTTCTCATCGGCGAAACATGCGCGCCATTTGCGCGGCTGTTACCTGACGCGCGACAGCGTCTACAGCGAATCGGCGGTGCTGCGCCGGCAGCTGGACACGGTGCCCTCCGCATGAGCCGGGTCGATGAGATTTTCGTGCTTTTCAAGCAACGCGGAGCGGGTGCGTACTACGGCGAGTCGGTGTCGATGACGGAACACATGCTGCAAGCCGCCTATTTCGCGCAAGCCGAAGCCGCGCCGGCGGCGCTCGTCATCGCCGCATTGCTCCATGACGTGGGTCATCTCATCGAAACCGTTCCCGACGATATCGCCGATTGGACCACGGACGCGCATCACGAAGAAGTGGGCAGCCGCTGGCTGGCGCAACGCTTTCCCGCTTCAGTTTCCGAGCCGGTGCGCCTGCATGTTCCCGCCAAACGCTACCTCTGCGCCACCGACAGTGCCTATTTTGCGAAGCTCAGTCCTGCCTCGGTGGTCACACTCAAGCTGCAAGGCGGCCCGATGACGCGCGATGAAACGGCGCGCTTCGAGGCTGAATCTTTTTATCGCGAGGCGGTGCGCGTCAGGCGCTGGGATGACGCCGGCAAGGTCGCCGGCTTGGCAACGCCGAAGCTCGAGGACTTTCGCGCGCTCATCAATTCCGCCCTCATCAATTCAATGAATGCGCCGCTTCGATAGCATAGGGCTTGCTCGCGGCTGTCTTGCGCAGAAAGTACACGGCTGAAAGTCCCATCAATATTGTTCCGAGCACGCTGGTGCCGTACGCACTGGCCGTGAAGACTTGCAACCAATTGAGCTGCAGCAGGCCGAAGTTGCGCCACAGCAGGAGCGCGCAGCTTCCCAAATACCCGGACGCATCGGCAACATATATGAGAAACCCGGCCGTCCCCACCGTGCCGCTCGCGGCGATCAAACGATCAAACAGCATGGCGTTGAAGGGCACATAGGCCATGTACAATCCCGCGCCGCTCAAAATCATCCAGGCGAGCGGCGAGAGCAGACCCGCTTGAAAGGCCAGCGTCGATACGCCGAGCAGCAGGAATCCGGCAATCACGACGCCATGAATCACCAACAGGGCCTTGGTGTTGTCGCGCACGACGATGATGACGGCCAGGACTGTCAGCGACAGTACCGCCACCGGCAGCTCGCTGGCCGTGAACACCGCGGCAGCATGCCCAAACCCCAGCGCAGTCCAGATTTCCGCCGCAAAGTTGTCGCGAAAGTCCCGGATCGCCGTGGTCAGCACGTAACTGAGCACGAGCAGGGCAATTCCTGGGCCATAACGGTGCAAGAAGCGGGCGCGCGCGGCGCCGTCCATGGGTGCGCGCCGCACGCGTGCAGCCTCATCCTGCGGACTGGGCGGCGGTAGTTGCCAGAGCACCCACACGGACAAGCCCAGTAGCGGAAAAAATAGCGCACCGGTCGCGGCCGGCATCCAAAATGGACCGATATTCCAGACATCCATGAGCAATTTGCCCACGGACTTTACCGCGCCCGAGGAGACGATGAAGCTGGCGCACAAGATGGCGCCCAAGACTTCAGAGGTGCGGCGGCCCTCCATGAAGCCAAAGACCAATCCCCAGATCAATCCCAAGGGCAGCCCGTTCAAGAACATCGCGAACACATTCCAAGGCGCCGGTATGAGCGCGAACAGAATGAGCGCGAGCCAGGCGAGAAATATGAGCATCAGGATGGCGGCAGCGCGCTTATTGGGGGTGATTTCCGCTATCAGTTTCACGCCGATTAGCTTTGAAACTGCATAGCCGAGCACCTGCGCCAGCACCAGAGCGATCTTGTAATCCAACGCGAAGTGCCACCCTGGAACGTCGGTAAAGAGGGCGACGGAAAACGGCTTGCGGAACGCGTACATGGAGAAGTACGCCGCAAATCCGGCGAGGCCGGCGAAGATAGTGAAGACGACGGGATTGGCCCTTTCAAGGACCTGATGGAGCCTGGAAGTCACGCGCGCGAGACTACCATACGATCAAATGAGGGTCTGCCCGGTGTGCGCGGCAGACCCTTACTCTTACCTTTCGACCGCGCCCATCCTCATTCGTGATGCGATTCGGATCCTCGCCCGACTTCGCCGCGGATTTCGCCGGCGGGGAAGGCGGTCGTGTGGATATTCGCGTACGCCGTATCGCTCTCCAGCGCGCCGACCAATGCCTGGAAATCGCCCGCGGTTACATTTTGTCCTGCGAGGGCAAGCACATTGGCCGCGCTCAATGTGCCCGTCACGGTTCCACCGCTTGCCGGACACGGTTGAGTGCCGGCCGGTGCCGAAGCGAGATTCGAGCAGAAGAAAACCATGACGCCGCCCGCCATGTGCTTCTTGCCGAAATGAATGTGCGACTGTGTGACCGGGGCGCTCAAATCCGCGTACGTGAGGACGAAGCTCAGAGTTTGATTGACGCGATCAAGGCGCAGTTCAAGCGTCGCGTGACCCGGAGACAGAATGGCTCCGCTCTCCGCGTTCAACGCTCCGGTCTCATTGAAGCCCGAAAAGACCGCATGGAATTGTTCTGTGCGAGGCGAGGCGATGGCTGTCGCTGCGGCCAGGGTAAAAAGGATGAGTCCCATCATTGTTCGATACATGACTTGCTCCTTCTCTTTGGGGATGTATAACTGCGTAAAACACGCCGAGTCTACTCACCACAGTGTGAATTTAAAGTGGCACGGATCGGTGGGAAGCGGCACTCTTTGACTGCGCGACCGCACGTTGGTCGATGAGGAAGCGGTAAATTGAACAAATCATTCGATCTCGCGGTTGTCGGCGCGGGAATCATCGGTCTGTCGTGCGCACGCGCTGCAGCACTGCAGGGGTTGCGCGTGGTCGTGATCGATCGCGACGCGCGGTCTAACGGGGCGTCGGTTCGAAATTTTGGTTTTGTATCGGTGACCGGCCAGGAGCGAGGCACCGCGTGGACTCGCGCCCGCCTCACGTGCACGATTTGGGAGGAAGTTGCGCGTCAAGCTGGAGTCACGATCACACAACGTGGCTTGTGGATGATGGCGCGGCGTCCGGAAGCGGTGTCGGTGCTCGAAGCGTTTGTCCGGACAGAAATGGGCGAGGGATGCCGAATTCTCAGCCGCGCCGCCGCTACCTCGCGTTGCCGCGAGTTGGCGGGTGCCGATCTGCAAGCAGTGCTCGAGAGCTCAATCGAGCTTCGCGTCGAATCGCGCGAGGCCGTTCCGAAAATCGCCGCCTGGCTGGCGGAGCGCTACGGGGTGGTATTTCTGCCCCAGACCGCGGTGCTGTCCGTCGAGCCGCCGCGGCTTGAAACCTCGCGCGGTGTCGTGAACGCCGGGGCGGCAGTGGTGTGCCCGGGAGACGACGTCGCGTCGCTTTTTCCGGAACAGATCGCCAAGTACAACGTGACACGCTGTAAGCTGCAGATGTTGCGTCTTGCAGACCCTGGATTTCGTTTGCCCGGCGTGCTGATGTCCGATCTTGGCCTGGTGCGCTACGCGGGCTTCAGTGCACTGCCTGAGGCGGCGGCGCTGCGTGAGCGCCTGGCGGCGGAACAGGGCCGGCATTTGCAGCATGGGATTCACCTCATTGCGGTGCAAAGCAGCGATGGCACACTTGTCGTGGGCGATAGTCATCACTACGCGCAGACGGCGGATTTCTTCGCGGACGAGCGGGTCGACCGGCTCATTCTCGACGAATTTGCCGCGGCGACCGGCCGGCCGCCGAGCGCAGTTCGCGAACGTTGGATGGGTACTTATGCGTCTTGCACCGACCGCAGCATGTTTATCGACGCACCGGCGCGCAACGTGCGCATCGTGATGATCACCAGCGGTTCGGGCGCGTCCACCGGATTCGCAATCGGCGAAGAAGTCGTGGCAGAACTGTTTGGATGGAGTGCGGCCTGATGGCCATTCGCGATCGCTTCGATTTGGTTATTCTCGACTGGGCGGGAACCATGGTCGACTTCGGTTGCCAGGCGCCGGTCATTGCGCTGCGCGCGGCCTTTGCGCTTCGCGGCGTGGCGATCAGCGAGCCGGCGGCGCGCCGCGACATGGGCAAGGCCAAGGAGGACCACGTGCGCGCGCTGCTCAGGGATCCTTCAGTCGCGGAGGCCTGGAGCAAGGCTCGCGGCGGCGCCGCGGATGATGGCGATGTGCGTGAACTGATGAGCGATTTGGGTCCGCTGATGCGTGATCAGGCAGCGCGCTCGGCGCAGCTCATCGAGGGCGCGCGGTCCGCGGTGGAAGCACTCCGTGCCGCAGGCATCAAGGTGGCTTCGTCAACGGGCTACACGCGCGAGATGATGTTGCCGGTGCTGCAAGAGGCGGCGGCGCAAGGCTATATGCCGGATCACCTGGTGTGCTCCGGCGAGACGCCGCAGGGGCGGCCCACGCCGCTGATGATTTATAAAGCCTGCGCCGAGCTCGGGGTGTGGCCCTTATCGCGTGCCGTGAAGGTGGATGACACCGAAGCCGGGGTGAAGGAGGGGTGCGCCGCAGGCTGCTTCACGGTGGGAATTTCCGCTTCGGGCAATGAAGTGGGCCTGTCGCGGGAAGCGTTGCTGGCATTGCCCGCCGAGGATCGATCTGCGCGAATTGCCGTTGCGGAATCGTCTCTGCGCGCCGCGGGCGCGGACGTCGTGATCGAGACCGTGGCGCAGTTGGTTGCAGCGCTGCAATCAGCAGCCGAGCGCCGCGTGTAGCGAGCCCAGTTGGTGCTCGGCGTGTCTCAAGATCTCGGTGCAGTTTTGCGGGGTCAGGTGCAATCGGGCAAATGACTTGATCGCGTCCGTATCAACCGTTCGTGGGCCGGGTTCGCGCAGGACCCGCGCGAGCGCGACGGCGACGACGATGATATCGGTAAGATCGGGATCATTTTTGCCGCTGTGATCGTAATCGTCTTGATCGCCAACGGCCTCGCTCATGTGCCCGTCAAATCCCCAATTCTCCAACACCGCCTTGCCGATGGCCGGATGCCAGCTTGCGATCATGTCGACAAAACTAGGATCCAGATACAACTTATCCGACTGCCCGACTGATCGAACCATGATGTAGAGGCGGCCGATGCCGTGGAGCAAGCCGGTGAGGAAGGCCTCTTCGGGACTCACCCGCGTGCGCCGCGCCACCACCTGGCATATCGCCGCGACAGTAATGCTCTGTTCCCACAAAATATTCAGCGGCTTCGAGATGGTGCGCAGCGCAGGGGCCAGGCGCAATTGTTTGACTGCGTAGGACATCGCCGCACTCTGCACCGGCCGATGGCCCAATCGCGTAATCGCCGTGCGCAAGTCGGTCAGATGTTTGCCCGCCGGATTAAACGCAGCGGAATTCGCGGCTTGCAGCAATCGCGCCGCCAGCCGCGGCTCCGTGCCCACGATCTTGACGATCTCAGTCAGGCCAACATCGGGCACCGCGAGCGCCTTGCGAATCCGCATCACCACGTCCGGAAAGCACGGAAGACTGACGGTGCCCTTCGACACCTCTTGGGCCAAGCTTCCCAGAAACGCGAGCGCCGAAGCGCGTTCATCGACGCTGGTCGCGGCTGAAGCGGGTTCGGCAGGAGGCTTCGGCGCAGCCTGCTTTACCGGCACTGTAGTTCGCGCGGCGGCCGGTGGCCGCGACGTGACGGGTGGCCGCGACGCGACAGGTGCGCTCGCCGGCGTGGTCTGCGCGACGGCTTTCTGCGGAGATGCGGTTTTAGCTTGAACCGATTCTTTCAGTTTGCCGGGAGATGCTGATGCGACATTCGCCATAGTTGTAACTTTACTAATGAACCGCGCACGCGCATGCGAAGTGCGTCCGTGCGCGTCGTCTTCCCTTGATTTTCGGCTCAATTCAGCAAATCTTGACAAAATATCCCATTGGTCCATGGGGAAAACCCCTAACAGAGGCGAGTTTTGCGACGGACGGCACGGCTTTAGCCGACCAATTGCTGCGAAGCAGCATGAAAAACCGGGTGGATTGTTGCGGGGCGTTGCGGTTTTAGCCGCCCTCGGCCACCATGAATTGGTGGTACCCGAAACCGAATTGGTTCCTGAGATCAGAAAAACCGGCCATCGGCTCGCGGATCTGGCGGTGGCGTTCAGTGCACTGTTCGTATCGCTGTGCTCTCTGGGTATTGCGCTACATCATGGCCGCACCATGCAGCGGCTGGTCGAGGCTAACTCGCGGCCCTTCATTCAAATCACGGTGAGCGGCGGCCACCCCGCGACCGAAGGCAGCGCCTCTCAAGCACTCAGCGTCCAGATCAGCAATCCGGGCGCGGGCGCGGCGCGGGTGGAGCGGTTCTCCATTTTGGTCGATGACAAGGCCGTCAATGACATGAGCGAGGCGTTGTTGCGCCTTGCCGGACTTCCTGCGAATACTCCGGAAGCCTCCGCGGTACTGGGCCCCATGATGTATTCAGCGGTGGCGCCGTCTTATCTCAAAGCCGGCAGTGATCAAAGCGTGCTGCTGTGGGCGCGCACGGCGCGCAACGCGTCCATTTGGGACAAGGATGCTGACGCCGGTTTCAATCGCGTGAAATTCGAGACCTGCTATTGCTCCATCTTCGATGAATGTTGGATCGAAAACTCGCACACCTTCAGGCCCACTCCGGTCACGAGCTGCGGGTGAGGCAATGGCTAAGTAACGCGGCGCTTTGCGCGGCACTCGCTGCTGCATATCCCATCGCGATTCAGGCCGCCACATATCAGGTATTCGTGACCAACGAGAGATCGGGGGACGTCACCGTCATCGACGGTCACGACCTTAAAGTCACCGCCACCATACCCGTGGGCAAACGGCCGCGCGGCATTCACTTGAGTCCCGACGGCAAGGTCGTGTATGTCGCCTTGAGCGGCACGCCTATTGAAGGGCCGCCGCAGATTGACGCTCACGGCAATCCGATCTTCGACAAGAAAAAAGGCGACGATGACGACGAGAATGCCGACAAGTCTGCCGATGGGATCGGTGTGTTGGATGTCGGCGCACTGAAGCTGACCGGCAAACTGAATGCCGGGTCGGACCCGGAGGAATTTGCGCTCAGCAAGGATGGTCGCCAGATTTATATCTCCAACGAGGACACCAAAAGCGCGAGCGTAATCGATATTCGCTCGGGAAAACTCCAACATATCATTCCGGTCGGTCAGGAGCCGGAGGGCGTGACCACCACTCCCGACGGCAAGCAGTTCTACGTCACCTGTGAGGCCGGCGGCGATATCTACGTCATCGACGCACACTCCTACACGGCAGTCACTCATTTCAAAGTGAATGGACGGCCACGCAGCGTGGCATTCCTTTCGATCGGCGGCATCGGATTTATTCCGTCGGAATCGGCGGGCGAGTTGAACATCGTCGATTCGGTCAATGCCAAAGTGCTGAAGACCATTGCGCTGCCCGCGGGCTCCAGGCCGATGCGCGTCAAATTGTCGCCGGACGAAAAACGCCTGTACGTCAGCAATGGCCGCGCCGGCACTATTTCCGTGTTTGACAGCCACAGCTATGAGCTATTGGACACGATCAAGGTCGGGGCGCGTCCCTGGGGCATCGGCGTTTCGCCCGACGGCAAATTTCTATTTGCGGCGAATGGGCCCTCGAATGATATTTCCGTGGTCGACCTGATGACCAACAAGGAGGTGTCGCGAATCAAGGCTGGTTCAAGTCCGTGGGGCATCGCCATTACTTCCCGATGACGAAGACCTCCTGCGCGGTAATGCTGCGCGTGAATCCTTCCTTGAATGCCCGCGTGCGCAGTACCGCAGGACCGCTCAACTTGAGCGGCTTTTCGTACAGCATGTCATTCGTCCCCGGCACGCTGCCGTCCAAGGTATAGCGTATGTCGGCGCCTGGCTCACTCTCCCTCAGGGAAATCTCCACGGGCCGCGCAAACGTTCCGCCCGGCGGAGAAATGCTCGGCGGCGCGAGCACTCGAGGCCCGGGCATGCTGTTGATCCACTCGGCCAGCAGCTGCACGCCTTTTTGGTCGATGGTTTCGCGCGCCAGCGGCGGCATCCTGATATCCCCCACGGTGTCGACGCGCATATAGGCAATCGAGCGCCATATATCATGAGGTGAAACGACCCGCGGCCGATCGATGCCCTGATCGATCAATACCGGGCCGTCGATGAGGGCCTGTTTTGACAGCGGAGTGTCGTACCGCGCATCGAAATTCGCGACGGTTCCCCCGGGTCGGTGACACTGCGCGCAATTCGCATCGAGATACGAGCGTGCGCGATCTTGCAGTGACCGCGTGGTGTCGTCCGCAGCGGCGAGCGCGGCAAACTCTCGCACTGCCTCATCCTTGAATGCCGGCTTGAATAATCCGAGATGGTTCCAGGTACGCAGCTCGTTGTCGGTGACGCCAGATGGATAGGTGAGGGGCCGGTTCAGCTGCCGTGTTTTCACCCCGAGCACCCCGCCGGCGCCGGCTGTGTGGCAGGTCAGGCAATCCTGCCGGCTCGGGAAGTACCACGTCTGTTCGTGGACTTCGCCGGTTGCGGATTTGACTCGAATGTTTTCGGTCGCGCTCGTGCCAAGCAAGTCGGCATCGCTGCCGTCGGTGCGCCATTTGTAAACTACGCCGTAAACGCCGCCCTTTGAGTCACGCACCAGTAGTCGCGTCTCCAGCCGGCGCTTGGCGTTGGCGTTGGCGTCGGCGTCGGTCGCATCAACGGCCAGGTCAAAATTCTTCACAAAGACCGTTCCGGCCGGGAAGCGCCACTCTCCCGCAGGTGAAAACACAATCTGTCCGGCGGGAACGGCGATCCAGCGCGACTTGTCCGCGCCGTCGGACCAAAAGGCCACATTGAGATCGTACGGGATCAATCCGGGGCTCGCGATCCGGTTGGGTGTATCGCTGAAGACGCCGGTTTGGGACAGCAACAATGGGATCTTGCCATCGGCCTCGGAAGGCATTTCCAAGTAGGGCTTGGTTGCAATTCGGGCGGACACACCGTATGGCGCTGGGCGCGAACAGCTACCGAACACGATGAGCACCAACGCAAAACCTAGTCTGGGCGCAGCCTTCAGTCCGAGTCTGATCATTCGCGCCAATATATAGTAACCAACTCGCCACCTGCACCTTAAGAGAGCACCATGAAACCGAGCTTGCCCGTACTACTCAGCGTGAATGGCGGATATGTTGATGCCGCCGGTTTCCTCGCGCTGCACGGATTGTTTACCACGCACGTCACCGGAAACTTTGTCACGCTCGGTGCCGCGCTCGTGCTGGGAACGAGCGGCGCCCTCGCGAAGCTGTTGGCGCTGCCGATGTTTTGCCTTGTTGTAATGGCAGTTCGACTGCTTAGCGTGGCGCTTATGGCCAAGGGTTTGCCGGCGCTGCGCGCCATACTCGGCGTCAAGGTTGTGCTCCTGAGCTTGGGGGCGGCGCTTGCGATTGCATTTGGCCCATTTGAGAGCGGCGACGGCTGGGCGGCGCTTTCGACCGGCATGGCGCTGGTCGCCGCGATGGCAATCCAAAATGCCATTCACAGAATTCATATGGGTGCACTACCGCCGACTACCATCATGACCGGCAACACCGTCCAAATCATGATCGATCTGGCGGATCTGATCCACGGCGTGCCATCGGCGGCGCGCCCGGCGATCCGCCTGCGTCTGTCGCGGATGTCGGTCAGCGTAACGGCCTTCGCCGTCGGATGTGCGGCGGCGGCGTTGATTTACGCGAAGCAGGGCATCTGGTGTTTCGTGCTCCCGCCGCTCATCGCGGCGTGCACCCTGTGGTTGGGGGAGTCGAATCCAGAAAAAATTGCATAACACTGTCCTGATCTGCCTGCGCTTTTCGATGTACTCGGTAGGGCGAGCGACTTAAACCGGGAGACATCATGGAAAACACACTGGAGCATGCGGCAGACGCGTCTTCGGCCGAGCAGTCTGCAGTGCAGAACGCCAAAAGCGCTGCAGCCAATTTCAAGCTGGTGCTTGTGTGGCTTGCAGTCGGCATTCCAATGCTTTGGGGCATGATGAAAGCGCTGGAAGATGTGGGCAATCTTTTCCCCTAGAGGGCCATAAACTTCCCTCCTGCCGCCTTAGAGGCACTTTTCCCTGCGCTATACTGCGTTCAGGAGAAAGGGAGGGGAGTTTCATGACCAAATCGATTCTCGCGCTGGCGGCCATTCTGTCGTTCGGGTCAGCCGCCAATTCCGTGCGCGCCGAAGACGCGGCGGTCGCGCCCGCCGCCACCGACTACTCGAATCCCGCAGTTTGGCTATGCCGCCCAGGTCGGGAGGATGCGTGCTCTGCCCCCCAGGACGCGACGATCGTTGCCGTCAATGGCGCGCTGACGCACGAAGTTTTTCACCCGGCCAAGAATCCGCCGATCGATTGCTTCTATGTATACCCCACGGTGTCCAATGAGCCGGGCGGCAATTCCGATCTTACGATCACCGGCGCCGAAAAATTGGTGGTGAACGCGCAGTTCGCGCGCTTTGCAGCGAAGTGCCGTTTATTTGCGCCCATGTACCGGCAGGTGACGCTCACTGCGTTGCGCGCCATGATCGCGGGCAAGCCAATTCCGGTCGATCGGGATCTAGGCTATGGCGATGTGCTCGCGGCTTGGAACTACTATCTCGCGCATGACAATGCCGGCCGCGGCGTCGTGTTGGTCGGTCACAGCCAAGGTTCCGGTGTGCTGACGCGCCTGATCAAAGATGAAATCGACGGCAAGCCCGTTCAAGGCAAACTGATTTCGGCCATTCTCATGGGAACCAGCCTGCCGGTGCCGAAGGGCGCCGATGTCGGCGGCGCGTTCAAGCATATTCCCGTGTGCCGATCCAACAGCCAGGTAGGGTGCGTGATTGCGTTTGCGGATTTCCGCGCCAATGTTCCGCCGCCGGCCAATTCTCGCTTTGGTAAAGCGCCCGATGGCATGCAGGCGGTGTGCGCGAATCCGGCTGCGTTGCGCGGCGGCTCAGGGATACTCGATGCGTACTTGTCGGCCGGCCGCATTTCTACCGGTTCGGACGGCCCGCGAGAGCCATTCGACTGGACGACGCCTGCCAAGCCGATCGACACCGCGTTCGTCAAGGTACCTGGACTCTTGAGCGCTGAATGCGTGGCGGATGAGCATGGCTCCTATCTTGCCGTGACGGTTCATCCCACCGTAGGCGGTGTGCGCACCAATGACATATCCGGCGATGTCGTCGTGAATGGGCAGGTGCTGCAGGACTGGGGATTGCATCTAATCGATGCGAATTTGACGATGGGAAATTTGGTCGCGATTGTGGGCGATGAGAGCAAGGCGTACCTGCACGCGAAATGATGCTGAACCGTCTCTTTCTGGGTGTATTCGCCTTCGCATTGATGGGAGCGGCTGCGCCGGTCGAGTATTCGATCGAAGCGATTCGCTACGGTGTATCTCCGGACATCCCGGTCGGCGCTCTGATCGTTGGCGGCCCTAAAGACGAGAAAGTCGATGTCGATTTTGTCGTATGGCTGATTCGAGGCGGTGGCCGCAACATCCTTTTCGACAGCGGCTTTCATCGCGAGCGCTGGTTCAAGCAGTGGAAGATCACAGACTATCTAAGTCCCGACGAGGCAGTGCGTCAGGCAGGCGTCAAGCCGGAAGATGTTACCGATGTGGTGATCAGCCACGCGCACTGGGATCACATGGGAGGCATCGATCTGTTTCCCAAAGCGACAGTCTGGATTCAGAAGGATGAGTTTCGCTATTACACGGGAGATGCTTGGCAAACAGGCGGCCACAACGGTGGCATCGATCCGGACGATATCCAGCAACTCGTGCGGCTGAACACCGAGGGACGTTTGCGGCTGGTGGATGGCGACAATGTGGAAATCCTTCCGGGGATTCGCGCGTTCGTAGGATCCCGGCACACCTTTGCGTCGCAGTACCTGCGAGTCGACGGCAAGTTGCCCTTCGTCCTGGCATCCGACAATGTGTATTTTTACCGCAATTTGGCCGAACACAAGGCGAGCGCAACATTCAGCGATGCCGACCACGCGGCGAACATAAAAGCACAGGAACGCATGATCCAGTTGGCAGGTTCAGTGGATCGCGTGGTGCCTGGACACGATGCACTGCAGTTTCGGAAATTCCCCACCGACGGGCGCGTGGCGAAGATCAAGTGACAGGTGAAACCTGATCCAGGGCAACCTGGAAGGTCGCGACCCGCTGCACGCCTGGGAATTCCGGTCCTAATCTCGCGAGAAACGCGGCCGGTTGTTCGCGCAGATCGCAAAGAATGAGCCGCGTGCCTTCGCCGTGCGCCTGACGTGCGAAGGCCTCCAGAGCGCTCGCGCCGCTTGAATCCATGTACGGCACCTGATCCATGCGCAGGATGATGATCTTCGGTTTGCGGCCGGAGCGGCGCACCGCGTCGAGCATCTCACGCGCCACGCCGAAAAACATCGGTCCGGCGAAGCGGAATACTTCCACTCCCTCGGGTAGGGCAGCCCGCTGCGCCGGATCATCGATGCTGAGTTCCGCCGGCAGGAGACCGGCAGTCTCGCTCATTCGCGCCAGGAAGAGCAGCGAGGCAAGTGTCACGCCGACACCGATTGCAACGGTCAGATCCACCAGCACCGTGAGTCCAAACGTCAAGAGCAATAGGGCTCGCTCGCCCGCGTCCATCCTGAAAAGGCTTTTGAAGCGCTCCGCTTCGCTCATTCCCCAGGCAACGACCAGCAGAATCGCCGCCAGGGCGGCCATTGGTACATGAGCAATCAACTTGCCGGCAGCCAGGAGGAAAATGAGCAGAAAGCCCGCATGGAACATGCCGGCCAGCGGCGTGCGACCGCCCGCGCGGATGTTGGTTGCGGTTCTGGCGATGGCGCCGGTCGCGGGCATGCCGCCGAAGAGTGCCGAGCCGATGTTTGCAACACCCTGCGCGACGAGTTCCTGCCCGGGCCGATGACTGTAGCCGGTCATACCGTCTGCGACCGTGGCAGACAACAGCGACTCAAGGCCGGCTAGAAAGGCGATGGTAAATGCGGAGGGCCACAGATGCTGGATCAATGCCAACGAAATACCCGGCAGGTGGGGAGCGGGAATTCCGGTCGGCATCGATGGAAATCGATCCCCTACCGTGACGACCGGCAGCTGCAGCAACGCGACAGCCAGCGAGGCGACGAGGAGGGCAATCAAAAAAGCCGGTAGTTGCGGCGCGAATCGTCGCAGCAGCACAATCATGGCCAGTGTGGCGCTGCCTACGCCGAGCGCGTACACGCTCACGGAGCCGATGGCTCTGAAATACACCGCCCATTTAGGGATGAACTCCGCAGGCAGCGAGCCGGTTTTGAGCCCCAAGAAGTCGCCCACCTGGCTGGACGCGATGATGACGGCAATGCCCGCGGTAAATCCCGTAATCACAGGCATTGGGATGAAGCGAACCAGTCTGCCGACGCCTGCGTAACCCGCGACAATCAGAATGACGCCGGCCAACAGGGTCGCCACGACCAGCCCCGCATAACCATGCGCGGCGATGACGCCCGCGACGATCACGACGAATGCGCCGGTCGGTCCACCGATCTGCACTCGCGAGCCGCCGAGCAGTGAGATCAGAAATCCCGCGATAACCGCGGTCACCAAGCCCTGATTGGGAGACGCGCCGCTGGCGATGCCCAGCGCCATGGCCAATGGGAGCGCGACGATGGCGACCGTGAGGCCGGCAACCGCATCGGTGCGCCACAATCTGCCGATTTGGCCCTCGCGCCAAACGACCACGAGCTTCGGTGTAAATGCTTGCCAGAATTTTTGGACTTGCGCCGCCACGTTGCGAAGTGTCGCCTGAGCTCAATGGGCTCGACTATTCAGGTCAGGTCGTAATCCGCACTCTGCCCGCAAAATCGCGCTTTCCGAGCGGGAGCCCCTTCCAGCGGAGGATGTCATACGCCGTGGTTGCATGAAAATAGAAGTTAGGCTGGGAAAAGGACAGAAGAAAATTCTCGGCGGTGAAATTCATCTGCCGTTCGCCGAACGAGAAACGCATATCGCGTCCGAGGAAGGCGTTGATTTCCAAAGGCTCGATCGCCTCGAGCGCCGCCAGCGTATCGGCGACCTTGGTCTTGAGGGCGGAGAAAGTCTGCGGCGGCGGCGTCATGTCGGGAGAGAAAACGCCCTTGCGCAAGCCCTCGATCGCGCCCAGCGAATGCGTGGTAGTGGCCTTCACTTGATAGGCGAAGGGCAGCATATCCGGTGCGAGGCGCGCCTGGATGATCTCATCGGCTGCCAGTTTCTGCTCCGCGCAGAACGTTTCCGCCTTGCCAAGCAAGCCGCCCACCGCGGTCAAAATCTGCCGATAGGACGGTATGGTCGCTTCGTATAGGGAAAAAGCCATGCGTGCTAACCGCCTTTCTTGTGTTCAGCCTGCCACTTCGCGACCGCCGCCATGGTGTTCTCGACGTGCTTGTCGGGATTCATCGCCGTGTATTCATAAAGGATGGTGCCGTTGGGTGCAATCACGTAGGAAGTGCGGTTCGAGTAGGACGTGATGAACAAATTGGCATCGTATGCCGTGGAGATTTTTTTGTCGGCGTCCGAGGCAACGGCAAACTTATTGCGGCATTCACTCACGGAGAATTTATTCAGCGTGTCGATGGCATCATGCGAAACGCCGATGACCGTGGCGCCCAGGGCCTTGAATTGGTCGGTCGCCTCGGCAAATTCATGCGCCTCGACGGTGCAGCCCTTGGTGAAGGCCGCAGGATAGAAATACAGCACGACGGGACCGTTCTTCAGCGCGTCCGCCAGGGAAAAAGTAAACGGTTTTCCCGCCAGGGTTGCGGAGGTCGTGAAGACCGGCGCCTGCGAGCCGATCTTCAGCGCAGCGTAGAGCGGCGAAGCGAGCAAGCAACAGCCCAATCCCAAGGGTATCAAACGCCGCATGACCGTTCCCTCCCGGTGAAATTAGGCCGCCTTCAGCGCGGCGCCCAGTGTACCCTCAATGCGGGCAATGTAGAATCGCTGCACATGAGCCGAGACGACGAAGACCGCATCCTGCACGGTTTGTACTACTACCGCGAGAACATCGACGAAGATGTGCAGGTCTCCAGCGAGCAGCTGTTGTGGCTTGCGATGCACCCCTTGCGCGAGGGCGAGGCTTGGAGCAAGGATGGCAAATTGCAAAGCCTGGATCCTTCCGAGTTTCCCGAAGAAATTCGCGGCAAGCTGGTCACCGCAAAACTCGAATTGCCGCTGCGCTACCTGCAGTATCGGCGCTTGATCACATACGCGAGACGCAGCGACGGCATGCTCTACGCGGCGGTTACCTTTGCGGGCGCGGACCGGGCCATTCGTCTGCATACGCAGCGCGGCCGCATGGATCTGTGGTACCGCGAGCATCGGGACGGCATCGCCGGTGTGAGCATCACGGTCTTGATCTCCTTCATAACGGCGCTGATCACCGTTCTCGTGCTAAGTAAAATTCTGCGGTTTTAGGCCGTTGTTCGACTGTTGCGCATTTGCAAAGTGCTTATGTCGCACGCGACGTAGGCCATAGCACGCATCGCGGACGCAGCATAAATTTTTCTGTTTACATATACGGCACGGCATCGAGAATTGAGAGCTGCGCACGGATGTTATGGTGAGTGTCGCTATTTTTAGACTCCGGGAATCGCCGAGAATGTTGCGTAGTACAAGTACCGGCGGCAACTGGAAAAACGCAACATGTCATCAAGGAACGCGCAACGGAACTGGTTGCTGTCATCCGTCATTCTCGGCGTCACGCTGTGTCTGACGGCGTCGAATTTCGGCACTAATCCGCCGCCTTCAAGTGCTCGTGCGCCGCGCGCCGGGATGGCTAGACTGCCGGTGACGGCATCGCTGCCCCCGCACCTGGGTGTTGCGGCCTCTTATCCTCGTCACCGCTACATCGTGCAATCCACAAACGCCGAGATGGCCCGCAAAGCCGTGTCCAAAGCGGGCGGGGTCGTGACCGGCGATTTGAGCGTCATCCGCGCCGTCGCCGCGGCGCTCGATCCGCGCGAAATGGCAGTACTGCGCGCTGAACAGGCGCCCCAGCTTCACATCTATGAGGATTCCGCTGTCGTTGCCAGTTCTATGGGCACGCTGCCGGAAACTTACTATCCGAGCGAAGTCGATGCAGCCAATCTGCATCTCGGCGGAATGACCGGCCGCGGCGTCACCGTGGCGGTGATCGATTCAGGGCTTTGGAATCAGGAGGGTCCGCTGCAAAGCGCGCCCGGCGGCAATAGCCGCGTACTGGCCCAATATGACGTGATCCTGGCGCGGCAAAATCCGCATTACTACTTGCCGCCGCTGCTCGAATCGTACAGCCGCAGCATCAACGATCCCTATGGTCACGGCACTCACGTGACGTCGATCATTGCAAGCAGCGGTGTTGCAACTACGGGCCGATATCAAGGTGTCGCGCCGGGCGTCAATCTGGTTTCCGTGCGCGCATTGGACAGCAACGGCCAGGGTCTGTATTCAGACGTGATCAGCGCCGTGCAGTGGGTCATCAATCAGCGGCTGCGGTATGGCATTCGCGTGCTGAATTTATCGTTGGGCGCGCCCCCGTCAGGTCCTTATTGGCAGGACCCCCTGAACCAGGCAGTGATGGCCGCGTGGGCTTCGGGAATCGTGGTGGTCACAGCGGCCGGCAATCGCGGACCGGATCCTTTGTCCATCAATGCCCCCGGCAATGTTCCCTACGTCATCACGGTAGGCGCCGTCACGGATAATTATTACCCGCTGCAGCCGACTCAATATCGCTTGGACTCTTTCTCGTCGGCGGGTCCGACCTTTGAGGGATTCGTGAAGCCCGACGTGCTGGGCATGGGCGGCCACATCATGGCCTACGCGCCCAACAACGGCACATTGGCGCAAGAATATCCCTCCTGGTTCACCGAACCGTACAGTGACATGACCATGTCCGGCACGTCGCAGGCGTCTGCGGTCGTCAGCGGAGTCGTGGCACTGATGCTGCAGGTGAATCCGCGGTTGACGCCGGATCAAGTGAAATGCCATCTCATGTCGGGCGCTCATCCGGCGGTCAATTCGGCCGGTAACCTGGCCTATACCGTTTTCCAGCAGGGCGCGGGTTTGGTCGATGCACACGATGCCGCGTATAGCAACGCTTCTGGCTGTGCGAACCAAGGCGTCAATGTGACGCTTGACCTTCTCGGCTTGCAGCACTACGGCGGCCGTGCAAACGAAGACGCCAACGGCAATTTCTACATCATGCAAGTCTCTGCGAGCGGAACGTCGCCGTTGCAGTCCTTGTTGGGCGGCGTCTTGGGCGGCGTCGGCAACGTCGTCTCGAAGGTTCCTTTGGTTGGACAGCTGCTGCAGGGCCTGCCATTGCTGGGTGATGGCTTGCTGTGGAACGGCGCTTACACGGCGAGCAGCGGCTATTCGTGGAGTGAAGGCTACTCGTGGAGCGAGGGCTATTCATGGAGCGAAGGCTACTCGTGGAGCGAGGGCTATTCATGGAGCGAAGGCTATTCGTGGAGCGAAGGCTACACGGGCGTCGATGTTCCGCAGCCGGAATAACCAAGGCATTTCATGCGGAATCGCAGGCGCATTTTTAATCTTCTCGTTGCCTGCGTATCGATTGCGCTAAGTACGGTCGCGGCCGCGGGCACGCCTATCCCCGCGACCCGGCCGATGTACTTCGAACATTTGACGATGCGCGATGGGCTTTCAATGAGCACCATCAACAGCATCCTGCAAGATTCGCAGGGCTACGTCTGGCTTGCGACAGAAGCGGGCCTGAACCGCTACGACGGCTACACCGTGCGTCAGTTCCGCCGCGACCGTGGCAATCCCCATGGACTTGCCAGCGACTATGTCTGGTCGATAGCTGAAGACGCGCAGGGCGATCTTTGGCTGGCGACGGATGGCGGCGGCGTGGCGCGCTGGGAGCGCCGCACCGAATCCTTCCAGCAATTCAGACACGATCCGACACAATCACAGTCGCTCGCCAGCGATACCGTGCGCGCGCTGTTGATCGATTCCAAAGGGCTCATCTGGGCGGGCACCAAGGATCACGGACTTGACATTCTCGACCCGCGGACGGGTTTGGCGCGGCATTATCGGCATCGCGAAGCGGACGCCTATTCCTTGCCCTCGGATGCCATCGGCGCGCTGTACGCCGATCACGAAGGTCGAATTTGGGTGGGCAGCGACGGGGGCTTAAGCCGTTACGATGCCATGGCCGACGGATTCGTTACCTACGGCGAGGCGATGAGCGCCGCCAAGATACGCGACTCGCGCGTTCGCGCGATCCGCGAAGATCACAACGGGGCGCTGTGGATCGGCACGGTCAACGACGGTCTCGCCAGGCTCGATCAGAACGGCAGTAGATTCACAGTGTTTCGCCATGAGGCGGACGATCCCCATTCACTGAGCCATGACCATGTTTGGGCGTTGCTCGAGGACAGTGCAAAACGCCTGTGGGTCGCGACCGCCGACGGACTGGATTTGTTTGATCAAAATTCGGAATCCTTCATCCGCTACGGCCACGATGCGGACAATCCGCAAAGTCTGCGCGACAGCGATGCCCTATCGCTCTACCAAGATCGGGGCGGCGTGCTCTGGGTCGGCACGCGCGAGGGCGGCGCCAGCCACTGGAATCCACGCAGCTGGTTGCTGGGTCACTACTTCAGCGAAGGGTTTCGCGGTGCGCAAGTTGAAGCCTTCGCGCAAGATGGCGTGGGAAAATTATGGGTGGGCACCATCGGCGGCGGCTTGATCGAAATCGACAGCGCCAGCGGACGCGAGCGCCGCTTTGGCGTGGACAAATCCAGCGGCGGGCCGCAGCTCTCGGATGAGCGGGTCATGGCATTGCTCAACGATCACCAGGGATCCTTGTGGATCGGCACCATGGCCGGCGGACTCGCCCGGCTCGATCTGGCGAGCGGCAAGTTGCGCATTTATCGCTCGACGGCGGGCGATGCCAACACGCTGCCGGCAGATGGCGTCATGTCGTTGTACGAGGATCGACTCGGAACGCTTTGGGTCGGTACGTTTCGGGGCGGCCTGGCCAGCATTGATCGGACCACCGACAAAATCACACGCTACCCTTTCGGAGCGGCGGCGGCGAACTCGCTCAGCAGCTCGAAGGCCAGCGCCATCGTGGAGGACTCGCTCGGCAATCTCTGGATCGGCACCGACGGTGGTGGTCTCAATTTATTTGAGCGCAAATCCGGCCGCTTCCATGCTTACCGCCGCGATGATCGGGACCCATCGAGTCTCAGCGACGATACGGTGTACGCCCTGCACATTGATCCGCACGGAGATTTGTGGGTCGGCACTGCAGGCGGAGGGCTTGATCGGGTCATCGGCACGTCGGCGAAGCCGGAAGCTGTGCATTTCGAAAACCAATCCGGGCTCAGGGGGATGCCGAGCCAGGTGGTTTACGGCATCGAATCGGATCGTGAAGGGCGGTTGTGGTTGAGCACCAACAATGGATTGGCGCGATTCGATACGCGTTTGCATACCGTCAAGATTTTCCACCAAGTGCACGGACTTCAGGACGACGAATTCAACGTCAACGCGCACTTCCGCAGCGCCGACGGCATTTTGTATTTCGGCGGCAATCATGGCTTCAACGCCTTCTCGCCGAATCTTATCGCCTCCGAGGGACCCGCTCCCCCGGTGGTCTTGACCATGGCCTCCAAGCTCAACCAGCCCATTACGGCGCAAGAGCTGCCGAGCGCCACCCGCCCTTTGGCGCTCGCTTACGACGACAAGTTGGTCACCCTGGACTTTTCCGCGCTGGACTTTACTTCGCCGGCCGACAATCACTATTCGTACCGGCTCGAGGGATTTGACGCCGGCTGGATCGATGCGGGAACGACGCATCGGGCTACGTACGCCAATTTGGATGCAGGCAACTACACATTCAAAGTGCGTGCCGCCAATGCCGACGGCATCTGGAGCGAGGATAGTTTGACCATTCCGGTGCACGTGGCGCCGGCTCCCTGGAACACCTTCGCCGCGCGCATTGTGTATTTCCTGATCGGCATCGGAGTCCTCGCGTATCTATGGCGCTTTCAGCGCCAGCGGCGTGAACGTGAACTGCGCCACAGCCGCGAACTTGAACACACGGTGCGGATCAGGACGCGTGAACTCGAGGAGCGCAATCAGCAGCTGCAGGTTCTCAGCCGCGCGAAGAGCGACTTTGTGGCGCGCATGAGCCATGAGCTGCGCACGCCGATGAATGGTGTTCTCGGCATGACCAGTCTGTTGCTCGATACTCACATCGACCCGTCGCAGCGGCGCTTTGCCGAGGCCATTCACCGCTCGGCCGATTCACTGCTCGCCATCGTCGATGACGTGCTGGATTTTTCGAAGATCGAAGCGGGACGGCTGCAGCTGGAGTCCGTTGAGTGCGACTTGATCGAGATCTTGGAGCAGACCGTCGAGATGCTGGCAGCGCGGGCCGCCACCAAGGGCATTGAACTGTTGTGCGATTCGCCCGCGGCCAAGCTGCCGCGGGTGAAGCTGGATGCGGTGCGGCTGCGGCAGGTACTCGTGAATCTCGGCGGCAACGCGGTGAAATTCACGGAGCGCGGCGAGGTCATTCTGCGCCTGAGCTCATCGGGCGCCGCCGACGGATCGCTGAATATCCGTGTCGAAGTGGCGGATACCGGGGTGGGCATCGCTCCGGAAAGCCAGGCCAAAATATTTGATGAATTCGCCCAAGAAGACGCGTCGACCACGCGCCGCTTCGGCGGTACGGGTCTCGGCCTGGCGATCTCACGCCAGCTTATCGAACTCATGGGTGGCCGGCTTGAAGTGAGCAGCACGCCGGGCAAGGGCTCCGTATTCTCGTTCGACCTGTCGCTGCCGCTTGCCGACCCATCATCGGAAACGCCGGCTCCGCCCCGCAGCTTGAATGGCGTTCGCGTCCTGGTGGTGCATGAGAATGCCGCGGCGCGTATGTTGCTGGGCAAAACGCTGCGAGCCTGGACAGCTCGCCCGACGGAGGTTGCATCACTGGCCGAGGCGCTCAGCGCTTCAACGGGTCCAAACTACGATGCGCTCATCGTCGATGATTGCCTGATTTCCGAGGCGGCCGGCCTGTGGCGGGAAGTACGCAGCCGCTTGGGAAAAAATCTGCGCACCATTCGTCTGCTGAGCTTCGTCAGCCTAAGCTCGAGCGGAGCGGCCGACGATTCGATGTTGGATGTCGAACTGACCAAGCCCATACGCCTGGCCGAGCTGCACAGAGCGTTGATTGGTTGTTCCGATGAGAGCACGCCGCTGACGGAACGAACCGTTGCGTTGAAAAGGCCTGCCGGGATGCTGCCTGCCCTTCACGGCCGCATCCTGGTCGTTGAAGATCAGCCTCTGAATCGCGAAGTGGCCATTGGCATGCTGACCTCCCTCGGGCTGGAGGTGGAAACGGCGCATCACGGTCAACAGGCGCTCGATATCATTGAATCGCGCTCTTTCGATGCGATTTTGATGGACTGCGAAATGCCGGTGATGGATGGATTTTCTGCGACGCGTGCGCTGCGCGCCCGCGAGTCGTCCGGCAGCCGCATTCCCATCATTGCCCTGACCGCGGATGTGACCAGCACGGGCCGTGCGGCCTGTCTGGCGGCCGGGATGGACGATCATCTGGCAAAGCCCTTCAGACGCGAGACCCTGCACGGGATACTCTCGCGCTGGCTTGGCAAACTCAAGCAGGAGGCGGCGGCGCAGGGCGCAGCGGTGCAATCCGAACCCGCGCCGGGCGCCGTACCGCTTCTCGATGGCGCAACTCTGGACGCGCTGCGCGCCCTGCCGCGCAGCGGGCCCAAAGACATGCTCACCCATATTGGCGAGATGTACCTGCTGGACTCTCGCGGTCTCATCGCAACGATTGAGCAATCACTGGATGCCGGCAATGGCGCGGAACTGGCGCGCGCGGCCCACGCTTGGCGCTCATACAACGGCAACGTCGGCGCCAATGCCCTCGCACAGCTATGCCGCGACCTCGAGGAAGCGGCGCGGGCGGCGAATTTTATCGGCGCGCGCGCGACCTACTCTCAGATCCAGGCCCTGCACAATCGTGTGCGCGACGAGCTGCAGCTGGAAATGCGCAAAACCGCATGAAGCCCCTCGCCAAACCTGTTCGTGTGCTGATCGCCGACGACGATGCGATTTTACGTGAGATCGCAGGCGCCATGCTCAAGGAGGCCGGTTTCGCCGTGCAGTGCGTCGCCAGCGGCGACGCGGCGGTTGCCGCGTGCGCGCTCCGAATGCCGGACATAGCTCTGCTCGACGTGGAAATGGCGCAGGGAGACGGTTATCAGGCCTGCGCGAACATTCGCTGCTTGCCGGGCGGCGCGGATCTACCCATCGTGATGGTGACCGGCTGCGACGACACCGCATCGATCGATCAGGCCTATGAGGCCGGCGCAACGGATTTTATCGTCAAGCCCATTAACTGGACCCTATTGACGCATCGAATAAGGTACGTCATGCGCGGTGCGCGCACCATAGAGGCGCTGCGTTTCAGCGAGCAAAAAAACGCGGCGCTGCTCAAGGCGATACCCGACGGCATCTTTCTCGTGGACAGTTCAGGATCTATCGGCCATTGCTTCAGCCCGATCGAGGGATTGCCGTATAGCAGAGAGAGCGAATCGCAATCGCTGTTCGATCTTTTGCCCCTGCCTAAGCGCGGGCACGCAATGGATTGTCTGAGTGCGGCGCTGCGCGGCGAGCCGGCCGTATTTGAGTTTTCACTGGAGGGCAAGACGCCCGCCACTCGCCACTTCGAATGCCGCTACCTGCCAAATTCGGGCGGCCAGGTCCTGGCCATTATTCGCGACATTACCGCCCGCAAGGAAACCGATGCGCGAATACATCGGCTGGCCTATTTTGACGCGCTAACCGGGCTGCCGAACCGCGAGTGGATCCGTGAGTACCTATCGCAGGTGCTGTCAGAGTCGAGGCGGCGTCATCGCCACATGGCTTTGCTGTATGTCGATTTGGATCAATTCAAGCGCGTCAATGACACTCTGGGCCATGGCACCGGCGATGCGCTGCTGCGTCAAGTCGCGGAAAGATTGCAGGGCACCGTCGACCAGATCTGCATTGACGGCGTGCAGGGACAAATCGCCCGTTTAGGGGGCGATGAGTTCATGATTGTGCTCACCGGCTTGAGAGATGCGATGCATGCCGAGCAGGCGGCGCAGAGAATGCTGACCGAGCACGCCGTACCCTATTGGCAGGCGAGTTACGAGCTGGTCGTGACCTCCAGTATCGGCATCGCGAAGTATCCCGAGCACGGCGATGATGTGCAGAGCCTCCTCAAAAACGCCGAGGCTGCCATGTATGAGGCCAAATCGAGCGGCCGAAATCAGCTGCGCGTGTACGACTGCGCGGTCAGCGCACGCGCGCTGAAGCGACTGTCCTTGGAAATGGAATTGAGGCGCGCCGTTGAAGATTCAGCTCTCGAGGTTTACTACCAGCCAAAATACGATGCGCGATCGCTCAAGCTCGTGGGCGGAGAGGCGCTGCTGCGCTGGTTCCACCCCACGAGAGGACAGATCCCGACAGCTGATTTTATCGCCATCGCCGAGGAGACCGGTCTGATCGGAGACATCGGCAAATGGACATTGCAGCGGGTTTGCCGCGATCTTACGGAGTGGGGTCAGGCGGGAATCGCGCTGCCGCACATTGCCGTGAATGTCTCCGGGAGGGACTTCGCGCATCCGGAGGCGCTTCTCAGGATCAGCGACATCGTCGCCCAGGCAAAATTGCCGCCGTCGCTGTTCGAGCTGGAGCTTACCGAAGGCGTGTTGATGCGCGACGCCGAAGCGGGGCGCCGCTCGCTGTTGGCGCTCAAAGAATTCGGATTTGCTCTCGCCGTCGATGATTTTGGTACGGGCTATTGTTCGTTGAATTATTTGAAGCGCTTTCCGCTCGATACACTGAAGATCGATCGCTCATTCGTCGCGGACATCAGCGAGGATCCTGACGATGCGGCGATCGTGCGCGCCATCATTGCGCTCGGGCATACTTTGAGCCTGAAGATCGTTGCCGAAGGCGTGACCACCCAGGCCCAGCTCAAGTTTTTGCAGGCCGAGGGCTGCGATGCCATTCAGGGATTTCTGATGAGTCCGGCGATCGCCGCGAGTGCGTTTGTCGAACTTCTGCGCCTGGCGCCCGCGCCGACGCTCCGCGGTGCCGCTGCGCCTATTCGCCAGGTGGGATGACCCGGCGGCGCGCGTGCGCGCAGGTGATGAACGCCGCGTAGCTCCATGCCAACTGCTGCGCGGATCGCTGTACGCCGGTGTGCTGATCGAATTGTTCGGACAGCTCGCCGCTTGCCGGGGTGTAAGCGCGTATCGTCTCCAGGAACGCATCGCCGCGGTCCGTCAGTTGCTTCATCGCCGGGGACTGCGCTGCGGCTCGAAAGCAAAACTCTGCGGCCGCCAGGGTCGAAAAATAGTAGGCGCCGCCCGAGTAATAAACGTCGCCCGCATAACGGCCCATCGCCGGCCCGCGAGTGGCGCCGCGATTCCGATTGATGGCATATTCAGCGTCAAACAATGCCTCCAATCTCGCCAGCGTGGCATGCATGCGCGGATCTCGCACGGAGTGGGTCGCAGAGTCGCCGCCGGCGTGAATCGCCGCGAAAATGACCGAGATATCGAGTTCCTTGGTCGAAGGCGCCTGCGATTCCAAAATGCGCGATTTGTAGAATTGCAGATCCTCGCGCCAGAAGCCGTCCAACGTGCTCAAAATCGCGATCGCCTCGGAGCGGCAAGCCGTCGCGTCCGAGCGCTCGCCACGCCGTTCGAACCAATCTGCGCCGGCTTCCAGTGCGCGCGCCGAGGCGCGCAGCGTGTAGTAGTGCAGCCCCTTCTCCTCCTCCCAAATATCGAAACAGGCTTCACGCCAGTGACGCAGCGTAAACCGCAGGTCTGCCCGGAGCAGTGCATCGACTGCCGCCAAGAGTTCCTTGTCGAGGCGGACCGTGTTTTGCCAATGCAGCAGCACAATCGCCCGCATGGCCGGGCCATCGTATTGCGGACGCGGCCACTTGGAAATGTCCAGCGTGCCGTCGGGGTTGACCCGAGTCTCGCCCAACAGCGCCTCGCCGTGGGCCGCCGCCAGATCTGCATCGTCCCGCACGTATTGACGATAGTCGGAGGCAATCGCATCGCGCCAAGGCGAGCCGGACAAGCGGCCCCCATCCAAATCCTGCAGCGAAAGGCTGAAGCGCACGAAGTCCGCGAAGTGAGTGAAGAACTCGCCGTCCATCG
>Ga0210387_10000536_pt1 | contig 26904 bp, 33 predicted proteins | sample IncBWC7OmetaG_FD_160108 | JGI IMG/M metagenome (GOLD analysis project Ga0210387, IMG submission 160108) | Forest soil microbial communities from Barre Woods Harvard Forest LTER site, Petersham, Massachusetts, United States - Inc-BW-C-7-O ...
GCGTTTATGGAGGTGTTCAACAGCTTTCTGATTCCCAAAATGGTGCAGCGAGTTCTCAAAGGGCAGAGCAGCCCGGAAGACGCTGCTGCGGCCGCCGCCGTGGAAATCCAGCGCATTGCCGATAAATGGCAGCAAGTCAATTGATGGCGGATCAATTGATGGCAGATGAAGAGGGGTCCAAGCCTTGAAACTCCGAATGCTCACACCGGCGTTGCTGGGACTCGTGTTTTTAACCTCGAAGTTCTCTCCGGCCGCAGCACCCTTGCCGCGTGTCTCTCCTGATTTCAGCATTAACGACCTGAGCGGCAAGAGCACGTTGTTGTCGAGCTTCAAGGGCAAGGTCGTCGTGCTTGAATTCCTGTTCGTCAAGTCGCAGCACTGCCTGCGAGTTGCGCAGATGCTGAACAAGCTTCAGGCTGAACTCGGCCCACGCGGTTTTCAAGCCGTTGGCGTTGCCTTTGATGCGCCCAATGCTGCTCTCACCGGAGGTCAATATGTAACTGCCATGGCGGATTCCCTGATGCTCACCTACCCCGTGGGATATGCGCAAAGAGCGGGCGTGGATACGTATCTCGGCCGGAGCGGAAACGATCTGCTGAGCATCCCTCAAATAGTCGTGATCGATCGCATGGGCACAATTCGTGCCGCCACAGGAGGCGGCCCTAATCCGAGCTTGGAAGATGCGAATTCTTTGCGAACGCTCGTGGATTCTCTGCTGAAAGAATCTGGACCGACGAACGGAAAGGCTAAACAGTGAGCTTGGCGAAGCACCGGTGCGCACCCAAAACCGCTAGCCTGTCTTGCGCGCTTCAATTTCGATGGCCTTGGCGATCTTCACGGCGGTCTCTGCTATTTCCGTGATTCGGGAGGCGACGAGCCCGGCAAACTTGTCGTAGTGGGCCGCTGCCATTCCGCCTGCAATACTGGCGGCTGCCTGAATAAGTTGTGCTTGTTCCATAGTAGAATTTCCGACGTCGTTTTGTGAATTGAAGGGTGACTTTCCGCCCCGTCGCCGCATTCGCGCGCGGTCATTCTCGTGGGCGTGGGTCAAGTGTAGGGCTGGCGCTGATAATTGGCCAATGCCCTTGATGCTGGAGCTGCTCCATCCACGCGCAGGTTTGCAGGGGACTGCGGTCGTTCACCGATGATTGGCGGCATTTCGCCGAAAATCGGGTGATGCTTGGGCGCTCTTGGCGCACCATTCAATCCATGGAACAACGAATGGAGCGCCCTGAGATGAGCACGCGATCTAGCGATCCCTTCACAGCCGGCCTGCTGATCGGGGTTGCCCTGGTTACCGCGGGCGTACTGCTACTGCGGCAGTCCGGGGACCTCTCGCATACCGTCGCTCTTGCGCAGAGCTGGCCTCTGTTCGTCATTGTGCTAGCCTTCGCGCAGATGGTTGCGACGGTGAGGGAGCGTCATCAGCAAGGCTGGGGTCTGCTGCTGGCGGGGAACTGGTTGCTTGCCAATACGATGACGAGTTGGGCCTATATCCAGATCAGCCTTCCGGTGCTGCTGGCTGGATTGGGTTTGATTAGTATTATTCGCGTGTTACGCGATTGCAGCGGACACTTAGATGAGGATCACCGTGCCACCCGATAATCGCAGCCTCACGCCGAAATTCGTCATCGGCGCTTGTCTTGTCCTGATGGGGGTGGTGCTGGCTCTCGAACAGCTCGGCCTCCTCGAGGCCCATCATCTGCTGCGCTTTTGGCCGGCCGCGCTCATCATCATCGGCCTGGTTATGCTTCAGCGCACGGAGAAGCACAGTGCGCTGCGCGCTCTGCTGCTCATCGTCATCGGCGGCTGGCTATTGCTCAACACCCTGGGCTGGGTGAGCCTCGACCTTTGGGAATTCATCGTGCCTCTCGTGTTGGTCTTAGTGGGCGCCAGAATCATGATGCGCAATTCTGGTAGCCGCTCCGGCGCTTTGCCGCCGGCCCCGCCTGGCGCGGGCTCCCCCTCCGGCACCGCTCCGACGGGCCAGGGCCCGAGCGGCTTCGATGCCCCACCCGTGGGTTCCAGTGAACCGGTGCATGCGTCGTTATTTTCGCTCCTTGGCAGCAGCAAACGCCGTTGGGGCAGGTCCGTTTTCCGCGGCGCAGAGACGACAGCATTCATGGGTGGATGTGAACTCGACTTGCGCGATGCGTTGATGAGTCCCGGCGAGCTCGCAGTGGTCGATGTATTCGTCCTCATGGGCGGCGTGAGCATTTTCGTTCCGCCGCACTGGACCGTCTCGCAGGAAGTCGTGCCCTTAATGGGCGGCGTGCATGATAAGTCGCACTCCGTGCCCTCCAATCCGGCGCAGCATTTGTTGGTGCGTGGCACGGTGATCATGGGCGGCGTCGAAATTAGTAATTGAATGCATCCCATCCTCGCAGATGCGAAACAGCTTGGACTATATTTATTGGGCTGTCTTCCCATCGGCGTTGTGTTGATCATCGGTTTGGGTCGCCAAGGCGCCTGGGTTACGGCAGCGGTCTTCTTTTTGCCGCTGATGCTGATCTATGCTTTCATTGGGCTGTCCGCCTTTTACCTGTGCCGCGCGTTTCCGATAAGCAGGGAAGAGCGGACATGGCGGGCTGTGCCGGCCTTTGTCAGTGCGGCCGCGACGGTGGGTGGTCTATGCGTGGCTCTTGCCTTCGGTTGGGCTCAGTTGCTGGAGTCGCTCAACATCGGCCTGCAGCCAGAGGTGTATTTGGCGCAACCCTGGCTGCTTTTTGTCGTGGGGGCACTGCTGTTTTGGCTTGCCATTGCGTTTCATTACGTTTTGATCGCATCCAATGCATCGCAGAATGCCGAGCGACGCTCGCTGGAGGCCGGCCTGCTGGCGCGCGAAGCCGAACTCAAGGCATTGCGTGCGCAGCTGGATCCGCACTTTCTCTTCAATAGCTTGAACTCGATCAGTTCGCTAACGGGCCGCGATCCGTCTGGTGCGCGCAAAATGTGTCTGCAGCTCGCGGAATTTCTGCGTGACACCCTGCGGCTCGGGGCGGCGCAGAGAATCTCGTTGCAAGAGGAGCTAAATATCGTGGAGCGATACCTCTCCATCGAGCAGGTACGACTCGGCGCCAGACTCAATGTGTGCAAGGACACCAGCCCGCACGCCTTAAGCGCCAAGGTGCCCGCGCTGATCCTTCAGCCGCTGGCCGAAAACGCGGTCCTGCACGGCATCGCCCACTTGCTCGAGGGCGGTACGGTCACGATTAGGGCGCTAAGAGAGCATTCGATGCTGGTGGTGTCGGTGAGCAATCCTTGCGATCCGGATCGTCCGCGCAACAAACGTGCCGGTTTCGGTCTTTCTTTGGTGCGCCAGCGGCTTCAATCGCAGTTTGGCCTCGCAGGCCAGCTAGAGACCCTCGAGGAGCGGGGCGAGTTTACCGCGAAGCTCAGTTTGCCATTTGAAGCCCCGGAGGGGATGCCCGCAAATGCCACCGCCTAAGCCACTCACCGTCGTCATAGTCGACGACGAAGCACCTGCACGTGCCCTCATCCGGGAATATTTGGAGCTGCATGCCGACGTGACGGTGGTAGCCGAATGCACCAATGGCCTCGAAGCGGTGAAGGCGGCGAACGAATTGCGGCCGGATCTTTTGTTTTTGGATATTCAGATGCCGAAATTGGACGGCTTCGAGGTACTGGATTTGATTGGTCGCGATGCTGCAGGCGTCGTGTTCACCACGGCCTACGACGACTATGCACTGCGCGCTTTCGAGGTGCACGCGGTGGACTATCTGCTCAAGCCATTTGGGCCCGAGCGCTTCGCCGAATCGCTGCAACTGGCACGGTCACGCATCAGCCGCCAGCAGCCAATTCCCGCGCGAGAACTGCTCGAGACCCATCGCGATGGCTCAGCGATGGATCGCCTTCTCATACGGGATCGATCCCATGTGCATGTGATTCCGGTCGAGCAAATCGACTATGTAGAAGCGCAGGACGACTACGTATCGATTCGGGCGGCCGGACGCAGCTACTTGAAGGAACAAACGCTCGGCGAACTCGAAGTGCAACTCGCCGCCAAGGGGTTCTTGCGCATCCATCGCCGCTATATCCTAAATGTGTCGCGATTGGCAAAAATAGAATTGTCCGAAAAGGACAGCCGCGTGGCCGTGCTCCATGACAAGACGGAACTGCCGATCAGCCGCTCGGGCTACGTGAAGCTGCGCGCGTTGCTGTGACGGCTGGTGTCGGGCGCCCTGCGAAAGCCGAGAGGCTTAGAACGTTGCTCGAATTGTGAGTTTCGCGGTTCGGCCGGCTCCGGGATATACGTGGTTCTCGGCGGCTGAGGTGTAATAGGAATTGTCGTAGTACAGCTTATTGGTGAGATTTAATAGGTTTAGCTGCAGTGACACCGTCCGGCTCAGTTTATAAGACGTCATGGCATTCCAAACCACGTACCCCGGAATCGTCGCGGTCTCGCCTGAATCGGCAAATCGGGCGCCCAGCCAGTTCCCGCCGGCGCCAATTTCCCAGGCGTCGGTCAACTCGTATTCCGTCCATAGATTGACGGCGTTGCGGGCGACGTTCGGCAGTGCCTTGCCGACATAGGCGGCCGTTCCCGACGACAGAGTCTTTCCATCGAGATACGTATAGCCAGCGACTATTTCCAGATGTTCGGTGAGGTAGCCATTGACGCCGAGTTCCAAACCGTCGACGCGCTGGTCGCCATTGAGTACGGTGAGAGTTGGATTCTCCGGATCATTGGTTTGCGCATTGTCGACCTCCGTTCGAAAGACCGCGGCGGTGGTCGCCAATTTTCCATCGAACCAGTTCGTTTTGGCGCCGGCCTCATAGGTCTTCGCTTTGACCGGCCCCAAATCGGCGGTTTTTGTCGTCAAGGTCAGTGCTTCTGCCGATGGGTCGAACGAAGTGCCGTACGACAAATAATAACTTTGTTGGGGCGTTGGCTTGAATATCAGCGCCGCCCGCGGACTTGTGACGTTGTCCGTATGATCGAGATCGAGAACGGCGCCGGTGGTCCAGGTGTATTGGACATAGTCCGCCGAAAAATGGTCAAAACGCAAACCCGCCACGAAATCGAGATAAGGGGTGATTCCAATGGTGTCGGTCGCGTAGACGGATGCCGAATGCGCCGTCGTATTTTGCTGAGAAGCGATCGGCTGAATGCCGGGTAGCGGCTCGGTCGCATCGGGATTCAGCAAGGGCGTCTCGGGTATCCAGTTGTTGTTTTGATTGAACGGATTGTTGTAGCGGGATAAATAGTTTGTCTGGCGCGCGAACTCGACGCCGGTGAATAATGTTTGAGTAATCGGCCCTGTGGTGAAGCGAGCCGTCAGATCGGTCTGGTTGGTAAGATTCGTTTGCGTCCCTGAACTTCCCGGGGCATCACGCCCCACCAATATTTCATCCAGCGGCGTCGCTGCCGAGGGAACGTTGCTGCCAAAATTCGGCATGTTACTTTGGTAGTTGAATTCGTAGCGCGCAAAGCGAAATGTGTCAGCGATCGATACGCTGGCATCGAAGTCGTGTTTGAAGCGGACCGTGCCAATATCATCGTTGGTTGTTTGCCGGTCACTCGCCAGTCCGTAATATAGGTCGCGCGGTACCGGGGCGGGGCGCCCGTCCACAAAAGGAACTCCAGAATCGGGAACGTTGTTCTCCTGCTGATGCAGGAAGGCGAGGACCAAGGAGTTCGCCTCACCGATGCCGAGTGCCAGTGAGGGGGCCACACCCCAGCGCTCATTGTGAACATAGTCGCGATCGGCGACATCCGAAGATTCTCCCATGGCATTGAAGCGAAAAGCCGTCGTGGAAGTCAGTGGAATGTCGATATCGGTGGTCGCCCTGTACTCGTGGTTTGTGCCGAAGTCGGCGGCAATGGAATAAAGCGGATCAAGCGTCGGCGCCTTGCTCACCTGATTGATCGCCCCGCCGGTCGAGCCGCGACCAAATAAGGTCGCGGACGGCCCTTTGACGACTTCCACAGAGTCGACATCAAATGTATCGCGCGTATACACAGCCGCGTCGCGAATTCCGTCCAAGAAGAAGTCGTTGAAGGCCGAAAAGCCCCGCAGGTTTACGGTGTCGCCGCGGGCTGAGCCTTCGCCGGCATTCAGCGTAATTCCAGGCACGTTCTTCAGCGCATCCGCGAGTCGCGTGTTGGCCTCAGCCGTCATGAGTTCCTTACTCACAACGGTCACCGATTGCGGGACGTTCTGCAGGTCACCGGGCAGCTTGTCGTCCAGCAGCGGCCTAAGACCGGTGACCGTGAGCTGTTCGAGTTCGCCGGCGCTTTTCTGCGAGTCCCCGTTATCGACAACCGCCTCTTCGCTGCGCGCTGCGCAGATGCCAACAAAGGAAGTTGCGCACACGCCGATGGCGCCGAGAGTGGGCAGGCCTGCATTTTGGATGGTTTTTCGCACGGCCTGATCCTCTATAGACGACCATCAGATGGTCTAACGATGACATGAATGATAATGATTCTTATTCGCATGTCAAGGCGAGGTGCCCAATTCATTGCGCGATACCCGTGTATCGTGCGAATTCATGAACTTCATTGATGCGGTTCAAGCGTGCTTCGCGAAATACACCAATTTCAAGGGCTGTGCGTCACGGTCGGAGTTTTGGTGGTGGTTTGTGTTCACTCTGATTGTGACCGCAGCGCTTCGAGCTCTTAGCTATAACCTGGCTGCGATATTCTCTTTTGCGACGTTCCTGCCCAGCATTGCGGTTACCGCGCGCCGCCTGCATGACGTCGACCGAAGCGGATGGTGGCAGCTTTTGTACTTCTTTCCGGTGATCGGCTGGATGGTCTTGATCTTCTTTTGTGCGGAGCCCACGCAGCCGAATCGATACATCCACGAGACTTGAGGAGCCGCGGCGGGACAATACCGAGAAGAGCCACCGAATTCACGGAATACGCTGCCGCGACTGAGACTTGATTCGCGGTCGCTGGCCAATGCTCGAACCAGAATGGAAGCGCCTTAACTTCGAGGGCTGGTTCAATGGCGCCTGCATCGCGGATCTTCGATGAGCTTCTGCGCTTTGCCTCGACCTCACGATCGAGGTCGATGGTAACTTTGGCGGCCGTATCCTTTGCCATCTGCCACTTGATCGCTATGGCAACGGCAGCCTCCGGCGGGACTACCGATCTGGAGGGCGAGATTCCGCGCCAGCTCATTCATTTCGTGGCGGAACTTTGCCGATTCGCGCTGCCGTTGGGCGTGATGGCCGTCGGCATGATTCATGGTCGGTCTAAGCAATCCCCACTGTCCTGACGGTCAGCACGTAGGTGCTTTGGGCAATTAGCACTCCTTCAGCCCACTCTCGTCTATCGCGCGAAGCTCTTCGTTGCTCAGTTGAAAGTCAAAGATACTAAGGTCCTCCCGCATATGGGCGCCGGATTTGGTACCGGTGAGAGGGACCACGCCGATCTGAGTGAGATAGCGAAACAGAATTTGCGCGGGGGTTCGCCGATGAATGGCGGCGGGACCGATTATGGTCTTGTGCGCCAACAGCTGGGGATTGGCGCTCAAGGTCCAGAAGCTTTGGTAGATGATTTGGCGCAGGTCGCAGTAGGCGCGGATGTCGCGGTCGTAGTTCGTGTCGGCGTAGAAGCGGTTTTGAACGACGGCGGGTTTGATTCTGGCGCCCTCGAATAGGCCTTCGAGATCGTCTTGACGATAGCAATTGCTGATGCCGAGCTGGCGAACCTGGCCAGCGTCGACGAAAGCTTCGAGGGCGCGCCAAGCGGACTGGGTTTGCGCCATTGTTGGCATGGGAGAATGCAGCAGCACGCAGTCGAGATAATCGGTTTGCAGGTTCACCAAGGACGCTTTGACAGATTGAGCGATTTGATCTGGCAGGGTCGCCTTTCGATCATAGGGGATGCGGTCCGGGTCTTGCCCTGAGAGCGAAGTAAATTTTGTTTGCAGATAGAGCTCCGCACGACTCAGTCCCTGTCCGAGGCTGGCGGCCACGCCAGTACCTACGCCGGCTTCATCGTAATGTTTAGGTTGGCAGGCCGTGTCGATGCCGCGAAATCCTGTTTGGATGGCGAGGCGCACCAGCCGTGCGGTGTCGGCTTTCTTCCAAGCGGTGCCGTAGATAATCCTCGGAATGCGGATTCTTCTGTTGGAGAGGATGAAGGTGTCCATGGGAGGAGTCTGGTCACAAACGCATCAGGTCGGGCGCGGTAGCGATATAGATTTGCGAGGTGGCATCCGCGGAGGCGAAACAGTCGCTGGAGAGGCAGGGGGACTACCGCTCGGTACAAGAACGGCCTCGCGCTCCGCGGCGCCGGGCAATACTCTATTCCTTTGCGGGCGCAGTACCAACAATCATCGGTTCTTACGCTATATCAGACTGAACACATTTCTTTGCACTCGAAGAATTGACAAGAGTTCGGAAGGCGAGTCGATCTCAAGCGCCTTTGCAGGCTGCATCCATTGATCTCCTGAGGTATCGGCATCATACCTAGCCACATGTCAGAAACAGCTGACGACGCGAAGATCCTGGAACTTCCAAGAATGGTGGGGCTCCAAAATTAGACAGCGGCAGTCGATTTCTCGTCATGTGGCAACGGTCCTTCACTATTTTCGCGGGTCTGCTCTTGGGACTATGGAGTCCAGCATTTGCTGTAGCTCATGGGACCAGTGGCGGCAATAGCAGCGCCGGTCATGGTGCAGGTCATGCGCACGGGCATCACAGCTCTGCTTGGCGCGGCGAGCGTGGTTCGAGTGGCCGGTATCGTGTCGGCGGGCAAGGGGGCTGGAGCCTCCCGGGTCATGGGTTTTACTTTGCATCCATTCCATCGTATTGCAAACTCATCTACTGGGACGGCGCGCCCTATTACTATGCCGACGATGTCTACTATGAATGGAACGGCAGCGTCGGCGCCTACGAACAAGTAGATCCTCCTGCCGACTTGGCCAAAAGCATCGACAGCCAGGCACCGGCATTGAAAGACCTGTTCGTCTTTCCGAATGGGGATCAGACGATCGAGCAACTGCAGCGTGATCGCGAAGACTGTCAGCGGTGGGCCGCCGATCAAGTCGGCATCGCCCCCAATCTGGCGGCGAATCGCGCCAACTACCTTCGCGCCGACGCGGCTTGCCTAGAAGCTCGCAACTACAGTGTGGAGTAGCAGCCTAATCGACATGCGCCTTGTTCGGGCCGCCGGGGGCGGCGGCGCCGGTAGGTTCGTCCAGACTGATCCGTAAATTCTTGTAGTTGAAGATCGCGTTGTAGAGCATGCGAAATTCACCGAAGTTCTGCCACCGATAAATGGGATTGGTGGCAAACATCAACACTTGCCCGGAATCCACCGGTGATAGCACGATGGCGGGTCGGTCCTTGATCTCGTCTGCGCCGTTCATGAAGCCGCTGAGCACGCTCTTCTCACCACCCGGAAACTCCATCAGGACGTTTTGTTTGTCGCGCAGCGGTACGGAAAGCAACGCGGTACTTGCCCAACGTACCGAAATCGCGCGATCGGTGTACCCATAAAAGATCGGGCTGGCGGGTTTCAATACATTGCCGGCGACAATCGGGCCGGGGGCGTAGAAGGCCGTCGGCGGTCTCTTGACCTCAATATCGGGAGTCAAACCGAACTCCGCCGGAACTGCGCTCGACTCTCCCAGAGTAATCAGCGTGCCGCCTTCGCTCACGAATTTGCGCATCGCTTCCAGGCCGGCCAGGCCCATTCCGCCGCGGATATCCGGCGAGGATCCGTAATCTCCCAAGAACCTGTATCGTGCCGTCTTGGTGTAGGGCAACGGTTGTCCGTATAGCGGGATGTCGTATACCACATCCTTCGCCGTGCGCCCCTGACTGGGAACAATGATTACGTCGTACTTCGCGCGAAGGTTTCCCGCACGCGCCTGTTCCTTGAAGATCAGTTGGTACGGCATCTCGGACTGATCAAAAGCATAGCGTACCCAGCCGACGTTCTGGGTGCTCCCCCACGTGCTGTAAATTGCGACGCGTGGTGTCGCCGCCTCGTGCGTGCGGATGCTGGGTTTGTCCGGCAATCCGATCGCCGTAAGGCCAAGCGGAATCACCGCGGCCTTCAACCTTTGGTAGGCTCCGCCATCGACGATGAACGAGCCCGCCGGAATCTTGCGATTGTTCGACTCGAACGGCTGCTCGGCGATCTGGATGGGAACTCCCCGCAGCCGATTGCGGAGCGTCGCGAGATTGATTGAGCCGTAGTCGAGCACCGCGTAGGCGTGCGCGGATGACGCATCGATCGTGCCTTGCGGGTCGTAATGGTCGACCGGCTCGACCGGGATGTCGAGCGCGGTCTTGTCCGCGCTCTCCACCACCTCAACATGGGCCATCATTCCCATCGTCCACGCAGCGTCATCGTAGGTCTTCAGCTTGGTGTCGGGAAAAACCTGCTTACTGAGCAGGGTTCTGGCGAGTCGACCATAGGGCTGATCGAGCTTGACGACGAATGAGCCGGGCGGGTAAGTGCCTTCCTTGATTTTAACCGACCCAGTCGAGTGGCCGATCTCGACGCCTTGCAAGCGCAAGAGATTCACCACGATCGCAGCGCGGGTCATGTCGGACTGGCCGCCCGGAATAATGAAGGCGTAAGGCGGTCGCGTCTGACCCTCGGTTACAGCGTCGCGACTTTTTTTGTAGAAATTCTCGAGCACCGCTTGAGGAAACAGGGATGTCTGTTGCAATCCACTGAGCAACGCGGTTTCCATATAATTGGTGTTGTCGCGCATCGACCACTGCACCATGTCATAGGGTGGCGAAGGCCGGAACCATTCGCGCGTGGTCTCATCATTAGGATGAAGATCGTCCGAGGCGCCCGGGACTGGTTTCACGTGTCGCAGCATGGTGGTGGCGCCACCATTGCCGAAGGTCTCGTACATTCGGACCAAGCCATTATGGTTGGACGACATAAAGGCAACATATCCGGGCGACCACATATCGACGAAGCCGTGCGTCCAGACGCCGGGCATGCCGTACTTGGCCAGTTGCGCCACTTCGAAGTTCGCGAACCACGGCATTTCACCGTAGAGGATCGGATCGAGCATGGAATTTTGCGGCGCCTGCCCGCTGAACGTGTAGAGAAATGGGTGTGACTCATGCAGGTCGTGCATGATCGGGGGATGCCACTCCAGGTAGAAGCCGAGGAGGTTACGCGCGCTCATCCCGCTGAAATTAATGTCGCGATTGTTGTCGTGATAGATGTACTTTCCCCAATAGGGGGCGTTGTGTACCGGCGTAAGGTCGTCCGTGTCGTCGATCTTATTGCGATAATACCAGTCGGTGTAGCGGTCGCGTCCATCGGGATCGGTGGCTGGATTGATCGCGACGATCACGTTCCCGCGAATTCCGTTGATCAATGGACTGTCCTCGACGGTAAGCCGATAAGCCAGTTCCATCAGCATCTCAGGCGGTCCGGTTTCCGAACTGTGCAGCCCTCCCAAGACGACGTACATCGGCTTGGTTTGGGCGATGATCTCGCGCGCCTGCGGCTCGCTGATTCCACGCGGGTCGGCCAGCTTCGCCAGGTTCTGCCGGTTACCGTCGACGTTGCGTATATTTTCTTCGGAAGAAATGAGGATAACGACGGTTTCGCGCCCTTCCTCGGTCTTACCCGTGGAGACTATTTTCACGCGCGCGGATTTGTCAGCCAGCACCCGGTAGTATTTCAGAATGTCAGCGTAGTAGTGCAGCACGCGTGGGGCGCCAATGTCGTCTCCCAGCACGTCGCGAGGCGATGGAACCGTCGTGGAGGTCGGCAAGTGATCCACTAGCGGGCTGGTAAACTCCGGCTTCGTGAGCCACTGCTGCTGGTGATGGGCGAAGACTTCGTCCATCGCTTGATCTGCGGCGCGCGCCTGAACGAGAATCACAAAGCTAAAGGCAAGGAGTGCGAGTCTCATGGTCAGTCGGCCTGCATGGCGGCGAGTTCATTGCCGGCCGGGTCACGGAAGTGAAACCGCTTGCCACCTGGAAAGCTGAAAGTGGCTTTTGTGACAACTCCGCCCGCCCGCTTGACGAGCACTTCAGTTGCTGCGAGCGAGTCGACTTGAATCACAGGCAACGGAGCGCGCGAAGCTTCTTTGGCATCGGCCTGAAGCCCAAGATCTACGTCTCCTGTCATCGTGCACGAATATGTCGGACCAAAGTCGGTCATCGCAAAGCCGAACGCCTCGGTGTAAAACGATTTTGCGGGGCTGGTGCTTCCAACTGGAAGTTCGACGAAACAGATTCGATTAGCCATAGGGTACCTTTTATCGTTTTTGAGCCGCGCGGGTAACTTTGCCAACGGCTCGCTAATTCGGATCATGGGATTATCATTGTGTAATGCAGAAGTAGCAACGGACACAGTCCATCGAGCGAGTCGAGCCCGCGCCTGACTCGCCGGTGCCGGGCGAGGGGTGGAAGTCGCACCGTCCGGCATTAGGATTCTCGGTGCTATCATTCTTGTCTGGCGCCCCTGAAGGTGCGCGCTTAAACGGAAGCATAGTGACCAGCCAAACCATCGACATCAAGACTCCCGACGGTCTGTGCGACAGCTCACTCTTTGCCAGCACACTGAAAGTCGCGTGAAGGGCCTGCATTCATTTGTGTGCTCCGTCGTGCTTGCGGCGTCGGCGGCTGCTTCTGCGGATGCCCCGACGTTGGTGCAATCGCGGAATTGGTCCGCCGACTTTGTTGCTCGTGTTGAGGCACTGGCGCTGCTTGAAACACTCAATTCCGAGTTATTGAGCAACAACAGCGCCACTTTGACGCTGGAGCACTGGTGCGACATCCATCATCTGGCAACCCCGCCGCGCATCAAAGCCGTGCGAGTTCCCGGCGTGGACAAACCGGTGTCGCCCGAGCAGCGCCAGGAACTGCACGTGACGCCCACCGAAGCGGTTCGCTACCGACGGGTGAGCCTTGAGTGTGGCTCCCTTGTGCTATCCGAGGCAGACAATTGGTACGTCCCCAGCCGATTATCACCCGAGATGAACAAGCTGTTGGACACCACCGATGCGCCGTTCGGCCGGGTCGTGCAAGAACTTCATTTCCAGCGCCGCACGCTGTCATCAAAACTGTTGTGGCACCCATTGCCGGAGGGTTGGGAGACAAGCGCAGCCAGCCCTGATACTGCGGTTGTTCCCATGCCCGCCGATCTGTTAGAGCATCGGGCTGTTTTGACTCTGCCCGACGGCACTCCATTCAGCGAAGTCGTGGAATCTTACACGCCCAATGTTCTTCGCTTTCCGGTGCCGCGTCGGTAAATCTGCTGGAGGTGGCTTGCGATGGCGGCGGATAAGAGGACGAAAGACGCCTCGGAGGCGGGAGTTTCACATTCGGGCTCCGCCGCGCCAGTCTTCGTCAGCCATTCGTCGCAAGATGCGGCGGTCGCCAATGCCATCGTCGAGAGTCTCGAGCAGCACGGCATCAAATGCTGGATTGCCCCTCGTGATGCAACGCCAGGATCGCAGTACGCTGATGAGATCCTGCGGGCGGTTAATGAGGCCAAAGTCCTTGTATTGGTGCTATCTGAACACACGGTCGCTTCTCCTCATGTAGGTCGAGAGGTTGAGCGGGCCGCGTCAAGGCGGCACCGAACGATCGTGCTGCGGACTGATGCGGTATCGCTGACCCGCTCCTTTGAGTATTTCCTGAGCGAGTCGCAGTGGATTGATGTGGCGGCGTTGGGGATGCCGGCGGCGTTAATGAAGCTCACACAAGCGGTGGGACAACGTCTGGCGCCCTCGTCGTGGGTCAGTCCGGGTCTGGGGACTGACGTGAGGGATCCCGCCGATCGGAAACATAAACCCAGTTATCTGACGATTAAACGTCTGATCGCCGCTGCGGTGTTCCTCGTCGCCGCCGCGGTTGTCGTCGGCGTTATGGTGCGCTACTGGCCGTCCAGGCCGTGAACGACTTTAGACCCGAGACGCACTTCACATTACCGGGCGTACCCCGACCTTCGCAGCTCGATATTGAGCTACCATCCCCCTGGGAGAATCACGAACATGACGAAATTCGTCCTTAGCGCACTCGTGGCGGTCACGCTGATGCAATCAGCGTTGTCAGTTGCTGGGGATATGTCGACCGACTCCCGCGCCAAGCCAAGTTCCTTTGTCCCGCACTCTCATACAAACACCCACGTCTACGGCGCACCAATTCATTCGGCAATTGTAGGTAACTCAAAGGTCTCTCATCACAAGCAGGTGCCGAAGAAGCGATCTTCGAGCGCCGCGAAGCGCCAATCGCCCCCATAAGTCTGACGCCGGAAGGCGAGGGCAAGAGCCCGGACAAGCCGGCCATCGGACCAAGCCCATGCGTATTCTTCTCGTCTCTCATGGAACCCGCGGCGACGTGCAGCCGATTGTCGCGCTCGGCGTGGCGCTTAAGGCGCGTGGCCACCTCGTTCAGTTAGTCGCTCCCGCAAATTTCCTGACCTGGGTTCGCGGCCACGGGCTCGACATGCAATCGGACGGGATCGATGTCGAGGCTCTGCTGCGATCCTCGGCCAGCGGCCTGCAATCCTTAAGCTGGCAGATGCGGTATCTGTCGGACGCTACGCCACTTCTCTTCGAGCCGGTCGCGCGGGCGAGCGAGGGGTGCGATCTGATTGTCTGCGCGGGCATCCAATTCGCCGCCGCTTCCGTGGCGCAGTGGCGCAACGTGCCCTATGCGCATGTCGTGTTCTGTCCATGTGCGACGCCGAACAGCGCGACCCCGCCTCCGAATGTGCACACACAAACCTTGCCGCGATGGATCAACCGGTTACTGTGGCAGGCGGGTGGACCTCTTGCCGACCTCGCGCTTCGAGCACCCATCAACCGCGGCCGCGCCAGTTTGGGTCTTAAGGCGCTCGACAACCCGATAAGCCAGATCCTTAACGGGCGGACAATTCTCGCGGCCGATCCAGACCTAGGCCCGCTGCCGCATGACGCGCCGAAAGGTGCGATGACAACCGATGCGTGGGTGCTCGAGGAACCTGGGGCACTGGATGCGCGAGTCGAAGCGTTTTTGCAGCAGGGTCCCGCGCCGATCTACATCGGCTTTGGCAGTATGATCGCGCCACGCGCTTGCGAACTGGTGGTACAGGCCGTCGCGGCAGCGCGCGCGATCGGACGGCGTGCCGTTATCGCCGGCGGCTGGGCAGCCCTACAGGCGCACATACAAGAGGCTGACGACGTGATAACTCTCGACAATGTGCCACATTCCTTGATCTTTCCTAGGGTCGCGGCCGCCGTGCACCATGGTGGCGCGGGCACGACCACCGCCGCGGCGCGGGCCGGCGTGCCGCAAATCTTGCTGCCGCACATCCTCGATCAGTACTACTGGGCGCATCGAGTTGAGGTGTTGGGACTCGGACCGCCGGCGCTGCCGATCGAACGGGTCACAGTCGAGCGGCTCCGCGACCGGATGAGCCGTTGCGTCAATGATCCTTTCATTCAAGAACGGGTCGACAGGCTCGCGCCGCTTGTCACCGCCAGGAACGGCGTCACTGCGGCCGTCGAGAAAATCGAGGCGCTCCAGCTATCCGACAGACCATGAGCGGATTCGAAGCAGCTTTGGGCTAGAATCCGGAAGGCGGGTCGGACTCTCGTGGCCGACTCGCCGCGGCCCATCGAAGGACACCCAACGGAGAGGCATTGGCACTCACATCATTCGAGCTGGGCAAGCTTAAAATTGTTGGTCACGTGCGGGAGGAACTCGACCGCGCGGGTATTGTAGCCCAATCGATTCGATGTATATCCGGAGGCATCGAAACTCCACCCGGCATTGCCAGACTCGCGATACTTGTGAATGGAACTTTAGAAACGCTGGATTTAAAAGCGCACGAGGTCGAAGACTGCGAGTCAATCGTGGTTGGCGAAACCTGGCACAAAATCGCTGCATTGATCGGCCGGCTGGCGAGCTAGAACGTGACAGTCGCAGATCTCCCAACCCTCGAGTTCTTGAGCAGGCTAGCGGACGCTTTGGCGGCCGGGACCGTGAATCTGCCTGCCTTTCCGCAGGTCGTGATCAAGGTTCAGGAGGCCTTCAAGGATCCGGACTATACGCCGCAGAAGGTTGCGCGCGTGATATCGACCGAGCGTTCGCTCGCCGATCGGCTGCTGCAGATGGCTAACTCGACTGCCTTCAACGCGACGGGGAGGGTGATCATCGACCTGGGCGTCGCCATCAATCGCCTAGGCGCCCAAAAGGTGTACAGCGTCGCTCTCGGGCATGCCGTTGCGCATATCCGGCACACTGAATCGCTGCGATCCATCGCCCCTCGGCTGGATGAGCTGTGGTCCGAATGCGTCACGGTCGCGCATTTTTCCGAAGCGGTCGCCAAGCGCAGCGCGCTCCCATTTCCAGGCGCGTTTGCGGCAGGTCTGCTGCACGGCATAGGACGCTTCTACATTCTGGTGCAAAGTGCGAGCCAAGGAACGTCCCAAGTTCCTTTAAATGCTGCGCTTGTCGATGCATGGCATCCGGCAATTGCCAAGGCCGTGCTCAAAAACTGGCAGATGGATGAAGCAGTTTGTGAAGCGGTTGGCGCCCAAGCGGAGGTCAACATCGTACGAGTCGGCCCCCCGACACTGACTGACGTCTTGATCGCGAGTATTCGCCTTGCTGCCCGAATGCAAAACAGCTACGACACCGCGACTCTCAATGCAGGAGGAGCTTTCGTGCGGCTTGACCTAACAGTTGAGGCCTGTAAAAGCCTGATCGCTCAAGCCAGTGAAGAAACGAGAGCACTGCAGCGCGCTTTACGGCCATAAAGGCTCAAGTGTTGGCGGGGCGCTATAGGTCACCGAGAGCGTATACGCGGGATTCGGATTTCCGGGCGGCGTGTTCGAAGCGGTGAGACGACAGCCATAAAAACCGGTCGCGCGAGTCGTCGCGGCGAGTGCGCCTGAGTCGCTCTTGGTGAAGGATTGCCGCGCAAGGACACTACCGTCGGGGGCGATGAGTTCGAGCAATATCGCGCTGGCATCGGTGAAGCCCTTTATGTCCGCGGTTAGTTGCGCACGGAGCGGCGAGCCAGCGCTACACCATACCCGGGCAGCTTGTACGGCCTTACCGTTCAGGGCCGGCAGAATGTCCAGATCTGCGGCGCCCTCGAAATCCTGCGTTACCGAGTGCGCGGTGATGTCAAAACCGCCATTTTGGAACTGCCGGCTGTAACAGACATACCCCAGGCCATTGGTGTTTTGCGGAATGTCGAGCGTCACATTACCCGCGGCGTCGGTTTGAACATCCGCTGCGTGGCCTGTGTAGTCGTGCAGCACCACATTGGCGCCAAAGCCGCTCGCGACGGTAATGCGGCGCGCGCGATTCGGATCGTTGTTCAGCCCGACGAGGAGATGAGGTCCCCCCAGTCGCTCATACGCAAAAACATTGAAGTCCTTCCAGCGCTGTTGCGTCGGCCCGGCAGCCAGCTTCTCGTGGATCCAGACGAGATTGTCGATGTGCGGTTTCAAGCCGTAGCAATTCTTGTCGGTGCTGTAGTCCCGGTAATAAACGCACGGATAGCCTTCGGAGGTAAGGATGTAGGCATAGCCCATCAGCTTGTTGAAGACCATGGCCTGCCCAGGGCTCGAATCCGTGTCGTGATTTTCGACGAACGTGACCGCGCTCAAGGGCGATATGCCTGCCAGCCCCCCATGATCGAGCGCTGACATGTCAAAGCGTCCCGCGTCATTGCACATCGCGTTGAGGACGAATTTCAGCGGAAAATCGAACGCGCTGGCGCGTCCTTGCATGCCGGCGGGGTTGAATATCCAGTCGTTGACGGGGACTGGATTGCCGTCGAAGAACTCTCCGACTGCGAATTTTCCCATCATCGATCTGGCGTTGAGAAACGGCCGCAAGAAATCCGTTGACAGCCCCTTCACATCATCGATGCGATACCCCTGGACGTCGAGCGCACGGGTGAGCCAGTCCGCCGCGGCGATCAGATTGTCGAAGACGTAGTGTGCAGGCAGCGCATTGATGGGCGCCAACTCGCGGCCGAAGGGGAAATCATCCGCAGGCGGACCGCCGAGATTCGGATCGCGCGGAACTTGGGGGAGGAAGTTTGAGGGATTCTTCGGAAATCTCCCCGTATCCTGGCTACCATCGGCCCCGAGGTAGCGAAACACAAAGGGGGTCGTATCGCCGCTTCGTTGGTGTTCCACCAAATCGACGTACACGTCCAAGCCGTTGGCGCGCAGCGTCGCTACGCAGCGCTGCAATTGTTCGCGCGAACCAAAGCGCGTCGGGCCCGACCCCATTTGTTGTTTCGAGCCCATATCGTAATCATCGAAGACCCCATAACCATCCGCGCCGGCGTTTGCTCCCGATGCGCTTTTGAGCACCGGCGGCAGCCAGATGGCGGTAAAGCCCGCATGGCGAAAATCCTGTGCCTGCGCGGCAAGATGATCCCACCACCACTGCACCGAGGGATCCCCATCGGCCGGCGATGGCACGGCCTGGTTGGGTGACATTTTGTAGAAACCTTGCAGGAGCACACCCACCTGCGCCTCCTTCACCGCTGCGAAGAACACTCGATCAGGCGAAGAATCCCTACTGCAGGTCAATGTCGCCGCTGAATTCCACTTTGACCTTCAGTCCGGGGATCTCGAGGGTCATTTTGGCGGGGAAGGATTCGGTTCCGATAGCGGTGTTCGTCGCAATGGCTTTGGCGACCGCCTGCTCAATCTCGCGCTGGGAGTTGATGCCGACCACTTTTAGGAATTTGCGGATGCTCAAGTTTAAGGTGTCTTCGTTCATTTAGGATCTCCTAATTCTGCCTGCGGCAAGTCGCGCTGGTCTGATTCTCGACTTGCGTGAAGGTTAATGCTACTTTTTTTGCATGAGAGAGCGTTTCGACAAGATACCGGATGTTCGCGATGGCTTGACTCGCGAGGAGCGCATTGTCTTGTACGTTTTGCATGAAACGCAAAAGGAACGCGGCGATCGGAATGTGCCGACAGCGATGCTATGGGGACGAGTGTGCGAGCACTTTTATATTAGTCCCGAGGACCTGTCAGCCATGCTGGCGCGGATGGGCGCGAGAAAATGACCTCCGTCGCGAGGTTTCCGAAGACCGTAATAAATAATGTGTTTCGAGGGAATTCGGCGCTAAGATGAAAGCCGCGATTGCGGCTTTCCAATTCTAGACAGGAGTTGCCATGCGTCCAGGAATCAGTGTTTTCGCGCTTGCCTTCCTTGCGCTGTCCATGCCACTTCGAGCCAGCATCGTCGCCGGGCATGACTATGTCGCGCTGAGCACGCCGCAGCGGCAGGAGAATAATGGGAAGATCGAGGTTTTGGAATTCTTCTCCTGGGGTTGTCCGCATTGTTACGAATTCTATCCGAAGCTGTCGCGCTGGCTCTCAACGCTGCCCAAAGATGCCAGCTTCAAGCGTGTGCCGGTAGGTTTAGGTCATCCGGAATGGGAGGCATTGGCCAAGGCCTACTACGCCTTGCAGTCAACGGGTGATGTGGATCGCTTGGATTCGCAAATATTCGAGGACATCCATAAGAACCATGTATGGCTGTACGATGAACAGAGCATCACGGCGTGGGTCGGGAAACATGGCGTCAATGTGGCCAAATTCACCGCGGCGTTTCGATCCTTCGGTGTAAACACGTCCGAGGCCCAGGCGGAGCAGAAGTCGGTCGATTACCGAATCCCGGGTGTACCCACTTTGGCGATTGACGGCAAGTACACGGTGGATGGCGACCAAGAGAAAATGCTGGCGACTTCGAGTCAGCTGATAGCAATGGAGCGGGTCGCGAACCAGAAGGCGGGGAAGTAGGCGGAGTCTCGAGACAACGCCGGTGGCGCTGAACTGCTTTAGAGTCGCGTCGCGACGGTCGCAATAATTCCGTCGGCTCGCTCGAGAACGTGCAGCGCACGTTCCCACAGAATCGAGACCTTCGTGTCTTGTGCCGCCTCGCGGACCACATCGGCTAACTGGTCGAAGGTGGGCGCGACCTTTCGCCCGTGAGCGTCGATCGCCGGATGGGCTTCGACGAGCAGGCTGCCGGCGCTCCACGCAACCTTGACCGGCACGTTGATGAGACGAACCGGCGTGCCGATGGAAACCTGCGTAAACAGCGCCGCCAGATCCTCCGGGTACATGCCGATGCAGCCGTACGTTGCAGCCATCCCCACCGAAATTGGTTTGTTGGTGCCGTGAATTTCGTACGTACCATCACCAAAGCCGAGTCGCATTTTGAAGTCACCGATGGGATTGTCCGGACCGGGGCCGATCACCCTCGGCAGCGGATCGCCGAGGGCGGCATGTTCGTTGCGGATGGATTGCGTCGGAATCCAGGACGGATGTTCGATTTTCGCCGTGATATGAGTTTGTCCGAGGGGGGTCGTGTCTCCTTCTTTGCCAATGCTCACAGGGTAGGTGATGACCACCGGCGCTTCGTTCTTGTTGGGTTTCGGAAAATAGTAGAGCCGGTGCTCGGGCAAGTTCACGACAATGCCCTCGCGCGAGCCGGGCGGCAGGATGTGGCGCTTGGGTAGAAGAACGCGCGTTCCCTCCCCTGGTATCCAAATGTCGACGCCGGGGTTGGCACGCACGATTTCCTCGTAACCGAGACCGTAGCGGCGGGCGATGTCGAAGAGTGTGTCTTGGCGACGGGACAAAATCGTTGTGTCGCTGCCGATCACCGGGGAGCCGTCGGCCGGCAATTCGAGCGGCACGCGCAGCGGGGGCGGTTCACCCGACAAATCACTGGGCCTGCGCGGAAGTTGCAGCGTGCTGTCAGCAGGTGTGCCGGCTCGCGCCGGCGTGGGTCCCAGTGCCTTGTCGTGCTGTGCTTGCAACTGCGGAATCCTGGGGCGCCCCGGTACGTGCCAACCGAAGTCGGCGCATGCTTGGGACCAGGCGATGGCATCGCTGTAGTCCTGTTCACTCCAGCCTGCGAAGAACGCTTGGTAATTGCTGGACAGTGCGCTATCCAATTGGGTGATGGAGCTGCAATTTCGCGCCGTGCCGTGGATGACGAATAGATGTGCCGGCGGAGCGACTTCGCCACGGACCGTCGGCGAGTTGCAGCAGAGCGCCAGAGATGCGATCAACGCCGGACTGACATTCCCGCTTAGATGGCGAACGCGCATGATTCCCCTTCCATCGCATCGGGCTGGATCTGTTTGCGATCGAGTAAGTTTGATCCAGCGTGCGTTGCGGAACAAGTAGGCGTTCCACGACCAACAGGTGCACACGCTATCGAGCACGCAAGCGCCCCGGCCACGCCGAGGTGATCGGGGGACGAACGCCGACTGCCAAACGAATCACCCTTGAAATCTTTACTTGCACCGCAATCGAGATCATTCTTGGAATATCTATTCGGGGCGCGCGGCTTCAGTGGGCGGCACGCGCCGAAGATGAGCCCACGGCAACAGAAGGAGGTGATCCAAGTGGCACATACAAACGTTGGTTCGGTCGCGTCTCTGGGCGCGCTGGTTGGCGGCGAGATTCACCGTTAGTCGGTACCTCGTACTGGCCGGGATGCCATAGAAGGATGCGCGCAGGCTCATCGCCACGCGCGCGACCGGGTCCAACGGATGGACGCTCCGATGCAGTTGCTACGCGGACGACCTTGAGTCCGTAGGTAATAGTGCTCGAGCAGGGAATGGCGGAGTCCCCGCGGACTCCGCCGTTTTCTTAAACGCCCGCCGGCGGTAATGTCCCAACGGCGTGCCGACGAAGAACATCAGCGAGGGGATTTTCGATGCGCCTGTTTCCGTTTGCGCTGCTTGCCAGCATTTTGTCCGTTCCAGCCTTTGCCCAAGATAGCTGCGTCCTTCTGTACAAGCGGACGCAGGCCTTTTCGGATGCCGGCCAGCGCGGCGACGGCGCGGCAATGGCGAAGATGCTCGATCCTCACGTGATCTTCTTCAACGAGACGGGTGAGAAAGCCACCCGCGCAGACATGGCGGGCGCCACGCGGCCGGGAGCGGGAGCACCTATTCGTGCGATCACGACCACCGACTGGAACTGCAAAGTTTATGGCGATGTGGCGGTGACGAGCTTCATCGACGTTCTGGAGCAAGGCAAACCGGGCGAGATGAAATTCCGCTCGGTGGAAACTTGGAGGAAGGAGGGCGCTGTCTGGAGGATGATCGGCAGCGAAACGCTCACGCTACAGCAGGATCCGGATCCGGTGGTGTTGGACGGCAAGGCGCTGGACGAATATGCGGGCAGCTATGAAGCCGGGGCGGGCATGAAATTCACCTTCGCGCGCAAGGATGACGACCTCGTCGCATCGCTCAACGGCGGCGCGGAGACGGCGCAGAAGGCGCAGGCGCGCGACATCTTCTTCACGCCGGGACATGGGACGACGCCTAAGGTCTTTCAGCGCGGCGATGACGGGAAGATCACCGGCTTCATTTATCTGCGCGGCAAGAACAGCATTGTGTTCAAGCGCGTGGTCTAAAGTTTCGAAAGACGAGTAACATTGGCGCGGGTTTTCGCCTGGTCGTATCCGGCATCCGCTCGTTCCTTGCACGATTTTTGCGCCTCACCCGTCAACGCAAGACACTGTTGGATCGCGACGTTATGCTCGCCGTCCGCCTGTGCGACGGCCACATCATATGCGGTCTTGGCGTCTACATCGTTAAGTTCCTTGGACGAGCTGTCAGCGTTCGCGGCAGCACTGTCGACATTTTTCGCCGCGTCTTTTCGAGCGTTGGTCACTTCGATGGAGGCTTGCTGGCGCGCCTCAGCCACATCGGTGGCGACTGCCGCCGGGGACTTCGCACTGTTGCAACCACACGCCAATGCCGTGGTCAGTATTCCAAGCATCGGCAATAAAAACTTCTGCACATCTATCTCCTGAAGCGGTAAAGCGCGTTGGATGCCGGACTGCGGCGGCGGGAGCCAAAAAAGAACTATGAGGCTTTACGCCGTGCGCACGCGTAGGACAACTCCGTTGGAAACGGTAGGCAATTGGCGCGCATCACGACGCCTGTCGCTATTTCGGCGTAGTCGGCGGGGCGAAGGGCTGCTGCTAGCGCGCGGGCTTCGGAAAGATCACGGAGTGGCTTTCATTTGGCCGCCTCGCGCAATGCGTTGACGAACGCATTTCTCGCCGCGCTGTACTCCTTGCTGGTGGCGGCGGGCCACGCCGAATTGATGACAATGATCAATCGATCGTCTTTGAAGGTGGTGATCGATTGGCCAAAGATGCCCACGGCTTCGTAGCTGCCATTTTGACGGATCCACCAGAAATAGCCGTAGCCACCAGCGCCGTTGTCGATCTCCTTGGCGGTGGCCTGCGACACCCACCAAGAAGGAACTACCTGTCGACCTTGAGCCTTGCCGCCATCCAAGATGAATTGTCCCACACGCCCATAATCGCGCAGGGTCATCGAAATGCAGCAGCCGCCCCGTTCCTGTTTGCCTGATGCATCCACCATCCACACCGCATCCTGTTCCATGCCATAGGTGGTCCAGACCTTCTCGGAAAGATATTGCGAGAGCGGTTCGCCGACGGCATTGGAGACCATGATGCCGACCATATCGGTCTCGCCCGTATCGTAATGCCACGTCGTGCCCGGCTGGGCGGCGCGCGGCAAATGACGCATGTAACTCACTAAAGGATCCATGCCCGGCTCGCTGCCGGTAAAGCCAGCCTGCGCGACGTCCGACTTCGGATCGGTATAATCCTCATTCCACTTCACCCCCGAGCTCATCATGAGCAGCTGCCTCACCGTGACACCGTCGTAGGCAGAGCCTTTGAGCTCAGGCACGTAGTCAGTGACCATGGCATCCGGCCCCTTGATCTTGCCATCCTGAATGGCCGCGCCGACCAGAGTTGAGGTCAGGGATTTGGCCACGGAGAACGAAGTCCAGCGATCTTTGGGTGTGCGCCCCAGGCCATAGCGCTCGAGCACGATTTTGCCATCCTTCAAGACCAGGACACCGGAGGTTCGGTTCGCGCTCATGTAGTCGGCGACTGTCCATTGACGATCGCCATACTCCCAAGTCGGCGACAGTTGTTTGGAGGCCTTCGGCAACGCGTGCACGTTAGAGCCGCGCTTTACGGTCGCGACCTTGTAGATCTTTTCGATGCTGCGATATCCATCGCGCTGCTGTTCCGGCGTCCAGAACAAGAGGCTCGGCGTATCCGCTTTCAGTGCCACCTGTGCAGAGCCGGGAAGGGCGAATAGCAGCGCGCAAAACGCGAGTGCGACGCTTGAGATTTTCATGAAGGGTCCTGCCAGCGTGCCGAAGAGGCCGCTGAGTATAGACCCTCGCATCGGCGCGCTCACCCGGCTAGACGAGCCCCTGATGCACGGCGATCTGCCGGGCAAATGACAGCAGCGACATATGGGGGTGCGACTGGATTTCGAACAGATATCCGACTGCGCCCATGATCAAGCTGTTCATGACCAAAGCGGCTGCGAGGGCGCTGAGTTTAGAAGAGATGGCGTTCATGTGTGTCTCCGAGTGTATGGCGGTTATCGATCCTTACTGCCATAACACAGCAAGGGCCGTGCCAGTTGCAGAAACCGGGGAAAAAAGGGCATTTGGAAGGTGATTTTCGCCGCATCGGGCGACGCGGGTGACCGCGGACAGTGTCCGCGGACAAGCCGGACAGACGCAGTTAGTCGGCTCTCCGTGGAGCAAGTCGCATTTCCCTGAAGTACAGATTTCCTTGATACGTAGCGACACTTCGAGACACGAAACACCAGACGCCATTCGAGCGGCCAAGACTACGGGTGGTGGGTTTTTTGAGCGCAACCTTGGCTTTTTTGTAGCCAGCGCAGGGCAAACTGCAGCTGTGAAAATAGTGGCGATCCGAGGCTGAATGTATGTACAGTTCGCTCATACCGAGATAAATGGGATTGTCGGAAATTTTGTGTGTGAGCCAACGCCAGAATCCAATTCATGAAGCGCCACGTCCTTATCTTCGGTCTTGTCGGCGGCCTGCTCATCGCCATCCTTCAATACACCGAATACCGTTTCATCGTCATCGAGCACTCGGTCGAGCTCTACGGCGCGCTCGTGGCCGTCCTCTTCGCCGCCTTCGGCATCTGGCTCGGCCTGCGCATTACGCGCAGACGGGAGACAATGGCGAAAGAAGTCCTCGGCCCTGCCTCCGGCCGCAGCTCCGAGGCGTCTTTGCCTTTCAGTCCAAACACGGCTCAGCAGCAGAGCCTCGGCATCACCGACCGTGAGCTCGAAATCCTCACCCTCATCGCCCGCGGCCTCAGCAATCGCGAGATTGCAACTCAGCTCTTCGTCTCCGAGAACACAGTGAAGACCCACTGCTCCCGCACCTTCGACAAGCTCGGGGCGGCGCGCCGCACCCAGGCCGTGCGGCGGGGCAAGGAACTCGGCCTGCTGCCATGATCGCGTCACCCAAAAGTACGATTTCCGCTCCTTTTGCAAAATCATCCAAAAGGATGACGACATTCCGGCCGCCACTCCGCACCGTGACTCTACCCTCACTCACACCCAGGAGCGTCACATGAAGAAAGCCGTCCTCACCTTTGGCCTCATCTCCGGTCTCATCATGTCCGTCCTCATGGGCGGCTCGCTGCTGCTCGCCGACAAGATCGGCTCCGGCCACAACAGCATGGTTCTCGGTTACACCATGATGGTGGCCTCGTTCCTGCTCATCTACTTCGGCATCCGCAGCTACCGCGATAATACCCTCGCGGGGCAAATCTCCTTTGGCCGCGCCTTCGCTTGCGGCATCCTCATCACCCTCATCAGCAGCGTCTGCTATGTCGTGATGTGGGAAGTGCTCTATTTCAACTTCATGCCCCACTTCATGGACGGCTATTTCGCCGCACAAATCCACAAGTTGCAGTCCGCCGGCCTGGACGCCGCTACCACCGCCGCGCGAGTGGCCGCCATCCAGCACTCCCAGCAGCTCTACCAGAACCCCTTCGTCAACATGGCGTACACCTTGATGGAGCCTCTGCCTGTGGGCCTGCTCATCACTTTGCTCTCTGCAGCGCTCCTTCGCCGCAAAGCCGCCACGTCCAGCGACCCCTCCGCGGACCCCGCCCTCACCTAGGCCTGCAACGACGAGTGGACTTGTTCGAGTAATTTAATTTCAAACGAGGCTAACAATGGCACGCGTAACCGGAATCGGCGGCGTTTTTCTCCGCTCCAAAAACCCCAAACGGCTCACTGCCTGGTATGCCGAGCACCTCGGATTCACCGTCTCCGAGTGGGGCGTGAGCTTCGAATGGAAGGACGAGGTGCCGCCCGGCACGGGTGCGACCGCGTGGTCCGTTTTTGCCGACGACACTGAGTACTTCGGCGACGAGCCGCGCCAGGCCATGATCAACTACCGTGTCGACGACCTGGACGCGCTGCTCACCCAGCTCGCCGCCGCCGGAGTCTGGATCGACCCTAAGCGTCAGGATGAGGGTTATGGAAAGTTTGCCTGGATCAAGGACTGCGATGGCAACCGCGTTGAGCTCTGGCAGCCCCTGGCGTAACGGCACGAGTGGATCGGTGTTGCGTCCGAGCTCAATGGTGCCGGATGCCTCGCTGTCCGCCACCCAAATCGACGACCGCGGCCTTGTCATCGATCGCAAACTCCACATGCCTTCCGCTATCACGATCAAAAAACTTGCGGTCTGACTCAGGCAGCAACGTCATTTCTCTGGTTCCCTTAAAGGTTACGACGAGAGTGGCATTTTCCCTCGTGATGCTGAGATCCTCGGTCTTGCCGTCGTCGTTGCCGCTTGGGATTGCGTAATTTCCGGCGAGGCTGTCGAGCGCAGAGAGGGGCACGTCAACGACGATGTGCTCGTCGGCCTTTATTCCGGGCCAACCATATAGATTGGCGAGCGTCAGTATCAGCTCGCTCGCGATCCGCCCGCCGTTGTCCGAATTCGCCATGACCACGACGCCTCCTCGACCGTCGAGGAAGCCTGTAACTTCAGCCTGGAACCCGTCGTCAGCGCCGCCATGGCCGAACCGCAAGCGGTCCGCGGTA
>Ga0210387_10000537_pt1 | contig 26901 bp, 26 predicted proteins | sample IncBWC7OmetaG_FD_160108 | JGI IMG/M metagenome (GOLD analysis project Ga0210387, IMG submission 160108) | Forest soil microbial communities from Barre Woods Harvard Forest LTER site, Petersham, Massachusetts, United States - Inc-BW-C-7-O ...
CGCTCCGCGCGGCGCAAGCCGCTGGACTGCGCGTGCGGGCGGTCGTGCTGAATACCCTGTGTCCCGGGGAGGCGACGATCGCCGAGCAGACCAATTTTGATACCTTGCGCCGACTGGTGCCGGAAGCCACCGTGCTTTCGTTTCCCTATCACGGAGGCGGCGGCTCGCTCGCGCCATTGCTATGAACTATGAGACTTTTGCGGGCTACGCGCTCGCGGGGACCAGCTTGTCGCGTGACGAGGCGCGCCAGGTCCTGTCGTCGCCAGACGAAGACCTGCTGCACGTGCTGGCCGCGGCGTATCGCGTGCGGCGGCAGTACTGGGGCAATCGCGTACGCCTGCATTTTCTGCTGAATGCCCAGAGCGGTCTATGCCCCGAAGATTGTCATTACTGCACGCAGTCGAGCGTGTCGACGAGCGAGATCGAGAAGTATCCGATGCTCGCCCGCGACAAGATCCTCGCGGCGGCAGGGCGGGCGGCCTCGCTCAAGGCCGGGACGTTCTGTCTCGTCATCTCCGGCCGCTCACCTGGCGAGCGCGTCTTCGGCAAAGTGCTCGACGCCGTTCGCGACATTCGGTCCCAGTACGATCTCAAGGTCTGCGCGTGTCTCGGGTTGCTGAGCACCGAGCAAACACTGCGGCTCAAAGACGCGGGGGTCGAAACCGTCAATCACAATCTCAATACCTCGGCCAACTTTCATGGCGAGGTGTGCACGACGCATACGTTCGATGATCGCGTTGCGACCGTCGAGCATGTCAAGGCGGCCGGCATCAAGACGTGCTCCGGGGGCATCATCGGGATGGGTGAGTCGGACGATGATGTGATTGACCTGGCGATGAGCTTGCGTGAGCTCGAGGTCCGGAGCGTTCCCGTGAACTTCCTGCTGCCACTCGACGGGACACCGTTCGCCGAGCGACGGCTGCTCGATCCGCGACGGTGCCTGCGGGTGTTGGCGCTCTATCGATTCCTGTTGCCCTCACAGGAGATTCGCATTGCTGGTGGGAGAGAGGCGCATCTGAGATCGTTGCAGCCGCTCGGATTGTATCCCGCCAATTCGATTTTTATCGGCGACTATCTCACCTCGCGCGGACAACCGGCGAGCGCGGACTATGCCATGATCCGCGATGCCGGATTCGTGCTCGAGACGCCCGACGGTGAGCCGTTCGAGGTCCCCGAACGCGTCGAGGTCGAGTATCCGCGGGCGCCGCTCGCGATGCCGACAGTGTGACATGGACTCCGATCCGATCCGGCAGTTCGAGCGCTGGTTCGCCGATGCCCACGGCGAGAACGCGATGACGCTAGCGACGACGACACCGGACGGCGCACCCTCGGCGCGCATCGTTCTGCTCAAGGGCGTCGACGAGCGGGGATTCGTGTTCTACACGGACTATCGCAGCCGCAAGGGCGGCGAGATCGAGGAGAACCCCAGAGTCGCGCTGGTTTTCCACTGGCCGGCGCTGGAGCGCCAAGTTCGCATCGAGGGCCGCGCGGCGCGGGTAGATCGCCTCGAGTCTCAGGAGTACTTCGACTCGCGCCCGTTCGGCAGCCGCATCAGCGCGTCGGTCTCGCACCAATCGCAGCCCGTCGACAGCCGCGAGTCACTGGAGCAGCGGCACCACGAGCTGAGCGCGCGATACGCCGATGGCAAGGTCCCGTTGCCGTCGTACTGGGGCGGCTATCGCGTTACGCCGAGCGCGATCGAGTTCTGGCAGGGGCGGCCGGATCGCCTGCATGATCGTATCCGGTACGTGCGCGACGGCGATGCCTGGCGGCAGGAGCGGCTCTCGCCGTAGCGGAGCCCCGTACCGCGCCGTACGTTTACCACCCACCATGCGCACAGCCGTACTGGTCGCCCTCGTCGTCTGGGCGTGCAGCAGCACCTCAGCCCCACACGGCGCAAAGTCGGCGATTCAGCTCTCGATCGTATCGGGAAACCTGCAGGTGGGCGTCGTCGACAGCGCGCTCGACTCGCTTTTGGTGGTGCGGGTGACGACGACTTCGGGTCAGCCGGTGCCTGGTGAGGCAGTCGCGTGGACCGTGACCTCGGGCCTTGGTGCCTTGCGTGCGCTCGTTGATACAACCGATGCGAGCGGTCTGGCGAGCAACAAGTGGACGATTGGCTACACCGACAGCCTCCCACAGGTCCTCACAGCGCAGATTGTCGGCGCCACCGACTCATCGGGCACCGTCACGTTTCGAGCGAGGCCGAGACCAGGGATACCGGACACAGTAGTCATGGTCAGCGGGAACAACCAGAGCGGTGAGATTGGACGACCGCTCGCCGATTCGCTGGTCGTGCAGCTGTATGACCGGTGGGGCAACCCCTCGCCTGGCGATGTCGTATGGCAGGGGACTGGCGACGGCGACTCACTGGGTTATTCGGACAGCGCAGGCTCCTACGCCATATCATCGAGCACCGGCGTCGCCAAGGCACAGTGGACGCTCAACATGGTCGCGGGGCCGCAAGGGCCTGTGAGCACGTGCCTCGTCCGGTACCAGAAGCCGGAGTACTGCGTCCAGTTCACCGCCACGGCGACGATCGCCGGCTCGCCCGGTCTGACGAAAGTATCGGGTGACGGCCAGACATTCCTCGCTGGCCTGACAATGCCCAACGAGCTGCTCGTGCAGGTGAAGGACGCGGACGGCACGTTGCTCGACAATGTTCCGGTCACGTTTCACGTCAGTCCCGCGAGCGGCGCGCTGGGCGAAAGTCCCTTCATACAGTTGCGGTATTTCATCCTCGGGACCGATTCTGTCGAAACAATTTCCAGCACCAAGGGACTCGCCGGCACGTATTGGGTGCCTGGCATAGGGAGCAGCACGCTCACGGTGACTTCGCCGGGGGCAGCGCCCTTGACCTTCACGGCCACGGGCCTCGCGTTTTCCGGGACCGCCGTCTCGTCCGGGTTATCGAACTGCGGCATCGCGACGTCGGGCGGCACCTACTGCTGGGGCGCGTCCGTACCCGGCCAGAATGCCAACTCCTTCGCCTTGTCGCCCGTCGCGATCTCGGGTGTGCCGGCTTTTCAACAGCTGTTCGGCGGTCAACAAAGCATGTGTGGTGTGACCGCGGCCGGCGTGGCATCCTGTTGGGGCTACTCCGTGCCACTCGCGTCGTGCACGGCGAATGGCCTGACATGTCCGAACTACGTTCTCACGCCACCGTCAACGATCTCCAGCCCACCGGTTGCTCAGATCGCGCAAGGCGGCGGAGTGACCCAGGGGAGCGAGATGGCGCATCGCTGCTTGCTGACGACCAGCGGCGTCGCGTTGTGCTACGGTCAAAACGAGTACGGGCAGGTCGGAGACAGTATGCCGACGGCCGGAGATACGGTCGTCACAACGCCGACACCGGTCGCCGGCCAGCACACCTTCAGCGCGCTCACGGCCGGCACGGCGCACACGTGCGGCGTGACGACGACGGGTGCCGTCTATTGCTGGGGCGCCGATAGTACCGGGCAACTCGGCGACGGCTCGCCAGCCCGGACACAAACGAGTCCGGTCCTTGTGGCCGGGCTTTCCGCCGTCGCGATCGCGGCGGGCGCGCTGCACACATGCGCCATCGCAACGAGCGGGACGACGTACTGCTGGGGATCGAACGACTCCGGTCAAGTGGGAGACGGCACGAACACCAATCGCTCGACGCCAGTCGCCGTGGCCGGCGGTATTCGCTTCACCGCGATCGCCGCCGGCGGAAATTACACGTGCGCACTGACCGCCCAAGGCGCGGCATACTGCTGGGGTGGCGTTCCGTACTACTACCAGAAATCGCCGACGATCGTCACCGTGCCGACAGCCGTCGGCAACACGGTACCGCTCGCGACCATCTCGACCGACGGCGTCAACATCTGCGGGCTGACCGTTGGAGGGTCAGCCGTCTGCTGGGGCCAATCGTATACCGTCGGGGACGCCATCGACTACTCACCGAGCGCTGAAGAGTGGTGGTTCACGCAGCCAGTCGCAGTCGCGCCTCCCGGCTACGCGTTGCCAACCGGCTATCTCGAGAACCAGGTCGCTAGCGTCGCTCGTAAATTCGCGCCCACGCGTACTCGGAGCGCACCGGCAGTACGCTCGAATCGATCGGTCCGGCCCAAGACGCGGTCGTCGATAACCAGAGATTGAGCATCGGCCGCATCTCGCGCGTGGGCACTTGCGAGGCATTCGTCGTGCGGGCGACGAGAATGGTGTCCGCGTACCAGCGAAGCTCGTTCGGTTCCCATTCGAAGGCGTACGTGTGGAAGCCGGCGGTCGCGTCGAATGGCAGCGTGCGAAGAATGGGGAACGGCGGGATCAGCGTCGGGTTTGCGTCAGGCGAGTTGTAGACGTTCGATTGGACGGCATTCGGGTGGTCGCCGAGGAACTCGATATCGATCTCTCGCCACGGTGGCTCGGCGTAGCCGAACCAACTGGAAATGACTGCGCTGCCCTTGGCCGCGCGCATGCGGACCTCGAAGCGGCCGTACTTGTACTGCTGACGAAGCTCCAGCTCGGCGCCTGAGAACTCTCGGTCCTCGAGGTGATCGGGCTTGAGGGTCAACTCCAGGTGGCCATGGCGGATCTTGGCGTTGTACGGCCTGAATTGCGCGGCATTGCCATCGAACGTGTGCGTGCCCAGAGACCATACGGTCGTGTCGAGATGGTCGAACGTATAGGCAAACGCGAGTCGCCATCCGGCGGGCACTGGCGCCTCGGCTGGTCGCTGCGCACACGACGCGACGAGCGCGAGCGAAGCGAGCGCGAGGAGTCTCCTCACTGCAGCTCATGGCGGAGCCGCACATAGCTATCGTATCGGTTTGCGCTGAGCTCCCCGGCAGCGATGGCGGCACGGACCGCGCAATCGGGTTCGACGACATGATGGCAGTCGGCGAACCGACAGTGGCCGAGGTGGGCGACGAACTCGGGGAAGCAGCGGTCGAGCGCGTCGGCCGAGAGGCCCCAGATGCCGACCTCGCGCAAACCTGGCGTGTCGGCGACGTAGCCGCCGTCCGGCAGCGGATGGAGCAAGGCGCCCACGGTTGTGTGGCGGCCCTTGTTCACCGATTGACTGATCTCACCGACCCGCAGGTTGAGTCCCGGATAGAGCGCATTCAAGAGGGACGACTTCCCCACGCCGGATGGGCCGGAGAGCGCGGACGTGCGGCCCTTGAGCTCGGCCGCCAACTCGTCGAGGCCAGCTCGGGTCACCGTGCTCGTGTAGTGGATCGGATATCCGGCGAGCGGATAGTCGGCGAACCGTGCGCGGGCGGCGGCCGCGTCGACGAGGTCAACTTTGTTCACGACGATGTGCGCCTGCAGCTCGTTCGCTTCGGCAATCACGAGAAACCGATCGAGCATGCGCGGATGCGGCTCGGGATTCGCGGCCGCGAAAACGACGATGACCTGGTCGACGTTGGCGGCGACGATCCGTTCACCATAGGCGCCGCTCGGTGACCGGCGCGCCAGGACCGAGCGGCGTGGCAGGATCTCGGCGATCGCCCACGCGCCGCCCGCGTCCTCGAGGATAACCTCGTCGCCGACCGCCAGCTTGTCGGCCGAGATCTTGAGACGTCCACGCAGGGACACGTCCCGCGTGGCACCGTCGGACGTCCGGACAGACCACACGCCACCGGTGCCTTGGAGCACGACTCCCCGCTCTGTCATCGGGCGCGGATCAAGGCGTCGAGCGTCGTCTTCACGTCGAGCAACGAGAGGCGATCGAGCGCCGCGCGAACCATGGACTCATCGGTGCCGCGCACGAGGTACTCCGACTCGAGGTGTCCCTTGATCGTCGGCGGCTCCCCATCCCACCGAAGAAATAAGAGGTAGCCGCCGGTGTCGTCGACGGCGACGTCGACGGTGTAGGCACCACCATCCACACCGGTGAACGCCGGCGGGCGTGTGTGGACCGCGATGTAGCCGCCCAACGTCGACTCATCCGTCACCGGTGCCCGCTCACCAACTCCCGCAACACGTTGCCGGTGATGAATGCGACATTCGCCGGCCGCTCGGCGAGCCGGCGCATGAGGTACGGATACCACTGCGTGCCGAACGGGACGTACACGCGGACGCGATATCCCGCGCGCACCAGCGACTCCTGCAGGTCGCGCCGGACGCCATATAGCATCTGAAACTCGTAGCGATCGGTCCCGATCTGCTCCGCGGCCGCGAACTTTTTCGCGGTTTCTATGATGCGCTCATCGTGGGTCGCAATGCCTGGGTAATTTCCCTCTTTCATCAGGCGCTTCATGCACCGCACGTAATTATCATCCACGTCCTTCTTGGCCGGGAACGCGACGGCCGGCGGCTCACGATAGGCCCCTTTGCAGAGTCGGACACGGCAACCGGCGGAGATGGCTCGTGCGACATCAGCCTCGGTGCGACGGAGCGCACTTTGCAACACGATCCCGACGTGATTCCCGAAGACGGGATAGAGGCGATCGTAGAAGAGATGCAGGGTGCGATCCGTGTACGCGCTCGACTCCATATCGAGGCGGACGAATGTCCGGTAGTCGCGCGCCCGCCCGACGATATCGTGGAGAATCTCGACGCAGAGATCCTCGGACAGATCGAGCCCCATCGCGGTGAGCTTCACCGACACGTTCGCGTCGAGCCCCCGCTCGCGAATCCGGTCGAGCATGTGCAGGTACTCGCGCCCCCCGGCCCGCGCTTCGGACTCGGCGTGAATGCTCTCGCCGAGGAGATCGAGCGAGGCCGAGATCCCTTTGGCGTTGAGCGCGACGACCGCGTCGAGCACCTGCTCCAGCGTCTCGCCGGCGACAAATCGCTCGGCGAACTTGCGGGCCAGCGTGTTGTGACGAACGAACTTGAATACCTGCGGTTGATTCGACAAATACAGCAGCGCGCTACGCAGCATGATCGCGTTACGGGGCGAGTCGTCTGATGGGAGTCCCGGAGACGATGTTCCACGTCACGAATCCATCGTCGCTCTGGGGCTCCAAAAGATACACGGCCAGGACACCGAGGCGTTGGTGCGTGGACACCTCGTAGCACGGGCCCTGCACCGGGTCCGCGGTCGTCGACCAGTGGCCGAACTGGTGCGCTTGGCGATGACCCTGGAACACGATCGTATCCTGCGTGGCGCTATCCAGGGCGAATGCCTGAGCCGGGCCGCACGTTGGCTGCGGGCCGGTCATCTCGATCCCGTGCCACCGGAGGAGGCGCACCGCCACGGTTTGATTGGCGGGTACCACGTAGCCTCGCGGCATCGGCACTTTGAGCGTCGGCGAGAAGCGGTCGTAGACGTCCATCGTGACCGTGTCGAAGTGGCCGGCCCGGCGATATCCTTGTGGCACGCCCGGCTGTGTCAGCGACGAATCCCCGGTGGCGAGGAGCGACTCGGCCACCACTGGTAATGACAGGGGGGTGGGCGTCAGGGCCGAGCGAATTGGGACGCTGTCGGTCTTGGGATCGGGAAGGCGGATTATCTGCGACTTCTTCTCGGCCACGAGTGACAGGATCTCGCGCACGAAGGCGTAGGTCGCATGCACTCGTTTCTCAAACGGGTCATGCGAATACGCTTCGCTCAGGATCGCTATGCGTCCACGGATACCAAAGTAATTTGTGCCGAACCTTGGACGATTATCGTACGTCTTCCACGCGCGCGGCTGGCCCTCGAAGTTCCCGTAATCGAAAATGGCAAATCCATCCCGCTTGGCGACGCGGCGACGGAGCTCTGGAAGCAGCGAGTCGCGCGTATAGGCACCGGCCCAGAGTGAGGCGGGTGATAGGGACGGAGCGTATGTCAACGCGTAGCCGTGGAAGCTGCCGTCAGTCGTGTGCAGGTCCACGAACACGTCCGGATTCCACGTGTTGAACGCAAACAACGAAGCGCGGGTCTCCGGCGCTTCGGCTTTGACGTAATCTCGATTGAGATCCAGACCCATGCCGTTCGGGCGTTGGCCGACCTGCTCCGGACCGTTTTGCTCGGTGCGATTCACCGACTGCGACGCGAACTTCTCGTTCCCGTCGGCGTTGTAGATCGGCACCGCGATGAGCGTAATCGAGTCCAACACGCTCGGACCGTGGTGCGTGCCGAGGTCGCGAATCAACGCCAGGAGGGCTTCTTTCCCCTCGACCTCCCCGGCGTGGATGTTCGCTTGGACGTAGACGATGGGTTTTCGCTTCGGGAGGCCGCGCGACAATTTCACGAATGGGATCGCGCGGCGTTCCGTCGTGTAGCCGAGTGTGCCGAAGACGGCGTGGACCGAGGGGTCGATGTGGGTCTTCAGCGTGTCGAGAAACGCGATGACGTCCTCGTAATGGGACGTCTCGGCGTAGCTCGTGCGTTCCGCGCGCGTGAGCGGGCCGGAGCCACCGCCCACGAAGGCGAGCAGGACTAGAGCTGCTCGCGGACGAATTGCGTCAGAGACTCGAATAGGTGGGCCTGGGAGTTGCCGCCGCTGATCGCGTGCGTGCGGTTGGGGTAAAGGAGCATGTAGAACGGCTTGCCAGCGGCTTCCAAATCAGCTGCGTACTGAATCGAATTCTGCGGGTGCACGTTGTCGTCGCCCGTCCCGTGCACGAGGAGCAACCGCGCCTGGAGGCCGCCGACGTGGCGCTGCACCGAGCTCGAGTCGTAGCCCGCGCCATTCTCCTCGGGCGTCCACATGTAGCGCTCGGTATAAATGCTGTCGTACAGTCGCCAGTCGGTCACCGGCGCAACCGCGATGGCCATCTTGAACACCGGCCCGCCGCGCTCGGCCGTGAGCGACGTCAGGTATCCACCGTAGCTCCAGCCCCAGATGCCAATGCGGGTCGCGTCGCCCCACGACTGCGCGCCGATCCATTTCGCGACGTCGATCTGGTCCTGGGACTCGCGTAGCCCCAAGTGATACTGCGTCATCTTGCGGAACGTCCGGCCGCGCCAGGCCGCGCCGTGGTTGTCGACGCTGACGACGATATAGCCCATCTGGGCCAGCATCTCGTGCCAGAGATAGTTTCGGCCGCCCCATTGGTCCACGACCTGCGGCGCCGCCGGGCCGCCGTAGACGAACATCAGGACCGGGTACTTCTTCGTGCTGTCGAACGACGGGGGCGCGAGCCGATAGCCGTCGAGTTGCGACCCGTCGGGCAACGGCACATGAATGAAAGCGGGTGCTCGCAAGCCAAGCACACCAAGGCGCGACCGCAGCGCCGCATTGTCGACCGCCGTCCTGACGGTCGTCATCGACGGCAGCTCGTACACGGTTGCCGTCGGCGGGTCTCCGAGCGTGGAGCGCACGTCGACCGCGAGCTTGGCGCCCGGGGCGATGGTCATGAAATGCGCGCCCGTCGCTTTGGTCACGCGCTCGCCTGGTCCGCCCTTCAACGAATAGCGGTAGACCTGTCGTTGGGTCGCATCAGGGGCCGCGGCGGTGACATAGATCGTGCCCGCTTTGATGTCCGTGCCCGCCAGCGAGAGGACGTCGGCGCCATCGGTTGTCACCTGACGAATGACCTTGCCCGAGCGGTCGTACAGATATACCTGGTGCCAGCCGCTGCGGTCGCTGAACCATAAAAATTGCTTGTCGTCGATCCAACGCGGCTCATCGACTGATACGTACGCCGAGTCGCGTTCGGTGAGCAACGTACGACCTTTGCCCGATGTCGCGCTCAACACCAGCACATCGAGCTGGTTCTGGCGCCTGGGGAGGCGTTCCACGATCACGCTGTCCGCCGTCAGCCATGAGGCGCGCGCGATATAGATCCCGGTGTCCGGGCCCACGTCGAGCCACTTCGTCTGGCCGCTCGCCAAGTCCAGGACACCGAACTTGACTGACGAATTGTGCTCGCCCGCTTTTGGATAGCGGAGCGAGAGGACGCGAGGGTATAGGGTGCTGTCGTCGAGCAACGAGTAGGTCGGAATCGCGGATTGGTCGAAACGCCAGTACGCGATGCGTTTGGAATCCGGGCTCCAACGGAATGCGTCGCGGAGACCCAGTTCTTCTTCGTAGACCCAATCTGTTGTGCCGTTGATAATGTCGGCGGCGCCGTCCGAGGTCAGTTGGCGTTCGTCACCCGACGCGAGATCTGTGACAAAAATATTATTGTCTCGCACAAACGCGACTTCGCGCTCATCGGGCGACAACTTGGCGAACATTTGCAAGCCTGGTCGCGTTGATATCGGTATCAGGCGCTTCGTGGCGACGTCATAGACGTGATAGACACCGCGCGTGTTCGTGCGCCACACCCGAACCGAGTTATGGAACAGGAGCAGCTTTGACCCGTCGGCATTCGGCGTCACTTCTTCGGTAGCGAAACGCAGCGCCGCGGCGGTGGTCAGGAGCGTCGTGGCACCGGTCGAGACGTCGACGCGCACGATCGAGTCGTTGTGTGTGTCGATGTACGAGTGACCGTCGCTCAACCACCGGACCGTTGGGAGAGCCGCTCCGCGGAAATCTGATCCGTGAAAGATCCGGTCGATCGTGATCTGAGTCTGTGCCTGCTCCTGCGCGCCGCTGGCGTGCGCCAACACCAGCGCGGCGACGACGACGATCGTGTGGTTCACTTGAGAGTGGTGAATGGCAATTTTTTGCGCGCGTGCTCGACGAGGAGCTCGGTCGGCGCGAAGCGCGGGGCATAGCGGTCGTTGAGCTCTTCCAGCTTCTTGACGACGGCATCGGCGCCCAGGTGGTCGATATAGCGGAAGGGTCCACCCCGGAACGGTGGGAACCCGAATCCGAAGACGGCACCAATATCCCCGTCCCGAGCCGAGCTGATGACGCCGTCTTCCAGGCAGCGAACCGCCTCGTTGACCATCGCCAGGACCGCGCGCTGCTGGATGTCGTCGTCGGGGATCGTGCTGCGCTGCGCGCCGGTTGGGAGCAGGGCATAGACCGACGAATCGACGCCTTTCTTCTCGCCGGCATCGTCGTACAGATAGAATCCCTTGCGGTTCTTGCGCCCGAGGCGGCCGGCGGCGATCACGCGCTCGAGTGAGGTCGAGGGCGTGAGGCGCGCGCCGAAGCTCGCGCTCATGATCTTGCCGGACTCCCCGGCGATGTCGAGCCCGACCTCGTCGATCAGCGTGATGGGTCCAACCGGGAAGCCGAACGCGACGAGCGCGCGGTCGATCGCGTCGACGGCGACGCCTTCGTCCAGCATGCGTCCCGCTTCATTGATATACGGGGCGAGTATCCGGTTGACGTAAAAGCCCGGGCTGTCGTGGACGACGATCACGGTTTTGCCGAGCCGCTGGCCGAGTGCGCGAACGGTCGACGTCACCGCCGGGTCGGTCTGTGGGGTGACGATGACCTCGAGCAGCGGCATCTTCGGGACCGGCGAGAAGAAGTGCATGCCGATCACGTGCGAGCGGTCCCGGGACGCGTCGGCGATCTTCGCGATCGGAATCGTGCTCGTGTTCGAGGCGTAGATCGTCGTGGGTGGCACCACGGCCTCGACTTCTTTCAGCACCGCATGCTTGACCTCGAGGCTCTCGAAGACCGCCTCGATCACCACCTGCACATTGCCGAAGCCCGTATAGGCTATGGTCCCCTGCACCAGCGACATCATATCGTCGAATTGCTGGCGCGTGATCTGCTTGCGGGTCAGCCGTTCTTTGATTACGCCGCGCACTGCCGCCAAGCCCTTGAGAACACGACCGTACTCGGTGTCCTTGAACCGGACATCGATATTCTGCTGGATAGCCACAGAGGCGATCCCGGCTCCCATAAAGCCCGTACCGAGCACCGCGATTTTTTTTGTCGGTGCACCCGGGTCCGATTTCTTCAGCGCGGTCTGCGCGAAGAATATGTACACTAAATTCTTGGAGACTTCGGACACGGCGCACGTGCCGAACAATCGGGCTTCGGTTGCGTACCCGTTGCCAGTATAGCCAGCAGCGACGGCTTCGATCGCGGCGATCGGCGCGGGATAATTCCCGTGCGTCTTCGCGCGAATCTGCTCCCGCGCCTGGCGGAAGATGACCGCGCGTCCGACGGGATTCGCCTCCAGCAGCAACCGCTGCGCCGCCGCACCCTTGGGCTTCCGCCGCACCGGCGGGCGACCGGCCGCGAATGCCTGCGCACGGGCCAGCGCGATCTCGCGCAGGATCGCCGGATGCACCAGCTCATCGACGAGTGCGGTCGACAGCGCTTTGCGTCCGCGCACGTTGCCGCCGCGCAGAATCATGTCGAGCGCCTGTTGCAGGCCGACGGTGCGCGGCAACCGTTGGGTGCCGCCGGCGCCCGGAATCAGGCCCAGGTTGACCTCGGGCAGCGCCAGGACTGTTTTCGGCGTGTCGGCCGCGATGCGATAGGCGCAGGCGAGCGCGAGCTCGAGGCCGCCGCCCAAGCACGCGCCTTGAATCGCGGCGATGAGCGGCGCGCGGAGCCGCTCGACGCGTTCCATGAGCGCGTGCCCCATCTGGCTCAATCGCTCGGCGTCCGCGGCGGTCGGGAGCGACATCAGCTCTTCGACGTCGGCGCCGGCGATCCAGACATCGGGCTTGCCGGAGAAGAGCACGGCCGCCTTGATGCTGCTGTCTTTTTCCAGTCGGTCGAGCACCGCGATGAACTCGGCCCGCGCCGCTGGCGCGAATGTGTTGACCGGGGAGTTTGGCGTGTCGAACGTGATCAGGGCGATACTGTCGCGGACATCCACCGTGAGGGCGGGAGCCACGCCGACGCTCATGCGGAGCGCTCCACGATCATCGCGTGACCCATCCCGCCGGCGGCGCACACGGTCATCATGCCGAACTGCCCATCGCGGCGGCGCAGCTCGTTGACGAGCGTCGTGAGAATCCTTGCGCCGGTCGCACCGAACGGATGGCCAATGGCAATGGATCCGCCCATCACGTTGAGCCTCGCCCGATCCACCGCGCCGAGCGGCTTGGTCAGGCCCGCGCGCTCGGCCCAGTATTGGGACTCGAAACCGCACAGGTTCGACAGGACTTGGGCCGCAAACGCCTCATGCATCTCGAAGAGATCGATGTCGGCCAACGTCAGCCCGGCACGTCTCAACGCATCGGGCGCGGCGAGTACCGGCGCCTGCAAGAGTTGCTCGCCGGGATCGAGCGCGGCGTACGCGTATGAGCGAATAAACGCGATTGGCGTGAAGCCGAGCGCCTTGGCGGTGTCTTCGCCCATCAAAATGACGGCGGCGCCGCCATCGGTGAGCGGCGAGGAGTTGCCGGCGGTGATCGTCCCGTACTTGCGGTCGAAGACGGGCTTGAGTGCCGCGAGCTGCTCGAGGCTCGTGTTCTCCCGGATGCCATTGTCCGACGTGACCACCGTCTCGAACTTGGGGGCCACGTAGACCGGCGCGATCTCGGCGGTCAGGCGTCCGTCGGCCGTGCCGGCGGCCGCCAGACGATGGGAGCGCAGGGCGAACTGGTCCTGCTCGTCGCGCGGAATATGGTTGATCTTGGCCATCTTCTCGGCCGACTGCCCCATGGTCTCGCCAGTCGATGGCTCGGCGATCGCGGGGGTCACGGGCACGAGATCGCGCGGTCGCGTCCGCGCCAGCGCGGCGATCTTGGCCGGGACCGACTTCGCTTTGCTCGCGTCGAGCAGGATATCGGAGAACGCGCGCGAGTGAAGAATCGGCACCGCCGAGAGCGACTCCGCGCCGCCGGCGATGACGACGTTCGCCTGGCCGAGCGCGATCTGGTCGGCGCCGTCGGTGATCGCCTGGTTGGCCGAGGCACAGGCACGGCCGACCGTGAACGCCGGGATTCCCTTCGGAAAAATTGGCAGTAACGAGACTTCGCGCGCGATGTTCGGCGCGAGCACGGACGGAACGACCGTGCCGAAGATGAGAGCGTCGACGTCCTCGCCGTCGAGGTTCGATCGCTCGACCAACTCGGTCACGCAGAGGCGGCCGAGCTCGATCGCGCTTACGGTCTTGAAGACCGTCCCCGCTTTGGCGAACGGCGTCCGCAGGCCGGCGACGATCGCCACCCGGCGGCCATTTCCAAAGGTCGGCATCTAACGGAAATTAGACCCGTGCCTTCTCCGCTGCCACTTCGGAGCTTCAGCCAGCTTGGTGCGGCGCCGTTCGATGTGCTGGTCATTGGTGGTGGGATCACGGGCGCCGGCATTGCGAGAGACGCGGCGCTGCGCGGGCTCAAGACCGCGCTCGTCGAGCGCGACGATTTCGCGAGCGGGACGTCGAGCCGCTCGTCTCGGCTCGTGCACGGTGGCGTCCGGTACCTCGAGCACGGGTACCTGCATCTCGTGTTCGAGGCCAGTCGCGAGCGGCGGACGTTGCTGTCGATCGCACCGCACCTCGTGCACCCGCTCGCGTTCACGTGGCCTGTCTACGCTGGCGCCCGCGTGCCCCGGTGGAAGCTTGGCGCCGGGCTCCTGCTCTACGACGCGCTGGCGCTCTTTCGGAACGTCGGCACGCACCGGCAGCTGTCGGTCGCGCAAGTGCTCGCCAACGAGCCGGCCTTGCGAGGCGACGGCCTGCAAGGTGGCGCGCAGTATTGGGACGCGGCGACGGACGACGCGAGGCTGACGTTGGCGAATGCTCTGGCAGCGGCCGAGGCGGGAGCTGTCGTGGTCAATCACGCCAGCGTGTGCGAGCTCGTGCACTCGGGCGAGCGCGTCGTGGGGGCGATTGTCGCTGATGCATTCGGGAGTGGGTCGACGACCATCCGGGCGGGGGTCACCGTAAACGCCGCCGGTCCATGGAGTACCGCCATACGGCGGATGGATCGGCCCGACGCACCGCCGGCGGTGCAAGGTACGAAAGGCGTGCATCTCGCTGTGCCGGCGGCGCGCGTGGGCAACCATGGCGCGGTCACGTTGCTCTCGGTCGTGGACGGACGCGTCATGTTCGTGCTGCCGTTTGGGGCGCTCACCATCATCGGGACGACCGACACGCCGACGACCGCGACGCCGGACGCGGTCCGGGCATCGCGGTCGGACATCGCGTATCTGCTCGAATCCGCCAACGCGGCGTTTCCCGGCGCGGGACTAGGAGACAGCGACGTGGTCAGTGCGTGGGCGGGCATTCGGCCGCTCAGCGCCAATGTGCGCGAGGCCGGCACTGATCCGGCGTCTCTTTCGCGCGAGCATTCGATCGACACGAGTGCCGGCGGTATCATCAGCATCAGCGGAGGAAAGCTCACGACTTACCGGTCGATGGCGGCGGAGGTGGTGGATGCGGTCGAGCGCGCGCTGGGCCGGAGCGTAACAGCGTCGGCAACGCAGTCCCTTCTTCTCCCTGGCGGCGCGCTCGGCGCCACTCAAGACACCATCAGTGCTGCCGCCGCCCGAGTCGGCTCACATGACATCGCCAGCCGGCTCGTGCGGGCGTACGGCGATCGGTGGCCGCTCGTCTGGGGGTTCGCCGAGCGCGATCGGGCACTCGCCGAGCCGCTCGTGCCGGGATTGCCGTATGTCGCCGCCGAGGTGCTTTATGCGGCGGAGCGGGAGATGGCGTGCACGGTCTCCGACGTGCTCATGCGGCGGACGCAGATTGCATTCGAGACTCGGGATGCAGGCCGCGCGATCGCGCCTCACGTCGCCGAGCTGCTCGCGCCGATCCGAGACTGGGACGCTGGCGCGCGAGTCGCGGCGGTTGCGCAGTATGACGCCGACGCGGAGCGCGTGTTCGGCGTCGATGAGTAGCCCTTAGCTAGCCTGGCCGAGGTCGTGGATCGTCAGGAGCTCGACGATCTTCAGCTTGCGCGTGGAGGCCGGCAACTTGAGCACGGTCAGGTCGCCCAGTCCGCGCCCGACGAGGGCGCGACCGATCGGTGACGACATGGAAACATGGCCGTCTTCCAACTCGACGGAGTCACCAAACACGAGGTTATAGACCTCGGTCGACTTGGTCGCCTGATCTTCGACGGTCACGCGCGAGCCGAGGCCGACTTTGTCGGCGGGGATCTGGGCGACGTCGATCGTGGAGAGCTTACTGAGGCGCTGGCGCAGCTGGCCCAGTCGGGCCTGCACGAACTGCTGCCGCTCGAGGGCGGCCTTGTACTCGCTGTTCTCTCTAAGGTCTCCGAGCTCGACCGCTTTGCGTATTTCATTGGGCAGCGTGACGTTCAGCTCGTGTTGGAGCCGCTCGACCTCCTCACCCAGTTTTGCTTTCAGCGCTTCAATCATAAGGCAACATACCGCGCCGCGATCAGCCACCGCAAACGTTGTGGCGAACGGGAAATACATGCGTTTGCTGTGACGATCCTCGCCCGTTTCGCGTCGTTCCGACGAGAGCCTGAAGAGGAGCGTTTTCAGTGAGACGGATCACGGCGGTTGCCGTCGCGAGCGCGGCGGTATTGTTCGCGGCATGCGAGGGGAACGGGAGCGGGCTGACGGATGCCACTGGTCCGCAGTGCGAACTTTATCAGCAAGCTACGAACGCCAATAACTGGGCAAACTGCCTGGCCTTTGTCGGCGGTGGCGGCGGCAGCGGCGGCAATACCGCCGGTCTCGCGCCCGCTGCGCTCTATCGACTGATCACGGTGTTCGGGAAGCCACTCCCGTACAATTACGGCGGCGGGGAAGACAGCGTCGTGACGACGGATTCGACGCGCGTCATCAACTTCCTGCTCGATAGCTCGTACATCTCGCTCAACACCGACTCGACGGTCATCGAGATCGACTACCTGTCGATTCGTGACGAGCGCATCGCGACGACCCACCCGCCGGCGAATTTCAACTACGTGAACTATCACGTCGCCGATACGTCGACGGGCACGTGGAGCGATTCGACCGGTCAGCCGACGATCGAGCTCTTGACGGGCTTCGTGAGCAACATCGGGTACCAGTACAGCGGCGACACGCTCACGGCAAACTACGCGTACAACATCATCGACAGCACCAACACGGACGTGTTCGGGACCGGGTACTTCACGTACCAGAACATCGGCAAGTCGTTCAGCAATGTCGTCGTCCGGCACGGCTCAGGGTTTCAGTCCTCGTCGCCCATTCGCGAGACGCGCACCAACAGCCCGAGTTTGAGCCTCGTGGGCAGCGACTACCGCCGCGGCCGCCTCGTCAGGGTCGTCCGTTAGCAGCATCAGATCGAGATCGCCTGGCGAGATCTTTTTCTCGGTCAGCACCCGGGCCTGCAGCCAGCGCAGCAGGCCCGCCCAGTAGCGGCGGCCGAACAGGATCACGGGGAACTGATAGATCTTCCCCGTCTGGATCAGCGTGAGCGCCTCGAACAACTCGTCGAGCGTCCCGAACCCGCCCGGGAAGATGATGAACGCCACCGAGTACTTGATGAACATCGTCTTCCGCACGAAGAAGTAGCGGAAGTTGATCAGCGTATCGACGTATGGGTTCGCACCTTGCTCGAACGGCAGCTCGATGTTGCAGCCGACCGAGTGCCCGCCGCCCTCGCGGCATCCTTTGTTCGCGGCTTCCATGATGCCGGGGCCGGCGCCCGTGATAATCGTGAACCCCGAGCGCGCGAGCAGTTTCGCGGTCTCCTCGGCCGCGCGATATTGCGGGTCGTCCGGGCCAGTGCGGGCCGAGCCGAAGACCGAGACGCCTTTGTCGATCCCGGCCAGCGTGTCGAACCCTTCGATCAACTCGCTCGTGATCTTGAGAACGCGCCACGGGTCGGTGCGCGTGAAGTCCACTTGCGGCCCGGATTCCTGGAGCAGCTTCTCATCTTCCGTGATCGGAGGGCGGTCGCGAATGGATTCTTCGACGACGCGAACCGCGCCCGAGCGACGGCTTGCGTCGCGGAGCTGCGAGGGAGGCGTGCGGCCCGCGAGCATGTGGCCTTCTTCGGTGCGCTCGCGCACGCCCTCGATCGCGGCGCGCTCGTTCGTGCGTAAGGCGTCGAGGTCCATCTTCTTGCCCGTCGCCGTGCGAGGCACGCTCGCGCGTTGGGGCCGCTTCTTTGGCATGGGCGGTAGTCTACCCACCGTGCTCATCGCCTTCAATTCCGTGGCCGCTCAAGTTACTGGTCACGCTCCGGCAGGCGCTAAGCTCAGCATCCCTCAGTTGGGGCTGCACACCATCGCGGATTCTGCCGGTCGCTTCGCATTTGACTCTGTTGCCGACGGGCGTTGGGTCATCGAGTCGCGCTCGCCTGACGGCGTCGCGCTCACACTCGCTGACGTGCGTCACGGCGCGGCGTCTGTCGCGATAAAGAATTACACAGCGCCTGCGGCGACTGTACAACGTGCTGACTGTGGCGGCAGTGATACGACCGACTCGGCGATGGGTGGACGTGCGACGAGCGCACAGGCGAGGGCGGGCTCTCCTCTCACCCCTCTTTCTTGGCGTCCGGCGCAGCCGGCGCCAGGGACGCTGATCGAGATGACGTCCGCGGGCGACTCGGTGCGTGCGATTTGGGGGCGGGTGGCGGACGAGCCGATCATGTTCTACCGGGACAGCGCCAAATCGTTCGTCGCGCTGGCCGCCGTGCCGCTCGACGTGACGACGGTGCACGCGGCGCTCCGATATCGATACGCCGACGGGACGATCACGGAACGCGACACGACGCTCGGCGTGACCGCCCCGCCGGCGGCGGTTGTCGCGAGTGCCGCCAAGCCCGAGAAGTTGCACGTCGCCGCCGAGTTCAGCCGGCCGGCGACGACGAACACCACGCGGCGGTTGGAAGGCGAGAGCGAATTGGCTCGCACGGTCGGCGCGATCGCGCTGGCGACGCCGCCGCTCTGGCGGCAGCCCTTCATGCGGCCACGCGCGAGCCGGATCACGAGCGGATTCGCCAGCGGACGCAAATTCAACGGCACGCTCACGTCGCGGCACACCGGTGTCGATTTTCGCGGACAGCTCGGCGACCCGGTGCAGGCGACGAACCGTGGGGTCGTCGCGCTCGTCGCCGACTTCTATCTCGCCGGAACGGTCGTCTACATCGAGCACGGTGCCGGACTCGTGTCCGGCTACTTTCACCTGAGCGCAACGCCGGTGGCGATCGGCGACACCGTCCAGCGCGGACAGATCATCGGCCGGGTGGGCCAGTCCGGCCGAGTCACCGGACCGCACTTGCACTGGATCATCCGGTACGACCACACGAGTGTCGATCCCATGGGCGTCCTGTCACTCGGCTGGATTCCCAAGCGAGATTACGGGACATGTCGTGGCCCGGACTCATCTTCACACTGACGCTGCGCGCGGTGCTCAACCCACGGTTGGCACTGGCGCTGCTCCGTGTCGCGTGGCGCTTTCGCTCGCGCGGGTCGATCCTGCCGATCCCTGATCACGCGTACCTGGCCTGGCGCATGTACACCGCGTATGGCGACGCGAATGCAGTCCCTCCCGCTCGGGACATCGAGCACTACGCCCTATGGGCCACCTCGAAGATCGACTAAAGGCCGCGGCCTACGGTCTCGGTTTCGACCTGTGCGGCATCGCGGCGTTCGGTCCCGCGGACACCGCCGCACAATTCGACGCGTGGCTCGCGGCGGGATACCACGGCGAGATGGCATATCTTGCCCGCCGCAGAGTGGTCACCGGCGTGACCCACGCGATCGTTGTCGCCCTCGACTATGGCGGCAAGGAACCGGACGGACCGGTCGCGCGATATGCGCGCGGGCGGGACTACCACGACGTGATGCTGGAACGCCTGGCCGAGTTGCATCGATGGCTCGAGGCCGAGGTGGGGCGACCAGTCGGTGGGAAAGCATACGTCGATACCGGGCCGATTCTGGAGCGTGACCTCGCGCGGCGTGCGGGGCTGGGGTGGTTCGGCAAGAACACGATGCTGATTCATCCGAGACTCGGATCGTTCTTCTTTCTCGGCGCGATATTGGTGGACTTCGAGCTCACGGCCGACGCGCCATTCGAGGCTGAGCACTGTGGGACGTGCACGCGATGTCTGGATGCCTGTCCGACGCAGGCATTGGTCGCGCCGGGCGTGATGGACGCGCGGCGTTGCATCTCGTATCTCACGATCGAGCTCAAGGGAGCAATTCCCGAGACGTTCCGCTCGGGGCTCGGCGACCACGTCTACGGCTGCGACGTGTGCCAGGACGTCTGCCCGTGGAACGTCCGGTTTGCGCGAGCGCTCGATGAGCCAGCGCTCGCGCCCAGGGCCGAGATCGACGCCGTCGAGATGTTGGCGCTGGACGACGCGGGATTCCGGGAGCGCTATCGCGGGACGGCGGTCACGCGGGCGAAGCGGCGCGGGCTCGCGCGTAACGCGGCCGTCGTGCTTGGCAATCGGGGTGATGCGAGTGCGTTGCCCGCGCTCGAGCGCGCGGCGTCAGAGGACCCCGACCCGGTCGTGCGTGAACACGCCGCGTGGGCGATCGAGGCTATGGCGTTACGGTGAACTGAACCGTCGGGCCGCAGCTGGGAACGAAGTTCGCGCCCTGGGGCACGAACGCGCACGCGGCGAGGTTGTAGGTGCCCGTCGGCACGCCGATCACCTCAGCCGTCGGCAGCGGGTGCAACGGCTGCGTCGACAGGTGGACCCAGATCGGCGTGAGGGTCGTGTCCGCGTTGGCGGCGAGGACGATCGTGTCGGGTACGAGCAGCGGGCTGACGGTGGTGAACATCGTGTCGTTCTGCATGAACCGCGCGTATGTGAACGGCGCACCGTAGATCAGGTGCATGGTCGCCGATGTCGGGTTCGCGATCGTGAGCGTCACGGCGACCGAGTCATCGATCGCGCCGCTGTCGGTTGAGACCTGCGTGCCGTACACCTCACCGTATGGTCCGCGAGGACCCGTCGGGTTATTGGGGCCGGTCGGCGACGAGCCGTTTGGGGTCGTCGTACCTGAGGTGCACGCCGGGAGGCTGGCCGCGAAGACCGCCAACAGAACGAGTGAGCCGCGCATATACACTGGGTTGGACAGGTGGCGAACTCCTGGCGTCACCGCGTGTACGTTATTGCGCCCTTTCGGGCACGAAACCCCTGTTTGCTCACTGGCGTGCCCCCTGGGCTCGCCTGGTCGTCTTGGTCTGGATGAAGCGCACAGACTTGATGCTCGTCGTGACTACGGTTGCGATGGGTGGTTGGATCGCTGTGCAGGCGGACGCTGTGCGCCGTGGGTCGGCGCCGGAGACCCGCCAGAGCGCCGCGGTCATCGCGGATGTGCCGCGGGCGAATGCGCCGGATGACGCAGACGCCGGTGCGCATGCCGGCGTTGTCACCGGTGGGCGCACGCGCGACGCGGCGCCTGAGCGGGATCTATCCGACATCCACCGGCGGCTCGTGGAAGGCGAGCCTGGGACGTACATCGGCGATATCCTCGCCGAGCGCGATTCGGCCCTCGCGCGGTGGCCCGAACGACTGGTCGACCCGCTGCGGGTGTGGATTCAGTCCGGCGATTCGATCGCCGACTGGAAGCCCGAGTTTATCGATCAGACCCGGGACGCGTTCGTCACCTGGCAGAACACTGGCGTGCCGGTCGCGTTCGTGTTCACGAGGGACTCCGTGAACGCGGACGTTCATGTCACGTGGCGCGATCACTTTGACGAGCAGATCAGCGGCAAGACGATGTGGGCGCGCGACGAGAACTGGTGGATTGTCGAGGCGAACATCTCGATCGCCCTGCACCACAATCGTGGGGAGGCGCTCGACGCCTCGGCCGTGCGCGCGATCGCGCTCCACGAGGTCGGGCACCTGCTAGGGCTCGACCATTCGAATGATACGACGAACATCATGACTGCCCGCGTGCGCGTACGCGATCTGTCGAACGCAGACCGCGCGACCATGCGACTGCTCTACACTCTGCCGCCCGGCAGCGTCAAGTAGCCTACTGGGGCCGCAGCGTCACCGTGCGGACCCTGTGGTTCCCGTAGACGCGCAGTGTCACGGCGTCGCCCGGTGGCAGTGCGATGAGCTGGGCGAGAGCCTCGGGATCGTTCACATTGTGCCCCTCGGCGCTCAGCACAACGTCGCCAGCGCGAAGCCCTGAGGCGTCGGCGGGGGTGCCCTGGGTGACATTGACCACGAGGACGCCAGTTGAGCCCTTGGGCGCGCCGAGCGCGGCGAGCAGGTCGTCGTTGGTGCGGATGAGCGCGGCACCGGCGGCGCCGATCTGGTCGGGCGAAGGGAGCGCGAGGATCGGGCCCATAAACCGAGGGTGGAGCGTGCCGACGGGCTCCTCGATGTAGGTGGTTGGCCGCGCGGCGACGCGGACCTGGACCTCTCTGATGGCGCCGTTCCGGCGAACCCGAATGCGAACGCGGCGGCCGGGACGCAGCATCCGCGTCAGAGACAGCTCGTGGTTGACGACGTCGACCGAGTCGTACGCGAGGATGGTGTCGCCGGCGCTGATGCCAGCGAGCGAGGCCGGGGACCCCGGCTCGACCGACTCGACCGCGGGATACGCGAGATGGATGACACGGACGCCGCTCGCGTCCTCGATCCGCTTGAGCGGACAGGTGAACGCGATGCCCAAATACCCTTCGGGTTCCTGCGCACCGACCGCACCGGCAGCGAGCAGCAGCCCGATCACCGCGAAGCGCATCAGTACCGCTCCAGCCGGAAGCCGACCGGGAGCGCGCCTTTCAGCTGCCGCAACGTCGCGTTCCGCGCGCCGACCGTGGACAAGTAGTACTGATTGAGCACGGGATCATTCGGAACCTCCTGCAGCCCTGCCGCGGTCGCCTGCGCCACCTCATCGAGCGCCGCGAGCCGCGCGCGATAGGCATCGCGGCGATCCGACACGGTCGTCTCCGGATTCTGCGCCACGAGGTACGCCGACGCATGACGATAATCCCGCTCGGCGCGGTTGAGCGTCGCCAAGGCCTCGGCCGCCGAGCGAAAGATCGGCATCGAGTCGTCGATGTTGTCGGCCCCGACGGACGCCTGGGCCACGACCCGCGGCGTGGCCGTGTATCGACCGAAGAGCGCTCCACCCGCGGCCAAGACCAGGGCGGCCGCAATGCGCACGGGCCACCGGAGCGCCCGTCGCCGGATGAGTCCCGCGGCCGCCAACTGGGGCGCCAGCGTTTCCCACCGGGTCAACGGGACGCTCGGTATCTGCCCTTCCTCGCGAGCGCGCGCGAGGAGGCGCCGGTGCGCGGCCAGATCTGCCGCGCACGGCGGGCACGAGGTCACGTGCGCGGCCTCGCTCGTGGTGAGCTCATCGTCGGCGAGCGCCGCTAGCCGCTCGGCCGACAGGTGATCAGACAGGTGTGTGTGCATCGCGTGTCTTTCCATCGACGAGGTGCGCGAGCCATCGCTTGAGCTTTGCCCGCGCTTTGAACAGTTGCGACTTCGATCCGCCCGGCGTGATTCCTAGTGATTCGGCAATTTCTTCGTGCGTGTACCCTTCGATGTCATGGAGCACGAAAACGGTTCGCGCCCCTGGCGCCAATCGATTCGCGGCCTCGATGATCGACGCCCGCACGAACGGCGCCTCGTCATCCGGCTCGACCGCGACCGTGTCTTCCTGAACGGGCCCGCCCGCTTCCGCGAAGTCGACCCGCTTGGCGCGCCGGATAGCGTTCAGCGTCCCGTTGACCGCGATCCGATGCGCCCACGTAGCGAACTGTGAGTCACCCCGAAAGGACGGCAACGCCCGGAAAATCTGGATCCAGACCTCCTGCGCCACGTCGGCCGCCCGGTCCGGGTCGGGGACGAGCCGGCGGACAAGCGCGTCAATACGGGGGGCGTGCAGCGACCATAGCTGCCGCATCGCCCGCTCATCGCCTGCGATGGCGCGCCGTACGAGCTCGTCGTCCGTGTTCATCCTGCGCTGTCAGTGAGACACGGACGCCACACCTGATGGTTGCCGGGAACCAACAGCATCGTCACGTTATATATTTGACGGAAGCGCCAACTCCATTGTATTTATGGGTTTGCGCCAACAATTGAGAAACGGGCTCGGCTAGCATGGCGTATGCGAGTTGAGCCCAGTGGGATAACCATAAAGCCATGCTACTCCTTGTAGTTGCGGCCATTTTGTCATCATCGTCCGGGTTGCCCGTTAAGAGCCCGAGCGCCGTCGGCATGTCCGAACGGCGCCTCGACGCCATCAACCGGGTGATCGCGCGCGGCATCAAGGCGGGGGGATTCCCCGGGGCTTCCGTTGTCATCGGCCGCAAAGGGGCGTTGGTGTGGGAGCATGGGTTTGGCCGCCTCTCGTGGGAGACTTCGAGTGACCACGTCTCGGCCGACAGCACCATCTACGATCTGGCGTCGCTCTCGAAAGTTGTCGGGACAACGACAGCCATCATGATCTTGTACGACGAAGGGCGCGTCTCCCTCGACGCGCCGGTCGTCTCGTATCTCCCCGGGTTCACGGGCGGCTACAAAGATTCGGTCACGGTCAGACAGTTGCTCGAACACCGGTCGGGATTGCCGGCTGGCCGCGATCTGTGGCGGCTCACGCATGATCCCGACCAAGCGAAGCAATACATCCTCGAGACGCAACTCGAGTGTCGCCCCGGCGATTGCTACATCTACTCCGACCTCGGCGCCGATCTCCTCGGCATGATCGTCGAGTCGGTCACTGGCGAGACGCTCGACGTGTTCTTACAGGAGCGGGTCTTCGGGCCGCTCGGCATGACCGACACGTATTACCGGCCGGACGCCGCGCTCAAATGGCGCATCGCGCCGACCGAGCTCAATCCGCCGCGTGGCTATCCGCTGCAGGGTGAGGTGCACGACGAGAACGCGTTCGCCATGGGTGGCGTCGCGGGACACGCCGGCATGTTCTCAACCGCCTCGGATCTCGCCGTGTTCGCGCAAATGCTGCTCAATGGCGGCGTATACAATGGCACGCGCATCGTGAGCGACTCCGTCGTCGCATTGTTCACGCGGCGTGCGGCCGGCACGAGAGCGCTCGGGTGGGATACGTGCGACGGCGAAGCCGGATGCGGACGGTTCATGGGCAGCCATGCATATGGACACACCGGGTTCACCGGCACGTCGATCTGGATCGATCCGGACCGGCAGATGTTCGTCATTCTACTGACGAACCGTGTGCACGGTGCCCGTGCGCGCCGGCCCGCTCGCGTTATCGCTGACGTACGCGCTGATTTGGCTGACGCCGCGGCCGTGGCGTGCACGGACGAGCCTGGCGCGGTCTTATCCATGCCGGTCGCATTCCGCGCCGATCGCGAGTCTGGGTGGAACAGCCGGATTCGCCACTCGCGCCGGTCTCGTGCGGCGCACCGGGCTCATCGCAAGGCGCGGGCGAAGCATCCGAAGTAGGTTTCGGGTATGAGTGAGACGCCCGCTCCAGAGGACCTGGCCCTCACGCCGGATCACGTCAAAGCAGTGCTCCGTCGGGTGAAGGACCCCGAGTTGAATCTCAACATCGTCGACCTCGGGCTCATCTACGACGTGCGAGTCGACGGGGCGAAGGTGGCGGTCGACATGACGTTGACCTCGCCCGGGTGCCCGTCTGGGCCTGAGATCATGACGGAGGCCGAGCAACAGGTGCGCGCCATGCCTGGCGTCGCTGACGCGGCCATCAATCTCGTGTGGACGCCCTTCTGGTCGCCGGATCGCATCGAGCCTCGCGTCCGCGCGTATTTAGGCTTCTAGCGCGTCAGCCGTCGCGATAGGGCGAGTCGTCAACCGTAGCCGGGGCCTCGGGGGCCTCGGGGGCCTCGCCGAGCGCGTTGAGGAAATCGGCGCCGAGGACGTCGACTTGCCAGCGCCGAACATCGTTGACCCGAAGGAGATCGTCGGCCGTGCGTGGGTTGGCCCGCGCGACCGCTTCGAGGCGTTCGCGAGAGAAGAGGACGCCGGGATCGAGGGACAGGCGCGAGGCCGCAGCATCGCGGACGGCCTTGAGGCGAGCGGCGCGGCCGTCGAAGTCCGGGTCGCGCTCCCAGCGCGGGGCCTTTGGGAAGCGGGGCAAGTTCGCGTCGGGCTCGGCGAGGCCGCGCTCGATGGCCGCCAGAACGTCGTTGGCGCGGCTGTCGACAATGCCGCGCGGCATACCGCGGATCGCGGCCAGCGCCTCGCGCGTGCGCGGGGCGTCGTGCGCGGCCGTGAGCAGCGCTTCGTTGCCGACCACGCGAAACGTCGCGCGATCCAGGATCTTGGCCACGCCGTCGCGCCACTGGACCAGCTCGCGGAACAACGCGAGCTCGCGCCGCGTGAGGTCACGGGCGCCTTTGATCCGCATCCATGCGAGCCCGTCACCCTCGTCATCCCATCGCGTGCCGTCGAGCCGCGCGAACTCCTCGGCCGCCCACGACCAGCGGCCAGTCGCGTGCAGCTCCTCCTTGAGCCGATCGCGGAGGTCGAGCAAGTATCGCGTATCCTGCGCGGCATAATCGAGCATGCCGGGCGTGAGCGGCCGCAGGGACCAATCGGCGCGCTGGTGCTTCTTGTCCAGCTTCACGCCGAAGTAGCGCTCGAGCAGCGCGGCCAGCCCGAAGGCTTTGAGGCCGAGGAGCTGCGCGGCAACGCGCGTGTCGAAGATGTTCACCGTTTGCCAACCGTAATCCTGGTGCAGCAGGCGCAGGTCGTAGTCGGCATCGTGGAAGACCTTCTCGACGTGCGCGTCCTCCAGGAGGCGGCCGAGTCCGACCGGCGAGCCGATCGGGAGCGGGTCGATGATCGCGCTCTTCTCGCGGGTCGAGAGCTGGAGCAGGTAGATTCGATCCACGAAGCGGTGGAAGCTCGCGCCCTCGGTGTCGAGGGCCAACTCGCGCGTGCCGGTGATCGCCGCTAGGAAGCGGTCGACTTCGGCCTGGTTGTCGAGATAAACGAGCGAGGTCTCGCGTGGCGGTTCAAGCACGGTTCGAGGAATCTAGCGTAAGAGCCAGCCTTGGGACGTTTCCGACTCCCGTCGAGGTCCGTGGCCGGATCTGGGTCAAGCGCGATGACCTGAATGCCACCGTGTGCGGTGGCAACAAGGTCCGCGCCCTCGAGTTTCTTCTCGGCGCGGTCACGCCGGGTGACACCGTCGTCACGCTCGGCTCGCGCGGCTCGACTCACGTGCTGGCCACGGCGGTCCACGCGGCTCGACTCGGGGCTCGGACTATCGCGTATACGTGGCCGCAGGTCATGAATCCCACGGCTTTGGCGGTCGCCCACGAGATTCACGCCCGCTGCACTGCCATCGAGACACAT
>Ga0210387_10000538_pt1 | contig 26840 bp, 26 predicted proteins | sample IncBWC7OmetaG_FD_160108 | JGI IMG/M metagenome (GOLD analysis project Ga0210387, IMG submission 160108) | Forest soil microbial communities from Barre Woods Harvard Forest LTER site, Petersham, Massachusetts, United States - Inc-BW-C-7-O ...
CGACGAAAGCTTTCTCGCGGACGGCCAAGTCGTGTGGTCCTGATCTCCCGACGCTGGGATCAAGCTTGCAGGTGACGAGCCTGCGGGCGACGGAGGCTATCAAGCCCGGCACTCCGAGGAGAGCACGAAGCAGCCGTTAAAACCATTGCGCGGGGAATGCCGGTTGTTTCGGCTGAACCTGTGGTGACTGCCGCCTGCTATTTTTGTTGCAGGCGGGCCATGGGTGCGGCCTGCACCCGGCATTCCCTGCGCCCTCTTGTTGTCGAGGGCGACGCATGATGCATCACCTGGGCATTTCGTGCCGCGGGAATGCGGAGGCGTGGCCACAATCTTCGCGCGGCCCATCCTTCGAGACGCTTGCTGCGCAAGCTCCTCAGGATGAGGACAGAACAAGCGGCGCGATGCCAAATCCTCATGGTGAGGAGCCGCGAAGCGGCGTCTCGAACCATGAGGCCCCAGTGCGTAGGATGGATTGAGCGATAGCAAAACCCATCGATGTCGCGGCCACAAAGATGGTGGGTTTCGCTTTGCTCTACCCACCCTACGGCCTCGGCGGCCGCCCGCCCCAAACGTTAATTTAACCTCCTGTTAAGGGAAATTTTCCGTTTTTTAAGTCAGCTCTTAAGGATTTGGGCCCACACATGAGAGGGTGCAAAAGTGCCCGTGCCTCCCGGGCGGGATTTGTGTTGTTTGATGAGTAACGCCGCCGAAAAGCCCGAGGTCGTCCAGCTTCCGGCCGAGCCCCCTGCTGCTCCGCCCGTGAACAGCCGGCGCGCCTCCGCGCAGCGGGTGCGCGAGGCGCGCGATCGGTTAACGTCATCAAGCGGAACCCGCCCCGCCTTCGACCAGGAACTGCTCCGCCAATATGCACAGACGCGGCTGTCGGCATCCTACGTCGTGATGCTGCTCGTGGTTGCGACGGGCTTTTTGTTCGGGGTCTGGATGCAGCCGCTCTCGGCCGCGGCCTGGACCGTCGGCATGCTCTGCATCCATGGCGCGATCATGCGCGCCTGCAGCCGCTTCCTCGCCGAGCCCTCCTCGCTCGCCGCTACCCGGAAATGGCGGACGCGCTTTGTGCTGCTCGATCTGCTCTACGGGCTCGGCTGGATGGCGATCCTGATCCATCCGGCGCTGGGCGCGGTTTCCGACACCGTGATGCTGTTCCTGATGCTTCTGGTGATCGCGGTCTCCAGCATGCTGGCGGCGAACCTGCCGATCGCGGCACTTTCCGCGACCGTGCCGATCACGGTCGCGATCGCGCTCAATTTCGTGCTCAGCGGCAGCTTCGACAATTACGTGCTGGCGGCGTTCGCGCTCGCGGCCGAGGGCTATTTCGCCCTGCTCGCCCATCGCCTGCATTCGACCACGCTGGCGACGCTCGAGGCGCGCGCCGAAAAGGACGCGCTGATCGGCGAGCTCGAGCAGGCCAAATCAATCTCGGACGAGGCGCGTCACCGCGCCGAAGCCGCCAATGTCGCCAAATCGCGCTTCCTCGCCCAGATGAGCCACGAGCTGCGCACGCCGCTCAACGCCATCCTCGGCTTCTCCGAGGTGATGAAGAGCGAAATTTTTGGCGGGCACGCGGTCCCCGTCTACAAGGAATACTCGGCCGACATCCACAATTCCGGCGTCCACCTGCTCAACCTCATCAACGAGATCCTCGATCTGTCGCGCATCGAGGCCGGCCGCTATGAGCTCAACGAGGAAGCGGTCTCGCTGATCAATGTCGTCGCCGACTGCCATCATCTGTTGAAGCTGCGTGCGTCCAGCCGCGGCCTCACCATCCACGAAGTGTTCGAGCAGGGCATGCCGCGGATCTGGGGCGACGAGCGCGCCGTGCGCCAGGTCGTGCTGAATCTTTTGTCGAACTCGATCAAGTTCACCCCGCAGGGCGGCGAGATCTGGCTCAAGGTCGGCTGGACCGCCTCGGGCGGACAATATCTGAGCGTAAAGGACACCGGCTCAGGGATCGCCGAGGACGAAATCCCGATCGTGCTGGCCTCCTTCGGCCAGGGCTCCAACTCGATCAAATCCGCCGAACAGGGTGCGGGTCTCGGCCTGCCGATCGCCAAAAGCCTGATCGACATGCATGGCGGCACCTTCACGCTGAAATCGAAGCTGCGCATCGGCACCGAGGTGATCGTCACCTTCCCGCCGGAGCGCGTGATGTCGGCGCTCGCGCCGGTGCAGGAAGAAGCACCGCCCTTGCAGCCGGACACCGCGCCGCCGGTGACCGACGAGAAGCATCGCGCACGCCACAAGCCGATCATGAGTGCCGGCACGGGAGTATGAAGTTTGGCGCTTGCGTTGGCGCCGCCATGTCAGTCACACTAGTCGAATGAGCCAGGACACGCCGTGCATCGCAGTCTGTATGATCGATCCCAGGACCAGCCTCTGCCTCGGCTGCGGCCGCACGCTGCCGGAAGTCGCGCGCTGGCACCGCATGGAGCGGTCGGAACGGCTGGCGCTGATGGCGACCTTGCCGGAGCGGATGGAGAAGGCCGGGCTTTCGCCGATGACGAGCGAGGCGAAGCGCGACTGAGCTGCCGCTATGTCTATGCGGGAGCCACGCGATGACGCGCTTTCTGGTCGTGCTGTTCCTGCTGGCGGCAACCGTCTGCGCGGTCGTGACCTATCGTGATCCCGAGCAGCTCGCGCGCGCCAGCGACACGGTCTCCGAGCTCTTGCGCGAGCGCGCCGTGGGTCCCGCTTCCGTCGTGCAGATTCCGCGCGGGCCAAACGGCGAGTTCGACGTCCATGCCAAGATCAACGGCGTCGCGGCGCCGATGGTGATCGATACCGGCGCGACCTCGGTGGTGCTGACCTATGAGACGGCGAAGGCCGCGGGCCTGCCGCTGGAGCTGCTCGAATATGATGTCGAGCTGGAAACCGCGGGCGGACACACCAAGGCGGCGCGGCTGACGCTCGACCGGCTCGCGATCGGAAATCTGGTCGAGCGCTCCGTGCCGGCGCTGGTGGTGCAGCACGGCCAGATGAAGACCAACCTGCTCGGCATGAGCTTCCTCAACCGGCTGGAGAGCTGGGAAGTGCGCGGCGAGCGCCTCATGCTGCACGGCTTTCCCGCGCCGGTTGCCTCACGCAGCGATCGCCGCAGCGGCCCGCTCGTTGACTAGCGCGATGGCCTCGCGCAGCACGTTCACGCCGGCGCCGGGCTTGACGCCCTGCTCGGCCAGATGCCGGCGGAACGCGCGCGCACCGGGCACGGCATGAAACGCACCGACGAAATGCCGCGTGATCGCGTGCAGCCGCGTGCCGCGCGCAAGTTCGCGCTCGATATAGGGCACGACAGCCTCGAGCGCGTCTTTCATGGTCGCATGCGGCGCGCTCTCGCCGAACAGCTCGGGATCGACGTTGAGCAGCCGCCACGGCTCCTGATACGCCGCACGCCCGAGCATCACGCCATCGACATGGTCGAGATGCGCGCTTGCTTCCTCGAGGCTGCCGATGCCGCCATTGATGATGACGGGCACTTGCGGCAACGCCGCCTTCAGCCGGTAGACGCGATCGTAATCGAGCGGCGGGATGTCGCGGTTTTCCTTCGGCGACAATCCGTTGAGCCAGGCTTTCCGCGCATGCACGATCAGCACGTCGGCGCCGGCCGCAATCACGCCGCGCGCGAGGGCGTCGAGCGAGACTTCCGGATCCTGGTCGTCGATGCCGATCCGGCATTTCACCGTGACCGGAATTTTTACCGCGCGCTTCATCGCATCGACGCCCGAGGCGACCAGCTCGGGCTCGGCCATCAGGCACGCGCCGAAGCGGCCGTCCTTCACCCGGTCCGACGGGCAGCCGACATTGAGATTGATCTCGTCATAGCCAAAGTCCTCGCCGATCTTCGCCGCCGTGGCGAGATCGGCCGGATCGGAACCACCCAGCTGCAGCGCGAGCGGATGCTCGCTCGGATCAAAGCCAAGCAGCCGCGCGCGATCGCCATGAATGATGGCGGGCGTCGTCAGCATCTCCGTATAAAGCCGCGCCCGCCGCGTCAGCAGACGATGGAACACCCGGCAGTGCCCTTCGGTCCAATCCATCATCGGTGCGACGGAGAAAAGGAAATCGCAGGATTTCGTGGTTTTTTCGGTCATTTCAGGTACTTACATAGATTTATGAATTTTACATTGCAACTCGTTTTTAGCCATTTTGTCGCGAAGCGACTCGATATTGCAAGCAACAGCCGCGAGCGTGATCGGCGTCCGACCCTCAAAGAGCTCGACAAGATCCTCGAATATTTCGGCGAACGGCTGAAGCGCCGACCGTCCTCCATTCCGATGCGGAAGATCATTGGTTTTGCGATATTTTCAACGCGGCGCTGGAGGAGATTACGCGGATCTCATGGAAGGATCGTGATGCGGAAGGAAACCGCGTCTTGGTCCGCGATATGAAGAACCCCGGAGAGAAGATCGGGAATGACGTATGGTGCGATCTTTTCGCTGGAAGCGCTTCAGATCATCCTCTCAATGCCGAGGAGGCGCGAAGAACTCTTTCCGTATTGCGGCGACACCATTGGAACCAATTTCACGCGCGCGTGCCAATTCCTGTCATGGTCCCCAGACAAAATGGGCTGACGCGAAGGCCAGGCCGACCTAGAACACGATATAAATTGAGCGACATGTGCCCCCTCGGGAACATTTCCGAACTGTGTTGCGGGGCACAGATCAAAACTCGTGCCGCCGCGTTTCAACGGTGAAATTCAATTACACCAGCTTCTTCCAGTACTCGCTCACATCATACCTCCGCACCTCCTCGACGCAGGTCGTCTCGAGTCCTTGCCGCGGAATCAGCCGATCATAGAAGTGCGGAAGGTCTTCGCGTTGATAGAGAATGCCGCAGGCGATGCGATCCTGAGCCTGCGTCGCGAGAGCCCTCGCCTGCTGCAGATTGCCCGGGTCGTGACCATCGGCATTTGCATCGAAGTACCTGTCCAACAGGTATTCGTGCGTCGCTAAGTGATTGTATGTCGGGCACGCCTGCAGCATCTCGACGAAGGCAAAGCCGCGGTGCTGAATGGCGGCTTTGAGAATGCGGGTCATCAGTTTGATGTCACCGCTAAAGCCACGGGCAACGAAGGTGGGGTTGAGCGAGAAGATCAGGTCCATGCTCGCCAACGTTTGCTCGGGGATCCCGTTGGGGCTTGTGTTCATCGGCTGGCCCTGTGGCGTGAGCGAACTCGCCTGCCCGGTCGTTAGCCCGTAGTTTGTATTGTTGTGCAGGACGAAGGTGATGGGATAATTGCTCCTCACGCCATGAATCAAATGCCCGATACCTTCCGAGAAAGTCGCGCCATCCCCGCCGAAGGCGATGACCGGAACTTTCATGTTTGCAAGCTTCGCGCCTGCTGCAAACGGGATGACGCGACCATGGAGCCCGTGGAAGCGGTAGCCCTCGATTTTGTCCGAGCCGTTGCCGTGACAACCGACATCGTAGCAAAGGCAGACCTGCCACGGATGCAAATTCAGTTCTACCAACGCATACTTCACAGCCGTCCAAATGCCATAGTTGCCGCAGCCGTCACACCAGATGCATTTGGTTTCCGAATAGTACTCGGAAATGGTGGGCGGGCGGGTCTGCAGAGCGATATTCATGATGAGGAACCTGCATATTCGAAACCGGGAAGATTGGCCTCGTTTTCCGAGGCGCACGCACATCTCTCCATCACCGACGAAAGAAGCTCATCGTAGAAAAACGGTCGCCCGTCGTACTTGAAAATTTTATCCGGGATATCCAGGCCGCATTCCATCCTGATGAGCATGCCCAGCTGCCCCTGATAGTTCTGCTCCACTAGGACGATGCGTTTCGCCCGCTTTGCCAGTCCCTGAAGCTCTTGGGTGCGGAGCGGCCAGAGATACGTGTAGTGCAAATACGCGATTTTCCACCCTCGTAGTTCATCACTACGCATGACGTCTTGAAAGACGTCACCGGTGCTTCCCCAACCGATCGCAAGCAATTCGATTTCGTCGCCTGCATCCAACCAGTCGGTCATCTCTGCGCTGCGACCGCCGATACTCAGATGAGGTGCGGGCAGCCGCGCTTTCAACCCGTCGAACTTCCGCAATCGCTTTTCCATTTGCAATTTGGCATTAAGGCTCGACTCATCCACGGCGCCCGTGGAATTGTGTTCATCGCCCTGGGCGCAATAAGTCGCCGCGTCGCTGCCGGGAAGCCATCGAAACGAAACGCCGCCCTGGGCATGCGGGTCAAATCGATCAGAAGATTTTAGCAGTTTCAGCTTCTCGGGATCGACCACGAGCCTGCCACGATCAATTTCGGCCTTTTCCAGATCGTAAGGACGTTGGGTGTAGAGCGCCTCGGCGATCTGCTTGTCGGTAAGGACAATGACACTAATCTGATACTGCTCTGCCAGATTGAATGCGACCGGCATCAAATCGAAGGCATCCTGGCTGTTGCTGACCGAAATTACGCAGCGCGTGAATTCGCCGGCGGAGCAACTCGTGGCCTGTAAGAGACCGCCTTGAGCCGTCCAGGTCGGCAGGCCCGTGGCCGGACCGGGGCGTTGCGCCAGCACAAACACCGTCGGGTTCTCGATCATGGCATTCAGGGACAGTGTCTCGCTCATAAGATCAAATCCGACACCGGAGGTGGCGGTGAGCGCGCGGGTTCCCATGTACATCGCCCCGCTCACGATCTGAGCGGCGGTGATTTCGTCTTCCGCCTGCTTGACCACCATGTGGGTCTTGTTTTCGAGTTCGGCAATAAATGACAACAGCGGGCTGGACGGCGTCATCGGGTAGCCGGCATAGAGCCGCACCCCCGCATGTACCGCGCCGAGTCCCATCGCTTGACTACCGGTAATTAAAAGGTGGCTGGCGAAACTCTTGTCAGGCGGCGGCAACGCGACGGCGGTAGCCCCTTGCTCTGAATCGACAAAGGAATATCCCTCATCGATACATCGCATGTTGAGTTCGAGCAGGCCTTTCTTCTTCGCAAACGTCTCCCCGACGAGGGACTTGAGGACATCGATATCCTGGTCCAGCATGGACCAGACAAAGGCGGTCAGCAGCACGTTCGACAGAATTGCCCTCGCGCCGAGGCGACTGAGCATGTCATCAACCGGAAAATAGATAACGCGGAGGCTTCGCTCCGCGATCAGTTTCCGATGATGCTCCGGAAACTGCCAGCCGGGGGTGACGTGCAACACGATCCCTCCCTGCTTCAGTTCCTCCATGTTCAGCTCGAGACCATGATGGTTGAGCGCGACAAGCACGTTCACCTTCGTTTCGGTGCTGCAAATGGGTTCATTCGAGACGTCCAGTTGATAGCTCGCGTGCCCGCCTTTTATCAGGGAGGGATACTCGCGGTAGCCGAACACGCAGTACCCGGATCGCTTGAGGCCTTTGGCGATAATCGCGCCAATGGAGTTTATTCCCTGTCCGGACGCGCCGACGATTTTGAGAGAGATGCGGGGCATCGCCTAACTCCAATCTGCCGGCTTCGAGGCATCCACCAACTGTTTGCCCCAAGCTCCTACTGCCTCCTCCTGGCCGTAAGGCTCGTCAATGATCTTAAGCGTCGGAACAATCAGCCGGCCATGATGGGCCCCGACGTAATGCTGCAAATGATCCGCCGCTCGCGCCGTGTAGAAATATCGATGGTCCCCAAGCCCGATGCACGCACACGGTTTGCCGGCCAAGTCCAGCGTCTTCGCCTTGTCATGGAGCAGCACGGACATGTGTGGATTCAATTGCCCCTCGATGCCTCCCGTATTCCAGGTCGCGGAGGCGAGCAGGAGAATATCTCCGCTCAGTAGATCCTGTGGCTGCGTTTTCTCGGCCACCGTTTCCTCGATCTCCCAGCCTGGGGCAACGCTCTTCAAAACTCCAATCAGCGCATCCACCACGTACGCGGTGTGACCGCTGGTCGAGGCAAAGACGATATGGAGGGCTCGACGCTGAATGAACTGCGGGACAGCCTCAGCGGCATTGGCGGTGCTGCTCACGAGTTACCTCCGCTTTCCGCCAGTGACGGTTCGCCGCTGACCGATCTTGACGCCTCCAACCGCTGAGGGCGGCGCATCTTCCTCCGCTTCAACCGACTAACAGAAGTCGCGCCGGCCGCACGTCCTTCGGCCTCCGTCAATGGAAAGGTAAGAAGAAAGTAAGATCCTTCGGCGGCGCAAGACGTATGAACCCGGCCGCCCAAACTGCTGACCAGCTCGCCGACGATCGTTAGCCCTCGACCGCGCCGAATCGGTTCGGGTGCCGAGCCATTGTCAGAAACCCTGCACTTTACGACGTTGCCCGCGAGCAGCAGCTCCACTCGCAATTCCGGATGTCTAGCGTCGAATTGTGCATGTCGTGCCACATTGGTAAGTAGCTCGGATACAATCAGCCCGAGCTTCCAGCACCGTTCTCCTTCAAGCCGCAGATCATCCGCTGAAAGCAAGACATTTATCGCGAGGCGGTCTAGTCGGTATTTCGTTATAGAGAAGCAAACCCGCTGGAGGTACCTCGCGGCATCGGTGAGGCGCCCTTGGTTTGGAGTGTGCAGCGCCCGATGAACATCGGCGCATTGATGCAGGAGATCTACGACCTCCAGGAGCGCCGCCTTGACCGCTGCGCTATCCGACTGCACCGCTTTGACTGAAACCGCGCAAATGGCGGATGTGAGCTCGTTATTTATTCTGTGGTTCAACTCGCGAAGAAGCAATGATCCATCGAGATTCGGAAACGGTACAGAGTGCTTCGTCATTTTTGTGCTCCGCGATTGTCCTCTCTAAGCGTCGGCCGCAGTTTCGTTCGGGTAGCACCAACAAGCTCGAGCAACGAAGGGCCCCCAGAGAGACGTTTTACCGCTCAACATCGCGGCGCTCCAATTCGGCTTCGATCGCGTCAAAGACAATCTCGGCTGGCATCACTGCAAGGCTAGTCCAGAGGATGATCGCGGCGCGCGCAGCAATTAGGTATTCGGTCATGCGAACACTACTCCCGTGCGAGAGGTTGGTCAGCTCCATGGTGTACACGCGCGCGTGATAACCACGTGGCTCAGCAGACACGGGCTGTCTACCGCCAAGCGCAAAAGCAGGATCGTCGCAACAATTGCCGGTCTGGACATGACCTTGCTCCTTTGGACGCTGCATGTAGTAGCCGACCTGCTTCGAACGATCTTGTTCGTTCCTGATCCATTTGGACGGTTACTGCGCAGTTCCGTCCGCAACGCCAGAATCTGTTCGTCTTCCTATTCCTGCCAGCGAACGCCAGCCGGGATTCTAAGATCACAGGCCGATGAAAGAGGAAAGCGCCGCATCGCACTTTGTCTCGGCTACGCTCTGCGCCGCGCTTCACTCAGGCTTGAGTGCAGGACCTGGCGTGCCGAATAGTTTGGGCACGCATTCGCCAAGCCCTCTAACGGCCCTGATAATCACAATGCTCGCTTGCTATCGCTTGAAAGCTCGACGCCACGCGCCCGGACTTACGCCGACCGTCTGTCTGAAAACTCGCGTGAGGTGACTTTGGTCGCTGAAACCGCACTCCGAGGCCACATCCGATAACGACAGCCCATCATCACGCAGCTTTTCCTTGGATAGCACGACGCGCTGCTCAATTAGCCACTTGTGCGGCGCCACTCCCAGCGTGCGACGGAAGGCGTGCGAGAAATAGCCCACTGACAGGCCGCACTCTCGCGCCACCTCCTCGAGCGCCACACCGCGCTTGATGTTGGCGCGAAGAAGTTCCCTCGCGCGTCGCTCCTGCCATGGCGCGAGCCCACCCCGGGCCGGCCGCCACATTGGCTGCATGCCTCCATAGGTCTGAGCGACATGCACCCCGACCGCCAGCAGGACGTGATCGAGAAACAACGGGTTAGCTCGGTCCGGATGCCTGAGGGCGGATAGCAGCAAGCTCCCCAGGCCGGAAATCGTGAGGTCGTTAACGCCCACGCCGGGCTCATAGCTCAAATCGCGAATTCGTGGCGCGTTGGCGTCGTCCGCGATCGCGTCCAGCGCCGCACGCGGCAGATAAAAAATCAGAGAGTGAAAGGCCTTGTCGGGAAAAGCGGTGGGATCTCGCTTCAGATCATGGAGGCAACTCTCGCCAGCCCGCAAGTCGCACACCGACACTCGTCGGCCATCCTCCCAATATTCGCGATTGCGCGAATCACGGAGGTGCAGACTGACGAGAAAAGCATCTTCCCGCGGAATCGGACCGCGCTTTTCCCGCAACGGATTATCACATCGAATCTCCGTGACCGCTATATCAGCTGTGCGCAAGGCCCGGGTAACGATCGCGGGTCCGCTTTCGACTCGCAATGCCTCACCAAGCCGTTGTCCATAAGCCTCGGTCATCTCAATCAATAGCTCAAAGGGCCAAACTGTAGATCCGCATTTTGTAACTCCTTAGATTTGAGGTCGCGACTGGCACCGGAAACGGTCATCGTCGATGAGGCTGTCCCATCGCATCAACGTCAACTTTCAGTCCGATAGCGACCATCCCACAGTTGCTCAAGTAATTCTTGAATCGACGTGATCCCATCTGACTGCTTGTGCTCTCTTAGGGCGTGGACTCATCAGCACGCAGCCAAGTGCGTACGGATGCGAGCTAGACGAAGGCTGGAGATCGAGTTTTGTTGACGTCGATTTCGTGGGTCGTTGCTGCCAACGACCTCTCTATATCAGCCGGGCTGACCCTGCCGCCGGCATTACTGACGATTTGGTGTGTCAAGCGATGCACAGGCCGAGCAGGGATTTCGGCTCAAGAAACGCCTCCATCCCGAAGTCGCCGTATTCGCGGCCGATGCCGGATTGCTTGAAACCGCCGAACGGTGCCATCGGCTCGTGGGCCAGCGTGTTGATCAGCACGCGACCGGCAACAATCCGGTCGGCTACTCGTCGCGCACGAGCCATATCGCCGGACAAGACATACGCTTGCAAGCCGTAGACCGTGTCATTGGCGATGGCGATCGCCTCTTCGTCGTCCGCGTAGGGAATGATCGACAGCACCGGCCCGAAGATCTCCTCGCGCGCAATGGTCATGTCATTGCGGACGTTGGTGAACAGCGTCGGCCGCACGAACCATCCGTCGAGCCCGTCCGGCCTACCCTCGCCGCCGGCAAGCAGCGTGGCCTCGTCGATACCGATACGGATATAACGTTGAACGCGATCCCACTGCTTCTGGCTGACCATCGGGCCGACGGTCGTTGAGGGATCGCGCGGATCACCGGTTTTGACCTCTCCGATCGCCGCCGTCGCAAGCTGTTCCACCTCGCCGAGCCGGCTCCGTGGCACGAGGACGCGTGTGCCGGCGATGCAGGCCTGTCCGCTGTTCATGAAGCCCGCACTGAGGGCCAACGGAATCGCCTGCGCCAGATTGGCATCGTCTAGAATGACGGTGGGAGACTTGCCGCCGAGTTCGAGCGTGATCCTCTTCATCGTTTCCGCGCCGGCCCGCAGGATGGCCTTGCCGACTGCAGTCGAACCCGTGAAGGAGATCTTCGCGACATCGGGATGGCTGGCGATCTCGGCGCCGACCACTTCGCCTCGGCCGGTGACGATGTTGAACACGCCGGCTGGCAATCCGGCCGCGTGCAGCGCTTCGGTGACCACCTGGGTCTGGATCGCGCTCATTTCGCTCGGCTTGACGACCGCCGCGCAACCAGCAGCGATTGCGGCAGCGAGCTTGCCGCAAATGAAGCCCGCATCGCTGTTCCACGGCGTGATGAGACCGGCGACGCCCAAGGGCTGCATCATCACCTCGGCCGTGCCGGCGCGACGCGTAAAGCGATAGTCCTCCAGAACCCGGGCCATATCGAGGAGGACGTTTGCCGGGTGGTCAGCCATGAAGCCGGCACGCGAGACGGGTGCGCCATACTCTTCGACAATTGCTTCCAGCAGGTCCTCCCGACGCGCCTTCATGGCGGCGTGCATCCGCCGCAGCAGGTCGATGCGTTCGGCCTTGCTCGTGTGCGCGAAGGCCGGGAAGGCGCGTTTGGCTGCGGCGATGGCGGCGCGCGCGTCCTCCTCATCAGCGAGGCGCACCCGACCGATGACCTGCGCCCTCGCTGGGTTGTATAGGTCGAACAGCTCGGTCCCGTGCGGTGTGACGAATCTGCCGTCGATATAGATCTTGTCGATGAAGCGCATGGCACTCTCTCCCGGAGAACGGTGGATGAGCCGGAGATAGGGCACTGTCGTTGGTCCGATAAGGTGTATAATTCCGCATAATCTGGTGCAAGAATCCGGACAATGAGGTCATCGGGACTGATCGAACTTGATGCGGTGCTGGCGGTGGCGCGCCACCGCGGCTTCCGTGCGGCTGCTACTGAACTCGGCATGTCGCGCTCGGCGTTGAGCCATGCCATCGCCGCGCTGGAAGCGAAACTCGGCGTGCGCCTGTTCCACCGAACGACGCGAAGCGTGTCACTGACCGAGGCCGGTGAGCAGTTCGTTTCCGGCGTTGCGCCAGCGCTGGGCCAGATCAGCGAAGCGATGGCGCGGGCGGGAAGCCATCGCGACACGCCGGCCGGCACGCTGCGCATCAATACATCGCCGGGCGCGGCGCGGCAGATGGAGCCGCTGGTGTTCGAGTATCTGCGCCGATATCCCGACATGACGGTCGACATCGTCACTGAGGGACGACTGGTCGACATTGTCGTCGATGGGTTCGACGCCGGCGTGCGCCTGGCTGAGCAGGTGCCGCAGGACATGATCTCCGTGCCGCTCGGGCCCGACCAACGTTTCGCAGTCGTGGGATCGCCCGCCTATTTCGAGCACCGTCCGAAGCCACGCACGCCTGCCGAGCTATCCCGGCATCGCTGCATCCGCAGCCGACTGCCGAGCGGAGGCATCTATCGTTGGGAGTTCGGGCGCCACGGCGAAACACTGGCGATTGATGGCGAAGGTCCGCTGATCCTCGACGAGCCCAATTTAATGCTGGCGGCGGCCCGGGCCGGGTTCGGCCTCGCCTATCTCAGTGAATGGAATGTCGCGGCCGACCTCGCGGCCGGCTCGCTGGTTCGCGTGTTGGATGAATGGACACCGCCCTTTCGAGGCCTGTCGCTCTATTATCCCGGACGTCGGCATGTACCCGCCGCCTTGCGCGCCATGATCGACCTGATCCGGGAAAAGGCGGTGAAGTGAAAGTTTGTTGCCGCTGCCCGACTCGTCATGAGCTCCGCCCGTGTCGCCTGCCAAGGTCGTCAGTTGCAGTTACTCGAAGATCGGATCGTCTCGATCCAATTGGCGAACGCCTGCATGAACTGCTGCAGGAATTTGCGGGTGCCGTCGCTGCCGAGCTTGTCATGTTCATCGAAGAGCTTGTCGACATGGCTGACATAGGCCTCAGGCTGCTGCATAGTCGGCACGTTCAGAAACACGAGCGACTGCTTGAGATGATGATTGGCGGCGAAGGCCCCGATCGCACCCGGCGAACTGCTGACGACAGCACCAGGCTTGCGGTTCCAGACGCTTGCTCCATACGGCCTGGAGCCGACATCCAGTGCATTCTTGAGAACGGCCGGCACCGAGCGGCTATATTCAGGCGTCACGAACAGCACCGCATCAGCGGCCGTGACCCGCTGACGGAACGCGATCCATGGCGCGGGGGGAGCGAGAAATAGCCCACTGACAAGCCGCACTCTTGCGCCACCTTCTTGAGCGCCACACCACGCTTGATGTTGCGCGAAGAATTTCCCTCGCGCGTCGCTCCTGCCATGGCGCGAGCCCACCCCGGGCCAGCCGCGACATCGGCCGCATGCCTCAATAGGTCCGAGCGATATGCGGTATTCTTGGGCACACGCGGTGCACCAATCAATAGGCTGGGGGCGGCTCTTTCGCTGATCGATTTGGATGATGTTTGGACTACTTCGATCTTCGCAAAGCAGATGCATGCATCTAAAAAGTGAGTTGGGCACCCGTTAGCAGACTTGACGAGGTCAGGTCCCCTTTTCGCGGCTGCAAAACGCAGCAGATTTCTTCAAGACTTCGCCGCGCCTGGCGGGTGAGCATGTCCGGCTGGGACCTTCAGCCGTCCGTTTCGGAGCTTCTCAGGCCCGAGGCTGCGCGCAACGTTCCGCTGGCGCTGTGCGACAGCGGGAATTAAGTCGACGGACACGGCGATGCGCTTGTCAGAATGATCGACGTCGCAAACGGCCGGAAAAAACAAGTCGAGGGACGCCGCAATGGTTGGATGGCTGATTCAAATGAACGAGGACGGATAAAACCTTGTCGACCTTCTCGCAGCCCGCAAATGCGCCCCATTGGGGTAGAGTACGGCAGTTGAATTTCTCCAACACCTTGAGCCCAGATGGAATTAACAACTTCCAGGTCCTTTGGGAGGACGGCGAGCGCGTCTTCTACCGAGGAGAGCGTCAGGCTACCGCTACTGGCCCAGGTGTGCTGGCCGTGTTGCCGGCCAATGATCATCCAGCACCTGGAACTCTCGATCGTCTGGCTCATGAATATGGCCTGAAGGACGAGCTCGACCGCGCATGGGCGGTACGGCCTCTTAAACTCGTCCGCGAAGGCGGACGAACCATATTAGTCCTCGAGGATCCCGGCGGCCAACCGCTCGAGAGCCAGCTCGGCCGTCCAATGGAGATAGGGCAGTTCTTGCGGCTTGCAATCAGCCTATCGACTGCGCTTCGCGAGTTGCACGAACGAGGCATCATCCACAAGGACATCAAGCCGGCCAACATCCTTGTAGATTCAGCGATCGAAAAAGCGTGGCTGACGGGTTTCGGCATCGCTTCTCGCCTGCCGCGCGAGCGCCAGGCACCGGCTCCGCCCGAGGTCATCGCCGGTACGCTTGCTTATATGGCGCCCGAACAGACCGGACGGATGAACCGCTCGATCGACTCTCGAAGCGACCTTTACGCACTGGGCGTCAGCTTCTACGAGCTGCTGACCGGTCGATTGCCATTCACCGTTGCGGACCCGATCGAACTGATTCACTGTCACATCGCCCGCGAGCCCGCCCCACCCCACGAGATTGCACGCGCGCTGCCGGCTCCACTCTCAAGGATTGTCATGAAGCTTCTCGCGAAGATCGCCGAGGAGCGCTACCAGACCGCCGCAGGAGTCGAGGCGGATCTGCGCAAGTGCCTGACCGCCTGGCAGTCGTTCGGGCGGATCGACGTGTTTCCGCTTGGTCTGCAGGACGCGTCGGACCGGCTGATGATCCCGGAAAAACTCTACGGACGCGAGGGCGAGATCGCCACCCTGCTTGCTGCCTTCGACCGGGTCGTGAAGCATGGCGGTTCGGAGCTCGTTCTGGTCTCCGGCTACTCGGGCATCGGCAAGTCGTCGGTCGTCAACGAGCTGCACAAGGTCATCGTGCTGCCTCGCGGCATCTTCATTTCGGGAAAATTCGACCAGCGCCTCCGCGATACCCCGCATGCGACCTTGGCTCAGGCGTTTCAGGGATTGATTCAGCAGCTGCTGAACGGTCACGCGGACGACATCGTCCGCTGGCGAGACGCGATCAAAGAAGCTGTCGGGAACCAGGGCCGTCTACTGACCGACCTCATTCCCGAACTTGTTCGACTGATCGGCCCACAACCGACCGTAGCGGTCCTCTCGCCCAACGACGCCCAACTGCGGTTTCAGACCGTATTCCAACGGTTTGTCAGCGTTTTCGCGAGGGCCGAACACCCGCTCGTCATTTTCGTCGATGACCTGCAATGGCTCGATCCCGCGACGCTGACGCTCATCGAATATCTCCTACTTCATCCCGACACGCGGCACCTTCTGGTGATCGGCGCATTTCGCGACAATGAAGTCGACCCGACGCATCCGTTGATGCTCAAGCTGGCGGATCTGCGCCGCGCGGGCGCAAGGATCGATCAGATCGTCCTCGGCCCGCTCTCGGCCGACAACATCAGCCAACTGCTATGCGACACCTTGCGGCATGTGCCGGCCGAGGTGCGGCCTCTTGCTGAACTGGTCTACCAGAGAACCACCGGCAATCCGTTTTTCGCCGGGCAGTTCCTTACCAGTCTGGCGGAAGAAGCGCTGATCAAGTTCGATCCACGCTCGCGCTCTTGGACGTGGAACTTGGACGCTATCGTGGACAAGAGGTTCAGCGACAATCCGGTGGACCTGATGATCAGCAGGTTGCGCCGTCTCGCTCCGGAAGCCCAGGAAGCGCTGAAACTGCTCGCCTGCCTGGGCAATCACGCCGACTTCGCGACCTTGGCGAAGCTGCGCAGCGAGTCCGACGCAGCAATGCATGCCAGTTTTCGCGACGCCGTACGTGCCGGAGCCGCCTTACCCCGGGAGGGAAGCTATCGGTTCTTCCATGATCGAGTTCAAGAAGCGGCCTATGCGCTGATTCCCACGGAAGGTCGCGCCGAACTCCATCTGCGGATCGCACGTCTTCTTGTCGCAGAGACCACGCCGGAGAGAGTTGCGGAGAAGATCTACGATCTTGTCAACCAGCTTAACCTCGGCTCGGCACGAATTTTCGAGTGGCCGGAAAAGGTACACGCAGCTGAGCTGAACTTCGTCGCAGGGCGGAAGGCGAAAGCCTCGACCGCCTATGCCTCAGCCTCCAATTACCTCGCGGCCGGCATCGCCATTCTGTCGGACGAAGGCTGGCATAGATCCTATGATTTGATGTTGAGCCTGTTCCTGGAACGGGCGGAATGCGAGATCCTCAACTCGAACCTGGAGCAGGCCGCGGGACTCATCGAGGTATTGCTCGTCAAGGCCCGATCCAATATCGACCAGGCCGAGATTTGTCGTTTGCGCATGCTGCTTCAATTGAGACAAGGCAACTACACTCCGGCGATCAGTACGGCGCTCGAATGCCTGCGAATGTTCGGCATCGACATGCCGGTCTCGCCGACGCCGCAACAAGTGCGGGAGGTCTACGAGGACATGTGCCGGACCCTCGGCGAGCGGTCGATCGAGAGCTTGATCGACCTGCCGGTCATGGAGGACCCGGAAATGCGGGCGGCCATGAAGCTCTTCAGTGGATTGGGCAATCTGGCCTATCACGTCGACCTTGATCTGTACCAGATGATTTGCTGCTGGATGGTCACGCTGAGCTTTCGTCATGGTACGAGCGAGTATTCCGCGATCGGCTATGCTGCGATCGGTACGATAATTGGTCCGGCGTTCCATCGCTTTGCCGACGGAGAGGCATTTTCACGGTTGGCCGTCGCAGTCGTCGATCGATTCGGCTTCGCCGCGGAAAAGGCGGCCGCACATTTCCTCATGCAAATGGCGGTCCTGTGGACACGTCCGATCGAAGATGCCCTGACGTGTCTTGAGGCGGCGATCCGAGCTGTCGCGGAAACCGGCGAAATGGTCTACGCGTGCTGGAATCGTCAACATCGCCTCACCGATCTGATGACACGCGGTGATCCTCTTGATCAAGTGTGGCTCGAATCGGAGAGCGCCCTGGATTTCGTCCGCAAATACAAATTCGGCCAGTTGGTCATCTTGAGCATCCAAGGCTTCGTCCAAAGTCTTCGTGGCCGTGCGGGCGGCAGCGCGCCCCTAGACGAGGCGGCACTTGAAGCACGGTTGCTCCGGGGCGGCGTTCCCATTGTTGCCTGCTTTCACTGGATCCTGCAATTGCAACGGCACTTTTTATTGGGCAACGCAGAGAGAGCCCTTGAGTTTGCCGCCAAGGCGAAGCCGATTCTCTGGTCGGCCCGTCTCAATCTTCAGTCGATGGATTACTGCTTTTATCATTCCCTCGCCATTGCTGCGGTCTTTCCGGCGTCTTCGCCGGAAAGACGGGCAGAGCTTCGCGGGGATCTTATCGCACATCTCGACTCGTTTCAGCGATGGGCGGAGAGCTGTCCGGCGACGTTCGCGCATAAATACGCGCTGGTCTCGGCGGAATGGGCGCGCCTCGAAGCGCGCGACGCCGACGCCATGCCGCTGTACGAGCAGGCAATCCGCTCGGCGGCGGAGCGTGGCTTTCTCCAGGACCAGGCGCTCGCCAACGAATTGGCGGCTCGATACTACCGGCTTCGCGGTCTGGAGAAGGTCGCGGATACCTATTTGGACGAGGCTCGCGATTGCTATGTCCGCTGGGGAGCTTGGGCGAAGGTGGCTCAGCTCGATCAAAGCCATCCCCGGGCCAGCACCCTGCCGTCAGTTCCTCCAAAGCCCACCATCGAGACGCCTGTCGAGCGGTTGGACTTGGCCACGGTCATCAAGATGTCCCAGGCCGTGGCCGGCGAGATAGTTCTCGAGAAGCTAATCGAGACGCTGATGACCATTGCGGTCGAGCACGCCGGGGCCGACCGCGGCCTTCTGATTCTCCCCAATGGCCGCGAAAATCATATCGAAGCGGTCGCAAGCAGTGGTCGCGATGGCGTCAAGGTCAGCCTTCTTGGAACACCGGTGACAGGATCGGAATTGCCCGAGTTGATCCTCGGGCAGGTCATCCACACTCGAAGCCAGGTGATCCTTGGTGACGCCCGCGACGAGCATGCGTTTACCGAGGACGACTACATGGGCCTTAAGCGGGCACGATCGATTCTTTGCCTGCCATTGCTCAAGCAAGCCGAGCTGATCGGCGTTCTCTATCTCGAGAACAGCCTGGCCTCCCATGTGTTCACGCCGGCCCGGATAGCGGTGCTGAAACTGCTTGCCTCACAGGCGGCAATCGCACTGGAGAACGCGCGGTTATACCGCGATGTGGCGGAACGCGAGGCGCAAATCCGCTGCCTGGTCGACGCTAATATCATTGGCATTTTCATCTCAAATGCAAAAGGTGAAATCATCGAGGCCAACGACGCGTTTCTCAGAATGATGGGATACGACAGAGAGGTTCTCGCGTTAGGAAGCGTACGCTGCACGGACTTGATGGCCCCGGAGTGGCGTGGCCGCAATGCCCGGGTAATTGAAGAGGTTAGAACGACGGGCATCGCTCAGCCATACGAGACCGAGTATTTGCGGAATGATGGTAGCCGCGTGCCCGTGATGGTCGGCGCCGCCAGCTTCGAAGACACTCGGAACCAACGCGTCGCTTTCGTGCTCGATCTGACTGAACGCAAACGCGCGGAAGAGGCGCTGCGAGAGCTCGAATCAGATTTCGCCCACATGAACCGCGTGAGCACGATGGGAGAATTGGCCGCCTCGCTGTCTCACGAAATTCTGCATCCTATCGCGACCGCCCGCAACAACGCACGGGCAGGAACGCGCTTTTTGGAAATGAACCCGCCGAATCTGGAAGAGGCCAGGGAGGCGCTCGCTTGTGTGGTCAGGGACACAGACCGAGCGAAGGATATCATTGGGCGGCTGCGTGACCACATCAAAAAGGCGCCGCCGCGGAAGGAGTCCTTTGGCCTCAATGAAGCGATCAACGAGGTTCTTGTCATGGTGCGAAGCGCAATCACCAAGAACAAAATCGCAGTCAGCAACCACCTGATGGATAGGCTCGTTCCGATTCGGGGCGATCGTGTTCAACTACAGCAAGTCCTCGTAAACTTGATTCTCAATGCGGTCGAAGCAATGAGCTCAGTTGAGGATGGAGTGCGAGAATTATCGATTAGAACCGAGCAACGCGAAACGGATAGCATTCTGTTCGCAGTGCAGGATTCGGGGCCCGGCATTAATCCGGGAGATCTCGAACGGGTGTTCGAACCCTTTTACACCACAAAGACAAGCGGGATCGGCATGGGTCTGTCAATCTGCCGGTCGATCATCAACGGCCATGGGGGCCGCTTGTGGGTAACTCCCAACGAGCCTCGAGGAGCCGTATTTCAGTTCACCTTGCCGGCGGAAGAGGACTCGTGATTTTTCTTTAGTCGGGCGTACCGGGCTGCAGGGCCGAACGCAGACATCGATCGAGATAAAGGTCGTCCACTGGCTTGCTGAGGTAGCCAACAACCCCGTCCTTTAGCGCCCGATCCCTGACGATCTCATCGGGGTATGCCGTAATAAGGATGGTCGGGATAGAGCACCCTGTGTCGACCAAATGCCTATGCAGCTCGACTCCGGTCATTCCGGGCATATGAACGTCGGCGACCAAGCAGGCGGTTTGAGGCACGACTCGCGACGCCAGAAAATCGGCCGCCGACGGAAACGCTTCGACTGTATAGCCCAACAACATTACGAGTGTTCGCATTGATTCTCGAAAGGGCTGATCATCGTCGACGATCGATATCAATGTACGGTTCGACATTGCAGTTCCCCGGTCGTTTCCTCGCTCGCGCCATACCGGCGTCGCAATGGCTGCCCCCGCATGCAATGCTGCAGTGTCTGGGAGACAGCCCGATAAAGCAATGCCAGTGTACCTAAGCGATGGCTTAGGTCTCCGGCTATCCGCTTACGACACTGTTATTTCTCGGCCGTTGTACATAGATTGGCACTACTGTAGTGGGAAGAATGCGTTCCACTTCTCGCAGGAGCCGGGGATGAGCGACACAAATCCCAGCGTCTTGGTCATCGATGACGACCCCGCGTTTCGGGATTCGGTCGCGCGTCTTTTGCGGACAGTCGGCTTGCATGCCCGGGAGTTTTCGTCTGCTCCCGAATTTCTCATGGCTGACCCGCCGGAAGGCCCGACTTGCTTGGTGCTCGACGTCAGAATGCCCGGGCGAAGTGGTCTTGAGCTTCAGCGCGACCTTGCTGCAGCGAACATACAACTACCAATCATCTTCATCACAGCGCATGCCGATGTACCGATGACGGTGCAAGCGATGAAGGGCGGTGCCATAGAGTTCCTCACAAAACCATTCCGCGATCAAGACCTTCTTGACGCTGTCGAGGCCGGCCTCGCCCGCGATCGTGCTCGCCGGGAGAAAGACAGGGCATTGGCTGCGCTCAGGGAGCGTTTCGACGTGCTCAGCCCTCGCGAGCGCGAGGTCCTGCTGCATGTCGTGGCCGGCCGCCTGAACAAGCAGATCGCCAACGACATCGGCATCGCTGAATCCACGGTAAAGGTACATCGCACTCATCTGATGCGGAAAATGAAGGCGCATTCACTGCCCGAGCTCAGCCGGATGGCGGACCTGCTCAGTTTGAGATCACAGCCGCAGAACTCGTAAGCCCGCCTACGGGCATCCGCCACGGGCGTCTTCGCGCGAGGGCGCTGTTTCTTGCGCGCAAATCACCGTCTGCCGCGCTTATTGCATCGCGATGGGTCGTCCAAACGTGCCCATTCGGCTAGTGGATGCGAAAGCACGAACTCGCGAACCCGCAGCCCATAAGCGATCGCTTAGCGTAGGCAACCAAAAGCGAACCTCACAGTACCCGCCGTGCGATCGACCGCGGCCCGCCAAACGGTCAGAACACGTCTTACGGGTTCTACGGGAGGTTGCCCTCCTGCACGCACGCGAGGTTACAATGCACGCATCAAGATCGATTGTGCCTTCCAAACACTTGGCGGAATTTCGTCTCGAACCGAGATCGCAAACCCTATCGCAGGAATCCACCATCCCGGCCGATCAACAGTTCCGCTTGTTGGCAAATGGCTTGGTCGAGCTGCTTGAAACCGCAAGGCGAGAGCTAGATGGTGACCGAGAGGTGGCGAAGACGTCACTGATTACCGCATCGAACATCTTGCACGTGCAGATCGAGCGCTGTTCTGGTGCGAATGGCTTCCCCAGAGGCGGCTTGGTAGATTGGCAAATCGCTCGCGTTCGAGCTTACATCGACAGAAATCTGCATCGCACCATTCATATCCGGGATCTCAGCGCAGTCGTGCGTCGGAGCACCGCGCACTTCTCCCGAAAATTCAAACTATCTTTCGGCGAGTCACCACATGCTTACGTGACGAGGAGACGCTTGGAAAAAGCCTGCGGCCTCATGATAAAGAGCGCGGCATCATTGAGTGAAATAGCCTTGAGTACAGGCTTTTCAGACCAATCACATCTAAGCAGGCTTTTCGGGCAGGCCTTTGGGCAAAGTCCGGCTAGCTGGCGACGCGAGCGCTGCATTCCTGGCGAGGTCATGTCGAGCAACAGAATGGAAGCACGACGCGCTTGAGAATATTCACCGCGTGCGAGGAGCGCCTGGGTGACCCGCCCGGACGGCGCATCTTTGTCCTCCGCATGCATCGAAGCGTCGTAGAAGACATAAAACGCGCTCGCGATAATGCCGGCCGCGATGATGATCGCGACAACGGAAACGGCTCTAATGGCTCGGTCATTCGTTCTCATGGCTTTCACCGAAGGCGGTGAATAATCTGGGTCAACCAACCGATGGCGATCTCGTCGGCACGCGAAAAGCCGCGCTGCCTGCCTCCGAGTGTCAGGATGGCCATCACCGCCGCGAGCAGTGCGATATCGACGAGCGCGACCTTGAGCAGATCTCCCGCATCGATCTGATGCCAGATGCCGTCCATGACGCTGTGGCTGAAAGCCGCGTAGACGAGGATCAGGACCGAGCCGTAGTCCACGCTCCGTCAAATAAGCCCTTCACCTTCAAAACGGGTCTTCATGCAAGTGGGCTCGATTAATCAAACGAAGGCAATTGATCGCTTCAGGACAAGTGGAGATCGCGAATGAGCCATCGCGGGCAAAGGTCGACGAGGGCAGCGGTGGCGCGTGATCCGCCAGCAAAAGGCCGATATGGGCGTGGGCCCTAAGCGGGCTCACAGGAGGGCACTGGCTCAAGGACGTCCACCACGGCGCCGCGTTGATCGACAAAAACCTTCTTCGTGTTGGAGCAACGAAAATACAACCGGGTCATGTTCGGCCTCGTTGCGATGGAATGGGCAGCAGCGACAGGCAAGCGTCGGATCTGTCCTCGGTGCGGCGATTCGAAGACACAAGCGACGCTGTGAAGATCTGAAAGAAGATCCAAGTACTCATGAGAGGAAAGAGGATCATCTGCGCACCTCCGCGGATTTGGATTTGTCAGGGAATAGTGAGGTTCAACTCGCGCACCTCGTCGCCAACAGGTCATTGAAAGCGTTGATCACGGAATCAAGCAGAACCAGAGTTCGCTCACCGTCGGCGTACCTTGCTGCGGCCTGCAGCGTCACCGACTCATAGAACGACGCGGCATAAGCCCGACAAGCCGTCTCATTGTCGGCTGCATTGGCTTGTTGGCTACCCACCGTCGCCGAGCGCGTTCGAGTGGCATCGATATCCTTGTTTGACGTAGACTCCGCTGCAACCGCCGGAATAGACGCGATGATCGCGGTAGAAGCGATGAGAACAAGTATTCTCCGCATGACTTGAACTCCACAGAATGAGTTGTCACGAGGAGACTTGCATTTGTGCAGGTCCATCTTCAATTGCACGTGAGTCGTTCAAGGTACGACTGTGGTTGTGCGACCTAAACCTCGGTTTAGAAAAGAGATGAAGGGGCTTTTCGATCAGCGTTGCGCTACCAGCTCGGCGACACCGCTTGTCTCGTTGAAAAGCTTGTTAAGATGTCAACCGCACTTCGAAGTCAGCGCATGACCATAGCGCTGAGCGCTATGGTTGGGCGGTTGGTTGGCCGCCGATCGCGCAGGTGTCCGATTTGCTCGCCCGAATATCCAAATCTGCGACGCGCGCGTAGTCGACCTGTACCAACGGGTCTGTGCGCGGTGTTTTCGTTGGTGTGAAGGGTGCAGAAACACGGGTGCAGAACAAAGACAAAGCGTAGTTAAGCTCGGCTCTCGAGCGAATTTCAGAACGGATCGCGCTGGCGTTCCGAACCATGTCCCGCCTCAACTATCGAAAACAACAATTGCCTTATATTTCAATAGGATATGGCGGAGAGCGTGTCAGTCAACTCCCATTGAAAGATAAGGCATTTTCGACCTTCCCAGACCAAAACCCACTATTTGAGCCATGCAGTCCCGATGGAATGTGCACTCGGACTGTGCTGACAACGCAACGCAGCCGTTTTCGACTGATGAATATGGTCCGTATCTCTCAATTGCCATAAGCTACGGCGTTCTTCATCTCCGGTATCGGCGAAACGACGGAATGGCCGCTCAGGAAACGGTCGATATTTTGCAGTAGAAGACTCGTGGATACGGCGTGGACTTCGGGAGCGAACGCTGCGACATGCGGTGTTAGGATCACGTTGTCCATCGTTCGCAAAGCTTGCGGGATCGATGGCTCCTCCTCGAATACGTCCAGGGCGGCCCCCGCAATCCCACCCAATTTCAAGGTCCGCACCAGCGCCGACGTATCCACAAGACTACCCCGACTCACATTCACCAGAAATCCGCGAGGCCCGAGCGCGGACAATACCGCTTCGTCGATGACGTGGTAAGTCTCGGAGCCGCCGGGAGCAGCCACGATCAGGCAATCGACGTTCTCGGCAAGGTCGCTCACCGTATCATAGAACTTCCACGCGACCTCCGGCTTGGGTCGCCGTGAGTGGTAGCTGACTTCCATATCGAAGCCTTCAAGCCTTCGCGCGATCCGGCGCCCGATGGCTCCAAGACCAACGATCCCGGCGCGCTTGCCCGTCGGTATAGGTCGTGGACCGAGGTTACCCCGCCAGCGATCCTGCTTGGCCACACTGTCGAACATGTGGATATTTCGCATGATCGCGAGCAACATCGCCACCGCGTGATCGGCGACGGCCGAGGCGTTCGATCCGGCGCCATGTGTAACCATTACGCCTCGCTTACGCGCGGCCTCGAGATCGACGTTTTCGTATCCAGTTCCAATGCAACAGATGAGCGACAGGCTGGGCATGCTGAGAATATCCGTCTCAGACGCGCCAATGAACCCCGTGGTGACCAATATCCTGGCGTTGGCTAGGATCGTCGCGTCGGGACGCGGCCGTCCCGGCATCAGATCGTGAATCCGATATCTTCCGCTCAAGGCTTCGCGAAAAGCCGCCGCTTCGACCTTGAATATGACGTCGCTGAGCAGGGGTCCGTTTCCTTTCGTTTTGCTAGCGTCCGCGGGCCGCTTCGGCTCCCCACGAATGGTCGCGAGTTCGGATCGCTTGCGTTCCGGAACGACGCGGAAGGCGCTGACAGCTGCTGCGAGGATCGCCACGCCAGCGCCGAGAGCGAGACAGATCGGCGGCCCTCTTTCTAGCCCGAACGATATGAGTGTGATCGCCGCGACGGAGGCCCCGATCGATTGACCGAACAATCTCGCTGAGCCGAGCGTGCCGCTCGCCGCCCCGCTCCTTGGCGGCGGCGCCGAGCTGATCAGTGCCCAGTTGTTAGGTGACTGAAACAAGCCGAAGCCGACGCCGCACAAAGCCATACTGGTGACGATCGCTGACGTCGGCGTGCCCGTCCGCAAGGTCGCCAACATCGCCAGCCCCGTGGCGAAGATCAAAAGGCCAGCCGTGCACAGCTGCGCCGGCGAAAGCCGCCCGACCAGATTGCCGGAGATGAGCGCGATCACGATCAGTGCGGCCGGCCACGGCGCGATCAGAAAGCCGATCTCCGCGGGATCATGATGGCCCAGGTGTCCAATGAAGAACGGCAACACGATCATCGCCTGCATTTGCGCCGTAAAGGAGCAGATTGAGGTTAGAACCGACATTCGAAACAGCGGGATCCTGAAAAGGTCGATCGGAAAGAGCGGAGCCGGCTTTCCCTTTTCCCGTCGCAGGTAGGCCCAGCCGAGCAACACTATGCCTATGGTTTCCAACCCGAGGATCCACCACGGATGCCCGTGGCCCAGCCCATTTGTCGTGAACAAGAGCAGCCCGAAGGTGCCCGAACAGAGGAAGGCGCTCGGCAAATCAAACGGACGGGCGGATACGGGGGTCCGAGGAATCGCGTAAAGCGCGAACAATATTGCGATTATCCCGATCGGCACGTTGACGGCAAACAGGCCATGCCAGTCGAAGTATTTTATGATGAGCGAACCTATGGGAGCGCCTGCCGTGACCGCGGACGCCGCGACGAACGAATTGATGCCGATGCCTCTTCCGAGCGCTGCTTTCGGATAGACGAATCTTATGATCGCGATATTGACACCCAAAATGCCCGCGGCACCCAGGCCCTGCGCGACGCGCGCCATCATGATCGCAAGAAAACTGTCCGACATAGAGACGGCCGCCGACGAGATGGAGCGTCAGCCCGCTGAGGTAGACCCTCCGATAACCGTGGATCTCTCCAAGCGCCGAAAGTGGCAGCAGGAAGACAGCGAGGGCAATCTGATAGCTGCTGACGAACCAAATGGCGCTCGCAGGCGAAATATGCAAATCTTGAGCTACGGTCGGCAAGGCCACGTTGACCATGCTGTTGTCGAGACCGCTCATGGTGACAGCGAGCGTGATGGTCGCGACCGAAAAATATCGCCTAGGCGTCGGCACACCGTCTGCGCCGCTCGCAGCGTCGTTCGAAACCGATGTCACGTCTAACGTCTTTCGTTCCCGCGATCGCTTGCAAGGACCGCGATCATGAATCGAGGACAATGCGCGCGCTCTGCGCCGGCCAGCTTGCGATGACTTCCGTTCCCGGCGAGAAGTCCGCAACGAGAGTCGATGCGGAGCTGCCTGGCTGGTTCGAAATCAAGGTCGAACCATCAACCAACCTCATGTGCACGTGGGTCATCTGTCCCTTGAAAACCACCTGCTCGATTACGGCCTTCACCTCGTTGAGCCCAGGCATCTCTCCGCCGGACGCCGGACGCAACATGATCGACTCGGGCCGGACCGAGAGCAGCCGTTCGCCGTCCGGAGCCGTCTTACCCGGGACGAGAGCTTCCGTTCCGCATGCCATTCTTATCCTGGTGCCGGTTTGATCAGTCGACACGACCGAGCCAGCCAGGAAGTTCGAAACGCCAACAAAGCTTGCGACGAACCGGCTTACGGGATCTCCGTACACCTCCTTCGGCGTTCCAACCTGTTCGAGCCGGCCGCCGCGCATGATGACGATACGATCGGCCATCGTCATCGCCTCTTCCTGATCGTGCGTCACCAGAACGGCAGTGATCCCCAAACGCTGCTGAATCTGGCGCAACTCGAATTGCATACTCTCGCGAAG